>Ga0105250_10001015_pt1 | contig 16223 bp, 12 predicted proteins | sample KBSS54metaG_FD_80425 | JGI IMG/M metagenome (GOLD analysis project Ga0105250, IMG submission 80425) | Switchgrass rhizosphere microbial communities from Kellogg Biological Station, Michigan, USA - KBS S5-4 metaG | ecosystem: Host-associated > Plants > Roots > Rhizosphere > Soil | place...
ACTTTAACCGTGAGGCATTGTCGATTGAAATCGATCTGAATCTGCCAGCTCTGCGGATGGTCCGTGTACTCGACAGGATCGCCGCAAATCGCGGCTATCCTGTCATGCTACGCATTGATAACGGACTACCGTTTGAATCAACAGTTTTTGCGCACAAGGATCCTGCCATCTAATACAAAGGCGATGGTTCATTTTTGTATCCGATATCGCTCATCTCCTTTCGGCTTATAAATATGCTTACCATGACATACAAGGGTCCGAATGGCCCGACAGGACTTAACACAGCATTTTGGGAAACCATGGGCGTTGAGCATTATCTAATGGTCGCGATGCGCCTTACGGCCCGTTGAATCACGTCCTATGGCTTATTTCATAATACCCTTTGTAATCAATACCCTGCTTTACTATTGCATGCGCCACTCTGGCGACTTTTGTTGTTACAGCCGTCATGGCTTTTCTTTTCTGATCTGGCTTATCTCCATTTTCCCGAATATAACGTTCATATTTGTAGCGGAAGCTGTTTTCTCTCGTTCTTACGGCTACGGTGGCGGCAAGCCAGAAGGCATATCTTAATCGCGCATTTCCACGTTTCGACAATCTGTAACCACTGTGCTTTTGCCCGCTCTGGCTGGCGGAAAGATTAAAACCGCAAAAGTTGAGGTACTGCCGGTAATGAGCGAAACGTGTTAGATCACCGCTTTCAGCAATTATCATAAGGGCAATGATAGCGCCAATACCGGGGATCGTACGTAAGTGTCTGTAGTCACTCCGTTCCTGTAAATAATTTTCTGCCTGCTTTTCAAGCTGCAATCGCTGTGCCGAAAGCCCGACATAACGATGAAGTTGTAATCTGAACGTGGTCACTGCCAGAGAATCTTCTGACAACGGTAATGCAATGGAATCCGCAGCAACATCATAGAGATGTTCAAGAAACTGCTTTTTATACTGTTTCCTGCCAACAACATCCCATGACTGTTTTACAAACAAATCCCGGTTCAATGATGTAATACAAGACGGTGTAGGGAATTGAAGTAAAAACTGACAGAACCACTCTGCCCGGGACATATGCAGAAATTGCTCAGCCTCAGGGAAATAAAGGGTCAGATAGTGGTTAACCAGGCTGTTCAGGCATCGGGTTCGAGCCAGAGTAACCTGATGGTATGTGTTTGATATCTCCTGTATATCGATAATGCCATTCGCCAGAGGATCATAAAATGGTGAAGATAATCCCTGTTCGAGCAAATACATAATGACACTGGCATCTTTACGATCATTTTTATCCCATGTCTTAAACAGCATCTCACGAGCTCGCGCACATCTGACAGATGAAACAAGATGGCATTTTACTCCCTGCTTATGTAACCACCATGCAATGTTGCGGTGATAATCAGCTGTAGGTTCAAAGGCCGCGATAATATCATCATGGGGGGAAGCGGTGAGCGCAAGCAATCGGTTGAACCCTTCCAGTGTATTTTCAATACGCAGGTAAGATGTTCGTCCATCCGGGTGTCTAATTTTTGCATCATGATGTTTTTTAGCGATATCCAGGGCAATCAGTGTCCCCGACAGGCTGGTGTTACTGACAAGAGTATTCATTGATTTTCTCCACTTGTGACAGGCATTACAAGTTGTAGAAAATGGCTGGGTAAAACGCGAACTGGATGCATTCAATAGGTATCATGGTCCGGAATTTATCTCTCTGGCACTGGCTGAATGGGCAGAGAAACATGCAGTAAAACTGGAGTTTATCCAGCCAGGTAAGCCGACGCAGAACGCTTTCATTGAGCGCTTTAACCGGACATACCGTACAGAAATACTCGATTTTTATCTGTTCAGAACGCTGAATGAAGTGCGGGAAATCACGGAGAAATGGTTGTCAGAATATAACTGTGAACGCCCGCATGAATCACTGAACAATATGACACCGGAGGAATACCGACAGCACCATTATTTGGCCGGGATCTCAAAAAATGCATGGAACTAAAACGGGTCTATTTACAATGGAGCAAATCATCAGGAAGGTATAATGCGGCACCAAATTATAATGGTGCACCGATAGGATTTATATTTTATAGAAATAGTGCCACGGCATACCCCTCCGATACAACATATGTATGGGTGCATAGAGGCGGAGGGGCGTATGGAGCCATAAATGTGGTTAGCTGATAGTCAATAGGCCGCATTAGCGGCCATTTCCTAACTCTACGACTGCCACTCCATTTTTTTCATAAATCTTATATTCAGAATTGGAAATAAATGGGGTTATGTTTTCCTCTTTTAATTTATTTAATATTTGTTTGTTTTTGTTTTCTATACCATAACCCTCTCTAACACCGGGCAATCCCTTGTTATATAATTGATACGTTGCCAAAAACTCAGTGGCCCTGCTCACTGAAGCATTCACTAATGGTCTCTCTTTAGATATTATCTCTGCTCGCTTGCTAAAGTTTATTGATCCAACAGTTAATATTTGTTTTATTCCATGTCTATTAAGGATGTCGTAGCTTATCATGTTAATAACAAAATCCTCATGTTCCTTTTGTTCATGAAGTGCATTAGATAATTGCGCGCTAAAGGACAGGGATGGAATTACAGCAATAAGCACAATGAATCTTAAGTCTTTGCTTATAGCTATAAAAATTATAGAAAACATAACAAACAAACATGAAAAACTTACAATTGTCCTTGCATATATTGGGGCGTCATGTAGTGCTATTGTTGGGCCAACTAACGATATATAGAATATTAAAAATGATATTAAAAGTTTTAATGCAGTATTTATTAGTGGGGCTTTGCGAACTGAAACATAGAATATTATGGCTGCGATTAGCACAGAAATTGTCACTATGAAATAATAAATTACAGTGCCATACATATAACTAGCAATCAAATTGTTAAGTCTCGAAAACGATCTCATTAACTCATCAGCACCATTGGAATTTAATGAAATGAAAGCGTTACGCGTATTTGAATTTGCGTAAATCTTGGCTACTGTAAGCATGTATACAAGATAAAAAGCTATGAAAACAAGAGATCTAATAATTATCGTTCTAACAAAAAATATGATTGTTATGTGTTTTTTTATGGCAAGGATACAGGCCTCAATCGCCATTATCCCTAGGTATATATTGACGCATGGTTGGTATAATGATAGCGCACAAACACCACTTCCGATCTTGATTGCAGTAGAAACTTTAATATTTTTGTGGCTGTATGTGTATGATAATATAGCCAAAATAAATGCTAAAGACATGCCTAATGAGTCGTATCGGTAGGCTAAGTTTTGCAGCATAAATGGGTTAAAAATAAGCAGTGACGAAGCCATCAAGCTACTAGGTAATTCATAACTATCAAGTAGTTTTTTTACTAGCAAACATGATAAAGCTAAACATATAGATGAAAATATAAGTGTGTACGGGAAAAAATCAAGCAATCGGTCTCCGCTAGATGAAGCAATAGCAAGTATGAGATCTGCCAATGGCCGCCCTGAATTGCTCCACCCATAATTCCCAATTGCAGCTCTGTCAAGGTCATCTCTAAAGTAAACACCAGCACTCAATAATGGATATACAAATAAGATAGCTAACGAAGCTAATATTGTAAAAGATTTTCCTTCTTTATGAAAAAAATTAAAATTCATTCTTCTTTTCCTTTTTGATTAGGAATTTAGGTCTTCTTTTTGTTTCTATATAGATTCGGCCAATATATTCACCAAGCATACCAATTCCAATTAGCTGGACTCCACCTAAAAATAAGATTGCCGTCATTAGAGATGGATATCCAGGTACTGGGTTACCCCAAATGAGTTTATCAACTACCATCCAAGCAGCGTAGATAAAAGAAAATGTTGAAACGCCGAGGCCTATATATGTCCACACTCTTAATGGTAATGTGGAAAAGCTAGTTATTCCTTCTAACGCAAGATTCCATAATCTCCAGCCGTTAAATTTTGATTGACCTGCCGATCTGGATGCTTGGGTATATTCAACAATTTCAGTTTTCCCGCCAACCCAAGCAAAAACACCTTTCATAAATAAATTTCGTTCGGGTAGGTTTATGATGTTTTCTACAGTTTCTCTAGACATCAAACGGAAGTCACCAGCATTTTCTTCAATCTTTGGTGTGCTAATTTTATTATGAAACTGATAGAACCAGCTCGTAGTCTTACGCTTTAGGAAACCATCGGTTAATCTTTCTGTGCTTTTCGCTAGAACAACGTCTGCACCCTCTTGCCATTTCTCAATGAGCTGCGGTATCACCTCAATTGGATGTTGTAAATCCACATCAATAGGAATAACTACATCCCCAGTCGAATTCTCTAACCCTGCGAAAAGCGCAGCCTCTTTACCAAAGTTCCGAGTGAAACTTATTGCCTTAACATTTTTATCAGCTAGAGACAGAGAGCTTATGATTGTCTCTGTGGAATCTTTGCTTCCATCATTTATAAATATTATTTCCAACTCATATTTTTTGAGTTCTTCATAATTTTTTACGGCCTCATAAAACAGAGGGATCGTTTCTTCTTCATTGAAGACAGGGACAACTAAGGATATTGTGGTCATTTATCACCCTTAAAAACTATATAATTAAAAAATACAAAGCCTATAAGAACACTTGCAGGGGAAAAGATTAAAAAAGTCGCAACTGGGGGTAGTTTAAATACGTCTGACAAATGGCCAGTCAAATAGCTGATCATTCCCATGAATGTAATAAAGGTAAAATATCTGCCACCAGTGGCTTTCTTCTTAAAAGTGAAACGTGCGTTTGCGTAAAAAGAGAATGTAACGGCTACACAGAATCCTGCTAGGTTAGCTATCGCTTGAGTTGTGCCAAACGCGTAGCAAAAAACAGTGAACACGACCCAGTGTATAGCAGTATTTATGACCCCAATTGAGGCGTATTTCGTTAGGAGCTTAAGCATTTGTCTGTATAAGTAGTTTTTTTGTAGTTGCAGAGTTTACCACCCTGGAAGAATCTGATCATCCCCAGATCTATGGTGGGGCATATAAGGGGCAAAAAATTAGCGCAAAACAACTCAAAACCACTAAAGGTATCGATTCGTCTTGCGCTAATGCTTTGCTTTATGACTGCTTTCTGTTCACTTCGCCGCACCATAAATTAATAGTGCCGCCTATCCTGAACAAACCTTCATGGGCGGACTGAGCCGCCCATCGATTAGCAGGCGTTAAGGGTTAAGACTTTTTCGCCTGATACATCTCATCGGAGTGGTTGTCATCTTCCACCCAGAAGTTAATGTTGAATTGCGCATCGTCGCTTAATTCAACGCGATGCCAGTACTGCGGTGGGCTGGTCGCGAACTGACCGGCATTAATCACCACTTTCACTTCAGGTTCTTTTGCGTCTTCATTGGCAAAGCCATAATACGTTACCGTACCTTCCATCACGCAGAGCTGTCCAAACACGCCTGCTGCGGTGTTATGGTGAGAAAGAAGTGCTGCCGGGACGTTGTCTTTGGTAAAGAAGGGAGTAGAGCGTTTTACTTTCCAGTTTGCCGGGATGCGTAAATGGGACATCAGACATCTCCTTGGTGTGGCATCTATAAGATGTATTTAATATACATCTTATAGATGCCAGCAGGCAATGAATTTAAGGCAAAAAAAACGCTCCCGAAGGAGCGTCTCTGTTAGCGACCGAAGAGGTCACGTTTTTTCGGTTTAAACGGCTGTGCTATGACTACCAGCACGGCGACCACCAGGTAAGCGGCGAAGATCCCCAACAGCCACTGTGGCATTTCCAGGGTTAAAAAAGACCACTGGCGTTCAGCACAGTCACCGGATGCTAAAAACACCTGCGGCAGCCATTTGTCCAGCGGCAGCCAGCTCGGGAAGCGTGCGGCAAAATCACAGGTCATAAACGGTGATGGGTGCAACTGAATCATGGTGTGCTCATACGCTAACTGCAGTCCGCGCCAGGCACTGTAAATCCAGATAATCATCGCCACATAGCGCAGCGGCGTTTTTGGTGCGATAGCCCCCATCAGCCCCGCGCCCATCACGCCAAATAATGCGCTACGTTCGTAAATACACAACACGCAAGGTTTTAGCAGCATGACGTGCTGGAACCACAGCGCGACAAGCTCCAGCGCAAAGGCGGTTAACGCCAACAATAACCATGCACCACGACCTCGGGAGCACTGGTTTAAAAATCGCAACATAATAATTTCCCTGCAACATGCGTAGAGAGCGCAGTTTAAACCAATTCAATTTATGCGCCACTAGCAGGAATTGAAAATTTGAGTAATCGGATAATTATCATGCAAAAAGTCAAACCGGGCAGTGATTTGCCCGGTAAATTGTTATGAAAGTGTAGCTAACCAGCCCGCCTGGGTCATCCACTCAGTCACCGGTACAAGCGTGAACTCGACGCAAAGCAGACCAACCAGCGTCAGGACGAGAGTATAAGGCAGAGCCATCCACACCATGCGGCCATAAGAGAGTCGAATCAATGGTGCCAGCGCGGAGGTCAGCAGGAACAGGAATGCCGCCTGGCCGTTTGGTGTAGCAACGGAAGGCAGGTTAGTCCCGGTATTGATCGCCACCGCTAACAGCTCAAATTGGTTAAGGCTGATGGTCCCATGTTCCAACGCGGCTTTGGCTTCGTTAATGTAGATGGTGCCGACAAACACGTTATCCGAGATAGAAGACAGCAGGCCGTTAAAGAGATAGAACAGCGTCAGTTGAGCATGTTCAGAGGACTGCAAAACAAACTGAATAATCGGTGAAAAGAGCTGTTGATCGATAATCACCGCAACGATAGAGAAGAACACGGTCAGCAGGGCGGTGAAAGGCAGCGACTCGGTAAACGCTTTACCAATCGCGTGTTCGTCAGTAACGCCGGTCAACGACGTGGCCAGGATAATGACGGACAGACCGATTAATCCGACTTCCGCCAGATGCAGGGCCAGGGCAACCACCAGCCAGATACCGATAATCGCCTGGATAATCAGTTTGATTTTTTCCTGACGAGTACGCTGCTGACGGCTTTGATCGTCAAACTGTTGCAGGACATCGCGGACGGTCTCCGGCAGCGTTTCGCCATAGCCAAACCAGCGCAATTTCTCAACCAGCATGCAGGTTAACAGGCCGCAAATCAGCACCGGGACGGTGACCGGCGACATGCGTAGGAAAAAGTCACCAAAATGCCAGCCAGCCGCTTTGGCGATAATCAGGTTTTGCGGTTCGCCGACCATAGTCATTACGCCGCCTAACGCTGTACCGACACCCGCATGCATCATCAGGCTGCGCAGAAAACCACGGAACTGCTCCAGTACGATCTTATTGTGCTGATCGATATGGCTATCATCGAGCATATTGTTGTCTTCCGTGCGGGAAGAGGCGAAGCGATGGTAGATACCATAAAAACCAACCGCTACGCTGATTACCACGGCAACGACGGTCAGCGCATCCAGGAATGCAGAAAGGAAGGCGGCGGCAACGCAAAATGCCAGCGACAGCAGCATCTTGGAGCGAATCGTAAGCAGTAGGCGGGTGAAAATAAACAGCAGCAACTGCTTCATAAAGTAGATGCCAGCCACCATAAACATCAGCAGCAATAGCACCTCAAGGTTAGCGGCAACCTCTTCACGCACATGTGTGGCGCTGGTCATGCCGATGATGACCGCCTCGATGGCTAGCAGCCCGCCTGGTAGCAGCGGGTAACATTTTAACGCCATCGCCAGCGTAAAAATGAACTCGGCCACCAACAGCCAGCCCGCAATAAAGGGATTGATGAAAAATATAACCGGGTTAACGACTAAGAATACGAGTAGTGCAAGTTTGTACCAGTCAGGTGATTGACCTAAAAAATTGCGCCACATAGCGCGGCCCCATGATAGCTCCATGGTGATTTCCCTACCTTTAAAAATGAAATCATGTTTTTATGTTTGACCGCAAAGCTTAGCGGGAGGAGGGAGTACAGGCAAGCTATTCACGCGACGGACAAGGCTGGCTGTGCTTCAGCGTAATCTGGAAAATGAAGCCTTGATCCACTTTTTCTTCATTGCGTCAGCTATCAGCCATGTAGCCCGTCTGGTATGATAACTGTAACTATGTTTTGCTGTGTAATGGAATTATCACTATGGTCATTAAGGCGCAAAGCCCGGCTGGGTTCGCGGAAGAGTACATCATTGAAAGTATCTGGAATAACCGCTTCCCACCTGGCACTATTTTGCCTGCTGAACGTGAACTCTCTGAACTGATTGGAGTGACACGTACCACGTTACGCGAGGTATTACAGCGTCTGGCGCGGGACGGCTGGTTGACCATTCAACACGGCAAGCCGACGAAGGTGAATAACTTCTGGGAAACCTCCGGGCTAAATATCCTTGAAACGCTGGCGCGTCTCGATCACGAGAGCGTGCCGCAGCTTATTGATAATCTGCTGTCCGTGCGTACCAACATCTCGACGATCTTTGTTCGTACCGCGTTTCGCCAGCATCCTGATAAAGCGCAGGAGGTTCTGGCAACGGCAAATCAGGTGGCCGACCATGCTGATGCGTTCGCCGATCTGGACTATAACATTTTCCGCGGTCTGGCATTTGCCTCTGGCAATCCGATTTACGGTTTGATCCTCAATGGAATGAAGGGATTATATACCCGCATTGGCCGCCATTATTTCGCCAATCCGGAAGCCCGCGCACTGGCGCTGAGCTTTTACCGTAAGCTGTCAGAACTTTGTGATCAGGGTGCTCATGAGCAGGTATATGAAACGGTGCGTCGCTATGGTCACGACAGCGGCGAAATTTGGCATCGTATGCAGAAAAACCTGCCGGGCGATTTAGCTATTCAGGGGCGCTAATCGCAGCTTATCCGGCCTACGAAATGCATTGTAGGCCGGATAAGACGTTTTCGCGTCGCCATCCGGCAATAAGATTTACAGACCGTTCATCCTCGGCGGGCAACGCTCCAGCAGTTCCACACTGCCGTCTTCATTCTGCTGCTCCAGCATCACGTCAAAACCCCAGAGCCGGTGCACATGCTTGAGCACCTCTTTGCGTCCTTTATCCAGCGGAGCGCGGTTATGCGGAATATAGCGCAAGGTGAGCGAGCGGTCGCCGCGCAGATCGACATTCCAGATTTGAATATTCGGCTCAAGGTTGCTCAGGTTATATTGCGACGACAGCCTGTTGCGGATCTCACGATATCCTTCCTCGTTGTGAATCGCGGAAATCTCCAGATAATTATGACGATCGTCATCCAGCACGGTGAACAGACGGAAATCACGCATAACCTTCGGTGACAGAAACTGGCTGATGAAGCTCTCATCTTTGAAATCGCGCATCGCGAAATGCAGGGTTTCCAGCCAGTCAGAACCTGCTATATCCGGGAACCAGTATTTGTCCTCTTCGGTAGGCGACTGACAAATTCGTTTAATATCCTGGAACATGGCAAAACCCAGAGCATAGGGATTTATCCCGCTATACCACGGGCTGTTGTACGGCGGCTGGAATACCACGTTGGTATGGCTATGTAAAAACTCCAGCATAAACCGTTCGGTGACTTTACCTTCGTCATAAAGGTGATTAAGGATGGTGTAATGCCAGAAAGTGGCCCACCCTTCGTTCATCACCTGGGTCTGTTTCTGCGGATAAAAATACTGGCTGACCTTGCGCACAATGCGCAGCACTTCGCGTTGCCAGGATTCCAGCAGCGGGGCGTTCTTCTCCATGAAGTACAGAAGGTTCTCCTGCGGTTCAGAAGGATAACGTCGGGCTTCCGCAACGGTTTTCTCTTCCTCTTTCTTCGGCAGCGTACGCCACAACATATTTACCTGGCTTTGCAGATACTCTTCACGGCTTTTCTGTCGGGCTTTCTCTTCCTGTAGGGAGATTTTTTGCGGGCGTTTGTAACGATCCACGCCGTAGTTCATCAGCGCGTGACAGGAGTCGAGGAGCTTTTCGACTTCATCCACGCCGTAACGCTCTTCACACTGGGTAATATAGTTTCGCGCGAAGATCAGGTAATCAACGATGGAGCTGGCATCCGTCCAACTACGGAACAAATAGTTGTTTTTAAAGAAGGAGTTATGTCCGTAGCAGGCATGCGCCATCACCAACGCCTGCATGGTGATGGTGTTCTCCTCCATCAAATACGCGATACACGGATTGGAGTTGATAACAATCTCATAGGCCAGCCCCTGCTGACCATGCTTATACAAACGCTCGGTTTCAATAAATTTTTTACCAAACGACCAGTGCGGATAGTTGATTGGCATCCCGACGCTGGAGTAAGCGTCCATCATTTGTTCGGAGGTGATCACCTCGATTTGGTGCGGGTAGGTATCCAGTCTGTAGAGTTTCGCCACGCGGTCTATTTCCGCCAGATAGACATCCAGCAGATCAAACGTCCAGTCGGGTCCATCGCTTAACCGTGTGCTGTCCTTGTTCATGGAATCAATCGTAGCCATTCGCGCACCCTCATTGTTGGCGGCACTCTCTGTCTGGAGTACCTCATTTCAAGCATAGATCATGGTGTTAAAAAACGTGCTGCGGCTGAAATTTTTTCTTTGCGATTTCTTGTTAGCGAGGCGTCGAAAAACGGTATGGCCGCAAAATTTTATGCTGGATAAAAATAACGCACAGCAGGAGATACCAAAGCAGGGAGTTCCCCGCCATCACCGCCATATGTGAGATAAGTCACCATAAAAAAGCCATATGTTGAATAATATTTTCAACTGAGTTATCAAGATGTAATTAGATGATTGTTCTTTTACTGTTAACGGAGTGGCTATGCGAGTTGTCATACTGGGAAGTGGTGTCGTTGGCGTGACCAGCGCCTGGTACTTAAGTCAGGCTGGACACGAAGTCACCGTCATTGATCGTGAGCCCGGTCCGGCACTGGAAACCAGTGCGGCGAACGCGGGGCAAATCTCTCCAGGTTATGCAGCACCCTGGGCGGCGCCAGGCGTCCCGCTTAAAGCAATTAAATGGATGTTTCAGCGCCATGCGCCGCTGGCCGTTCGCCTCGACGGGACGCAGTTCCAGTTGAAATGGATGTGGCAGATGCTACGCAACTGCGACACCAGCCATTACATGGAAAACAAGGGCCGGATGGTGCGACTGGCGGAATACAGCCGTGATTGCCTGAAAGCGCTACGCGCCTCTACCGGTATCGAGTACGAAGGACGCCAGGGCGGAACGTTGCAACTGTTCCGTACCGCTCAACAGTATGAGAACGCGACCCGCGACATCGCCGTCCTCGAAGACGCCGGCGTGCCGTATCAGCTCCTGGAAGCAAGCCGTCTGGCGGAAGTTGAACCGGCGCTGGCGGAAGTGGCACACAAGCTCACCGGCGGTCTGCGTTTACCGAATGACGAAACGGGTGACTGCCAGCTGTTTACCCAGCGTCTGGCGCTGATGGCGGAGCAGGCGGGTGTGAAATTTCGCTTTAATACTCCGGTCGATAAGCTGCTGAGCGATGGTGAGCAGATTTATGGCGTTCAGTGTGGCGAGGAGATAGTCAAAGCCGATGCCTATGTGATGGCATTCGGTTCGTACTCTACGGCGATGCTAAAAGGGATCGTTGATATTCCGGTCTATCCGCTCAAAGGCTATTCATTGACCATTCCGGTGGCACAAGATGACGGCGCGCCGGTTTCAACGATCCTTGATGAAACCTACAAAATCGCCATTACCCGCTTTGATAACCGTATTCGCGTTGGCGGCATGGCGGAGATTGTCGGCTTCAATACGGAATTGCTGCAACCCCGTCGTGAGACGCTGGAGATGGTCGTCCGCGATCTTTTTCCGCGCGGTGGGCATGTGGAGCAGGCAACCTTCTGGACCGGGCTGCGTCCGATGACGCCGGACGGTACGCCAGTGATCGGGCGAACGCGCTTTAAGAATCTACTGCTTAATACCGGCCACGGCACGCTGGGCTGGACCATGGCCTGCGGTTCGGGTCAGTTGCTGAGCGACATTCTGTCTGGCCGCACACCAGCCATTCCTTACGACGATCTGAGCGTGGCGCGTTACAGCCCGGGGTTTACCCCATCTCGTCCACGGCATTTACATGGCGCACATAACTGATAAGGACGTGAGATGACTCGCCCGATACTGGCCAGCATTGACCTGCAGGCGTTGAAACAAAACCTGACCATTACCCGCCAGGCCGCGCCGGACGCCCGCGTCTGGTCGGTGGTGAAAGCCAATGCCTACGGACACGGCATTGAACGTGTCTGGAATGCGCTGGGCACAACCGACGGTTTTGCCATGCTCAATCTTGAAGAAGCGATAACCCTGCGTGAGCGCGGGTGGAAAGGCCCGATACTCATGCTGGAGGGATTTTTCCACGCCGAAGACCTGATGGTGTATGACAAATATCGTCTGACCACCTGTGTACACAGTAACTGGCAATTAAAAGCGCTGCAAAATGCGCGCCTCAACGCGCCGCTGGATGTTTACCTGAAGGTGAACAGCGGTATGAACCGGCTGGGTTTCTTACCGGAAAGAGTATCAACGGTCTGGCAACAGCTGCGGGCAATGCCCAACGTCGGTGAAATGACGCTGATGTCCCACTTTGCAGATGCGGAGCACCCGGAAGGTATTCAGGACGCCATGGCGCGGATTGCACAGGCGACAGAAGGGCTGGAGTGCAGACGGTCGCTGTCCAATTCGGCCGCCACACTGTGGCACCCTGAAGCACATTATGACTGGGTGCGCCCGGGCATTATTTTGTATGGCGCATCACCTTCGGGACAGTGGCGGGACATCGCCAATACCGGCCTGAAACCGGTCATGACCCTGAGCAGCGAGATAATCGGCATACAGACGCTGAAAGCTGGAGATCGGGTGGGCTACGGGGGACGCTATACCGCCAGCGGCGAGCAGCGCATTGGCATTGTGGCGACCGGGTATGCAGACGGTTACCCGCGCCATGCGCCAAGCGGAACGCCGGTGCTGGTGGACGGCGTACGCACGACAACGGTGGGGACGGTCTCAATGGATATGCTGGCGGTAGATCTGACACCGTGTCCGCAGGCGGGGATCGGGACGCCGGTAGAGCTGTGGGGCAAAGAGATTAAAATTGACGATGTGGCCAGCGCCGCGGGTACGGTGGGCTACGAGTTGATGTGTTCTCTGGCGCTGCGCGTGCCGGTTGTGACGGTGTAACGTATCTGAAGCCGGATGTCGACGCTGATGCGTTTCATCCGGCTACACCGTTTATGCGACGCAGAGCGCAAACCGGGCAAAGCGCTGCCGCCGCCCGGCAAAAAGCATCAACGCGCCTCATCCTCATCTTCAGCAACGCGAACACCGACCTTCAGCACCGCATTATCTTCTTTCTCAGCAACCGTCCAGATCATGCCAGCAAATTCAACTTGGTCACCGACGACCGGCGCGGCGCCAAGCAGATGTTGAACAATTTCACCCAGCGTTTGCTGTTTATCACGATACTCTGTGCCATCTTCCAGGCCATAAATCAGTGCCACATCGGCATATTTCGCGCTGGCCTCAAGAATAAAATCACCGAAGAAGCGCTGGTCTAACGACACCGGCGGCGACTGGCTGAACAGCTTGCCGAGAGCCGGGAGATCGCGCTCGCGGCCAATGACGCACAGAACATCGCCTTCACGCAGCCGCGTACTGCCGGATGGGTGAAACAGCACGTTGTCACGAAACAGGGCGGCAATTCGCGTCTCTTCCGGCATATGCAGGTCGCGCAGTGCGGCTCCTACACACCACTTATCCGCGCTGAGCTGATAAACAAACTGCTCCCAGGGGTTTTCCGGATGAATATCCAGACCAATGCGCGAAACGGGCCAGCCGACGGGAGGAACCACCACTTTGGCTTTTTTGGCGGCCCAGGAAAGTGACGTTCCCTGAAACAGCAGCGAGATCAGAACCACGAAGAACGCGACGTTAAAGAACAGGCGCGCATTCTCCAGACCCGCCATCATTGGGAACACGGCGAGGATGATGGGGACTGCACCGCGCAGGCCCACCCAACTGATGAAAATGCGCTCGCGCAGATTGAAGCCACGAAACGGCAACAGTCCGGCGAAGACCGAAAGCGGACGGGCAATGAATATCATCCATGCAGACAAAATCAGCGCAGGGATCGCGATAGGCAGCAGGTCGGACGGCGTAACCAGCAGTCCCAGCACCAGGAACATGGCGATTTGCGCCAGCCAGGCCAGACCGTCGAAGTTTTGCAGAATGCCAAATCGGTTGCGGATGGGGCGATTACCCAGCAGGAAACCACACAGATAGACCGCCAGAATACCGCTGCCTTCCAGTGCAGTGGTCAGGGCAAAAATCAGGATCCCACCGCTTAAGGCCAGTAGCGGATAAAGCCCGGCAGGCAGTGAAATGCGGTTAATCATTTGCTGAAGCAGGTAGCCCCCACCGAGACCCAGTATGATCCCTAAGCCGAACTGCTGGATAATATGCACCGCAAACATCCAGCTTAAACCGGTCTCGTGATTTTGAATCATGGCGATAAGCGTGATGGTTAAAAACACCGCCATCGGGTCATTACTCCCGGATTCAATTTCCAGCGTAGAGCCAACACGTTCGTTAAGCCCCTTGCCGCCGAGCAGGGAAAAAACCGCCGCGGCATCGGTTGAACCGACAATCGCGCCAATCAGGAGTCCTTCGATAAGATCCAGATGAAACAGCCACGCGGCCATCATGCCGGTGAGTCCGGAGGTTATCAGCACCCCGACGGTCGCCAGCGACAGCGCCGGGCCTAACGCGACACGAAATGAGCTGGCCTGGGTGCGCATCCCGCCGTCGAGCAGGATAACCGCCAGCGCCAGGTTACTCACCATATAGGCGAAAGGGTAGTTATCGAAAGGAATACCGCCCACGCCGTCGACTCCCGCTAACATACCGATAGCGAGAAATATCACCAGAATAGGGATACCAAGACGTGATGAGAATGAACTGAGTAAGATACTGCAGGTGACGAGTACGGAACCCAAAATAAAAAGGCTAATTATTGCTGCGGCATCCAACGTTCGGTTACTCCTGAATTACGCTGTTTCGTATTTATAAACCCTAACATAATAACGACAGAAACAGCGTTTTACTTAGCCCTGTTAACCGCTTTTTTTACGATTTAAGTACCGGATGCCCACTTAAGGTGAGCTGAGCGCCGTTTTTATCATTTTTCAATACCGCTCTGGCCCCCAACGGCAAGGTGACGGTGCGTTGTTCATGACCAAAATCGAGGCCGTCGATCAACGGAACCGATAACCTGGCGCGTAGAAAATCACAAACTGAGCCAAGACTGTAACCCGCGTCGTAATCATTAGGTGCGCTGCCGCTAAAACTGCCGAGGATAATGGCGTTTTGTCGGGCCAGTATTCCTGCGTGATACAGTTGCAGCAGCATGCGTTCAATGCGAAAAGGATGCTCGTTAATGTCTTCCAGCACCAAAATGCCGTTTTCGATAGCGGGCATCCACGGCGTGCCCATCAGAGAAATGAGCATCGCCAGATTTCCGCCCCATAGCGTACCTTCGGTCGCACATGCCGGACCGTTACCTTGCCACTCGAGGGTAAATTGGGCATTGCGAATAGCCTGCCAGAAATGGTGCTCGGTAAATGCGTTCATCTCCTCGGCGCCAAAGTTAGCCGCCAGCATCGGGCCGCTGAAGCTAATCACATTCCCCTGCGCCAGCAGACCACACTGGATTGCGGTAAAATCGCTGTGTCCGCACAGCAGCAGTGGGTTGTGTTGCTGACGGTTCGCCAGCGCCTGCCAGTCAATATCTGCCAGTAAACGGCTCGCGCCATAGCCGCCGCGTACTGCCATCACAATGGTATCGGGCGTGTTCAGATTTACGAGCGCGTTCACATCAGCAAGCCGTTCTGCTTCGGTACCCGCAAAACGCTGGCAGCGGCGCGCAATGACCGCTGAATTGTCGACCTGATGACCGGCCTCAGTAAGACGCGCCAGCCCGCGTAAGGCAGCCTGCTGGTTGATACAGTAGCCCGACGGGGCAATTAAGTGAAACCGGGACATGGCATTTCCTTGCTACAACTAAAACCAAATGTATATCATGCCGCGTAGGTATGTCGTTGTCACCTCAGCGACAGGTTCCGGCTATAAGGATAGATGACGTGAAATTGAGATGGTTTGCTTTTTTGGTTGTATTACTTGCGGGCTGTAGTTCAAAACAGGATTACAAAAATCCGCCGTGGAATGCTGAAGTTCCGGTTAAACGCGCAATGCAATGGATGCCGATCAGCGAAAAAGC
>Ga0105250_10001020_pt1 | contig 16166 bp, 6 predicted proteins | sample KBSS54metaG_FD_80425 | JGI IMG/M metagenome (GOLD analysis project Ga0105250, IMG submission 80425) | Switchgrass rhizosphere microbial communities from Kellogg Biological Station, Michigan, USA - KBS S5-4 metaG | ecosystem: Host-associated > Plants > Roots > Rhizosphere > Soil | place...
AGCCTGCTCAATGACGAACAGCAGATCGACCGGGCCATGGCCCTGATAACCCAGCAACTCTGAACAAGGCTCCCCCCCATGACCGTACCCCTGCACCACCTGACCTTGGCCGCGCTGCTGGCGGCCTGCAGCCTGCCTGCACTGGCCGCGACACCCGGCGACAAACCCGGCACCGTGTTCCGTGACTGCGACACGCTCTGCCCGGAGATGGTGATACTCCCGGCGGGGACCTTCACCATGGGCACCCCGGCAGACGAGATGGGCCGGCAGGACGACGAAAGCCCGCAACACCCGGTGACCTTCGCCAAACCGTTCGCCATCAGCCGGTTCCAGGTCACTGCCGGTGAGTGGGCGGCCTACCAGAAGGCGACCGGCCTCGTGGTTCCGGACGGTGATGACCGCCCAGGCAGGCGCTGCACCAACAGCAAACCCAGTTACAAGCAAGGCCCTCGCCAGCCGGCAGTGTGCATGAGCTATCAAGACGTCGAGCAGTACGCGGCCTGGCTGTCGAAAACAACCGGCCAGCGCTACAGCATGGTCAGTGAGGCCCAGCGCGAATACGCCGCACGCGGCGGCAGCGTCGGTGCCTTCCCTTTCGAACCCGACGCCAATTTCGAGATCAGCAAGAACGCCAACGTCTACGGCCCGAAGGATGGTTTCAGTTACAGCTCGCCGGTGGGCAGCTTCCCACCCAACAACTTCGGCATGTATGACATGCACGGCAACGTCTACGAATGGGTAGCCGACTGCTATCACGACAACTACAACGGTGCCCCCGCCGACGGCAGCGCTTGGAAAGACAGCGCGTGCAAGCTGGTCAGCATCCGCGGCAACGATTGGGGCGAAGCGCCGATCTTCTCCCGCTCGGGCAACCGCAACAACGCCTTCGCCAATAACCGCGGCGACTGGCTCGGCTTCCGCGTAGCACGGGAGCTCTGAGGCGCCGCCAGGCGGTAAATTCTCCCCTGCCCGGCTCGTTCCTATCGGTGTACTTGCGCAGGACCCGGGGCGCCCCTGCGTCGCCCCCACCCACCATCCAAGGAACCGCAACCATGAGCCCGATCCCCCCTTCGCAAACTATCCACGACTTCATCGGCGTCGGCCTGCAAGCATCTGCCGACCACAGCCTGAGCATTACCTTGCTCTCGACCAGCGTCTGATAACGGGAATCTTTCGATGAGCATTCAACCCCGCGGGGCCGTGCGCGAACTGCTGGCCCTGCTCCAGCCCTTCTGGCCAGTGGTGCTGGTGTCGATCATCCTGGGGATGGTCGGCGGCCTCAGTGTTACCGCGCTGCTGGCGACCATCAACAACGGGCTGCACAGCCAGGGCGGTTTCGGCCCGGGCCTGGTGCTGGGCTTCGCGGGGCTGTGTGCCTTGGCCCTGACCAGCACCATCTTGTCTGACATCGGCACCAACTATGTTGGTCAGCACATCATCGCGCTGTTACGCAAGCAGCTGGGCGAGAAGGTGCTGTCGGCACCGATCGAGCAGATAGAACGCTTTCGCAGCCACCGCCTGATCCCGGTGCTGACCCATGATGTCGACACCATCAGCGATTTCGCCTTCGCTTTCGCTCCCCTGGCGATTTCGCTCACGGTCACGCTGGGTTGCCTGGGTTATCTGGCCGTGCTTTCGCTGCCGATGTTCATGATGATGCTGGTCGCCCTGGCACTTGGCACCATTGTCCAGTACCTGGCAAGGGCCCGCGGCATTCGCGGTTTCTACCAGGCACGAGACGCGGAGGATCGCCTGCAGAAGCACTACCACGGTATCGCCGAAGGCGCCAAGGAGCTGCGCATTCATCGCCCGCGCCGCCAGCGCATGTACCGTGACGGCATCTGCCAGACGGCAGACGAAATTCGTGGCATCCAGATGCGCTCGATCAACACGTTCGTCATTGCCAAAAGCCTCGGCTCCATGCTGTTCTTCGTGGTGATCGGCATGGCTCTGGGGCTGCAGACACTGTGGCCCGCGGCCGACGCTTCGGTCATGAGCGGTTTCGTGCTGGTGCTGCTGTACATGAAAGGCCCCCTGGAACACCTGGTTGGCACCCTGCCGATCGTCAGCCGCGCGCAGATCGCCTTCCGCCGCATCGCCGAGCTGTCCGAGCAGTTCTCGTCGCCAGAGCCACACCTGCTGCTGCAGGACAATGCGCCACGCAGCCAGCAGGTGAACACCCTGGAGCTCAAGGACGTCAGCTTCACCTTCGCTGGCCGTGAAGGTGTCCAGCCGTTCCACCTCGGCCCGGTCAACCTCAGTTTCAAACAGGGCGAAATCACCTTCATCGTCGGCGAGAACGGCTGTGGCAAAACCACGTTGATCAAGCTGCTGCTGGGCCTCTACGTGCCCCAGCAAGGCCAAGTCAACGTCAACGGCCAGGCCATCACCGACCGCGACCGCGACGATTATCGGCAACTGTTCACCACTGTTTTCGCTGATTACTACCTGTTCGACGACGTACTGCTCGACGACAGGCAGATCCCTGATACCGCACGACATTACCTGGAGCGCCTGGAAATCGCCCACAAGGTGGACATCCGTGACGGCCGCTTCACCACTACCGACCTGTCTACCGGGCAGCGCAAACGCCTGGCACTGGTCAACGCCTGGCTCGACGAACGGCCGGTACTGGTGTTCGACGAATGGGCCGCCGATCAGGACCCGACGTTCCGCCGGGTGTTCTACACCGAACTGCTGCCTGAGCTGCAACGCCTGGGCAAGACGATCATCGTGATCTCCCACGATGACCGCTATTTCGACATCGCCGACCAGCTGGTACGCCTGCATGCCGGCCAGGTGCATAGCGAAAGGGCTGCCTTGGCCTGACCGACAGCGCGCACGCGGGCCCCCGCCCGCGCTGCGCTGCTTGAAGGCACCTCCTCATTTTTCTTCAGCGCCGCCACATGCCGGCCCTTTGTGGCCAGAACATTTTCTTTTTATGCAGAAATCTTTCCGGTTTTGCCTCAGGGCAACGTTACATTGAAGAAGAATAATTCTCATTGATAACTCCAGCACTTACGGAAGCAACAGATGCGCAACAGAACATCGAAAGCCGGCAGCCGAGCACTGCCCACACGTCCCTCGCCTCAACCCTTGCTGGCACTGAGTACCGCCCTGCTGATGGCGTGCGCCAGCCAAGTGCAGGCCGAAGTGGTCAAGCTGGACATTCCCTCCCAGCCACTGTCTTCGGCGCTGCAGGCGCTGGGCAGACAGGCTGAACTGCAGATCCTCTACAGCCCGGATTCGGTGCAGGATGTTCGAACTGTCGCGATCAAGGGGGAGATCGACAGCATCGACGCACTGAAACGCCTTATCCAGGGTACGGGCCTGCGCTACAACGTCGACGGAAACACCGTCACCCTGCTGGCACCGATGGAGAGCAACGCACATCAGATCCAGCTGGATTCCACGTCGGTCACCGCCGCTGGCCTGGGCTACCAGACCGAGAATTCCGGGTCCTACACGACCGGTGCGGTTTCGGTGGGCGGCAAGACGCCGGTGGCGCTGCGCGAAATACCGCAATCGGTGTCGGTGCTGACCCGCCAGAGAATGGAAGACCAGGGCATCACCAACATGGAACAGGCACTGGACAAGCTGACCGGTGTCACCGTGGTTGGCGGCAACAGTGTCGACACCAAGTTCTACTCGCGCGGCTTCGAAGTGACCAGCGTCCAGACGGATGGCGGCGCGCCGGGGATTCGCCAGCAGAACTACCAGTCGCTCCCGGACATGGCGATGTACGACCACGTCGAGATTCTGCGCGGTTCCGATGGCCTGTTCAGTGGCACCGGCGAACCGGGCGGCACACTGAACCTGGTGCGCAAGAAGCCGCTGGCTCACAACCAGCTCAAGACAACCACTTCGGCAGGCAGCTGGGACAACTACCGCCAGGAAGTCGATGTGACCGGCCCGTTGGGCTTCGATGGCAGGCTGCGTGGCCGCGGCGTGTTCGCGGTAGAAGACCGTGACTACTTCTACGACACCACCAACAGCAAGAAAGAAATCTACTACGGCATTTTCGAAGCCGACCTTACCGATGACACACTGCTGACGTTCGGCGGCAGCCATCAATGGCGCAAGATCAAGGGTTATTGGGACAGCGGCCTGCCGCGCTATAACACCGGTGAGGATATCGGCCTGTCCCGTGACACGTCGCTGGCCGCCGACTGGTCCACAGCCAACTACGAAACAAACGAAATTTTCGTCAAGCTCGAACACAGTTTCAACGAGAACTGGAAAGCCAACGGCAGTTACACCCGCTATCACCAGGACATCTCGCAGAATATCGGCCAGGCTACCGGGACAATCGACGACGTCACCGGACGAGGCTCGCTGTTCTCCCGCTGGGGCCGCAACTACAACATCGACCAGGACCTTTACGACGCCAATGTCTCGGGCCGCTTTCAGGCCTTCGGCCTCGAACACGAGGTACTGTTCGGCGTTGACCACCAGGAGACGCGCCGCGGCTTCGAATCGTACCGCTTGGGCATGGCCAGCATCCCGGTCAACCCGGCCGACAACAACATCGGCAGCCAGCCTGAAGGCGCCATGCCAGGCATGTATATCAACTTCCCAGCCTGGAACCAGCGCAAGAGCGGCGCTTACGCCACCCTGCGCGCTCAACTGGCCGAGCCACTCAAGCTGATCGTCGGTGCGCGCTACTCCGACTACGATGACAACATCACCAGCGTCACCCCGTCCGATGGCATGGTCTACCCCACCGGCGGCAAGGAAAGCGGTGTGGTCACTCCATTCGGCGGCCTGGTTTACACCGTCAACGATCAGTGGTCGGTGTATACCAGCTACAGTCAGATCTATATCCCGCAGACGAACTACCTGGGTACCGACCACAGCTCGCTCAAGCCGATGACTGGCGATACCTATGAAGTCGGCACCAAGGCAGAACTGTTCGACAAGAGGGCCAACCTTTCGCTGGCGCTGTACTACACCAAGCGCGAAAACGAAGCCATGCTGCTCAACTCTGAAGCCGTCGTCGGCAACCCTTGCTGCTATGAAGCCGCCGGCAAGATCGTCAGCAAGGGCTTCGACGCTGAAATCACGGGTGAACTGCTGCCAAACTGGCAGATCGGCGCCGGCTACACCTTCAACATCAATGAACAGGTCAAAACCGGCACTGCCTCCAACCGTGGCAAGCCGCTGAGTTCTCAGACGCCGAAACACCTGCTGAAGCTGTTCACCAGCTATCGCCTGCCGGGCGATCTGGACAGCTGGAAAGTCGGCTTGGGCGCCAACATCCAGAGCCGCAACTACGTGAGTGGCACCTCGACGGTCAAGGATGCATTCGGCAACAGCGTCACCACGGTCAACCCGTTCTCCTACGAGCAACCCGGCTATGCCGTGTGGAACGCACTGGTCGACTACCAGATCGACAAGCACTGGAACGCGTCATTCAACGTCAACAATATCTTCGACAAGAAGTACTACCAGACCGTCGGGACCAACGCGATCAACAACTGGTACGGCAACCCACGCGAGTACGTGCTCACCTTGCGCAGCACATTCTGAAACCACGGCCGGTGGCCAGCGGTTTGGGCAAAAGAAAAGGCCAGTCATCCGACTGGCCTTTTCTTTTGCCCATGTGCAGGAGAGCGCTGGTTACTGCAGGTGACGCTTCAGTGCGTCAACCATCTCATCGTAGACCTCAAGCGCAGCGGGCACGACCGTGGACATACGCAGGAAGTCATGGGTCAGACCGGCGTACTCCACCAGTTCGACCTGCACGCCCGCACGGCGCAGCTTTTCTGCGTAGGCCAGGCCTTCGTCGAACAAGGGGTCGAAGCCCGCGAGGGCGATCCAGGCCGGCGCACTGTGTTCCAACCCTTCGCCCAGCAACGGCGAAAAACGTGGATCTGCGCGATCCTGCGGATGGCGTGCGTGGCAGTCGTAAAACCACTCCAGGGTCAGATCCTCAAGCAGGTAACCCTCGGCAAACAGTTCCCGCGACGCGTGCCGTTCACTGGCGTCGGTCATGGGGTAGCACAATAACTGCAGGCGCGGGCGAACCCCCGTGAAGCCCGGTTGGCCAGCCTCCTGCGCAAGCACGGTGGCAAGGCTTGCCCCCACGCTGTCTCCGGCAAAGGCAACACGTGTGGTATCCAGGCCCAGCGCCGGGCCATCACTGCCGAGCCATCGCAATGCCTGTTGCGCATCCTCCAGCGGTTGCGGAAACCGGTGCTCGGGGGCCAGACGGTAACCTACCGACAGCACCGCAAAACCTGACCGCTGGCAAAGCTCCTGGCAGATGCCCTGGTGCGAGTCCAGGCTGCCGACCACGTAGCCGCCACCATGGAAGAACAGGATCACTGCAGTCGGCGCCGTACGGCTCGACCGGTACAGGCGCAGGGGCAGCGGGGTGCCGTCGGGGCGAGTGACTGTAAGGTGCACCGGCTCGATCGCGGGGGCCGCCCACGCCAGTTGCCGGCTGGTCTGTTCGAACAATGCCCGCGCCTGCGCCGGCGCCAGGGTATGCAACGGTGCCTGTTGGCCGGGCGCCTCTTCAGCAAGGTCAAGGAAGGCGCCGATATCGGGATGTAGGGTCATCAAAAGCAATTCCTGCAGCTAAGAACGAAAGCGGGAGGCGTGCCTCCCGCATGAACATCAGGCGACACCTGCCTCGCATACCGACACGCAGTGCTCGATCAATGCCTGCAGTTCCAGCTGCAGGCCCTGCATCAGGCGCTCGACCGTCGCCGCACGGTAACGACGGGTGCTGTATACACAACGGATCGACAGTCGCCCGTCATACACCTGGCCCACCATTTCCAGCCAGTTGCCCAGCGGTGCCTCGCTGCTGTAGCAGTCCCCCTGCCCTTCCGGTGCCGGCAACAGCAGGGCCTTGTCGTCGAAGCTCTGGTCGAACTGCCCGAGATAGTTGAACGTTACCCGTGCCTGCGAGGTGTGCGCCAGGCGTGCTGCCAGTTCGGGCCCCGCCATGTGGCGCAGCACGCCATAACCGATGCCCTTGTCCGGCACTGCCTGCAGGCGCGCCTGCACATTGCGCAACGCATCGGCCTGGTGCTGCCCGGGCGGGCAGTCCAGGCGCACCGGGAACATCGTGGTGAACCAACCCAGTGTGCGGCTCAGGTCCAGCTCATCGAACAGGTCTTCGCGCCCATGCCCCTCCAGCTGCACCCATGCCGTCCGGGTTCCAGCCCATTGGCACATGGCACGGCCCAGGGCCGTCAGCAACAGGTCGTTGATCTGGCTGCCATAGGCAGCCGGTGCCCGCTTCAACAGGTCGCTGGTCTGGGCCGCATCCAGTGCAAAATGCGCCCCGGCCTGGTAACGGACCTGGTCTTTGCCTCGCGGGTTGTCGCATGGGAAGACCTGATCATTGTCGGGCAGGCATTCGAGCCAGTAATCCAGCTCCCGCACCGCCCGCTGCGGCGCTTGCGCCTGCAGGCGCTCCACCCATGACCGGTAGCTGCTGCTACGTACCGGCAGGTCTGGCGCATACCCCTGGCTGCAGGCTTGGTACGCCTCCTGCAGATCCTGCAGGAGGATGCGCCAGGACACCGCATCGACCACCAGGTGGTGGATGACTATCAGCAAGCGCTGTTCCCCGTCAGGCATATCAACCTGCACAAACCGGTACAACGGGCCATTCTGTGGGTCGAGGCTTCGCTGGGCACGGTTGACGCACGCTTGCAGCGCCGCTTCATCGACCGCCAGTTCACGCCACAGACAATCGCCCAACCCCTCGTCCTGACGCAGGTCATAGCTCTGGTACCAGCGGCCATCCACCTCGCGAAAACGCAAGCGCAAGCTGTCATGTTGCGTGACTACCCGGTGCAAGGCCTGCTCCAGCGCAGTTGTATCCAACGCTTGTCGCGGCCGGAACATCAACGCCTGGTTGTAGTGGTGACGCTCGCTCATCGGGCAGGCGAAGAACCATTGCTGAATGGGCAGCAGTCCAAACCAACCCTCGGTGGCCAATTGCGCACTGATGTCCTCACGCCCTGGGGCGAGGATCTCCTCACGGGAAAACAGCCCGGCAATGGTCTGCCAACGCATCAGGTCACGCAGCTTAAGGTCGATGTCCAGCCCAGGATGGTTGCGGACCTTGGACACCACCTGCAGGCTGAGAATCGAATCGCCACCCAGCTCGAAGAAGTTGTCATGAATACCCACACGCTCGACCTGCAGGGTCTGCGCCCAGATCTGCGCCAGCAGGCGCTGGGCGTCATTGACAGGCGCAACATATACGCCAGCCTGGACCTCAGGTTCGGGCAATGCGCGACGATCGAGCTTGCCATTGGCGTTGACCGGCAGGCTGACCATGCCCACCAGGTAGGTAGGTACCATGTAGTCCGGAAGCTCCTGGCGCAGGCACTCCTTCAGCCAGTCACCCACTTCGCGGCCCCCGGCGCTGACGACGTAGGCCACCAAGTGTTTGCCGCTGGCCAGCTCACGAGCGACTACCAGCGCATCGGCGACACCGTCCTGGCGACGCAGCGCCGCTTCGATCTCACCCAGTTCAATGCGGAACCCGCGCAACTTGACCTGATGGTCGGCTCGGCCCAGGTAATCGAGGACCCCGTCCTCACGCTGCAACACCCGGTCGCCACTTCGGTACTGGCGGCTTCCCGGCGCGCCGAAGGGGTCTGGCACGAACCGTTCGGCAGTCAGCCCGGGGCGGCCATGGTATCCACGCGCGACACCCTCACCGGCGATATGCAATTCGCCTGGGATGCCTGCTGGCAGCGGCTCCAGGTCGTCGTCCAGCACATACAGGGCGCGCAGGCCCACCGCACGACCAATCGGCGCATAGGCTGCGCCACAGCGTGCCTGCGCGTCGACTTTCCACAGCATCGGCGTGACCACCGTCTCGGTGGGGCCATAGCCATTGGTCAAGAAACGAGGCTTCAGCACCGCGGTGATCAGGTCGAATGACGACGCCGGCACTGCATCGCCGCCGCAGCAGTAGATCGTGACCGGCGGTGCCGGTTGACCGCTATCGCGCACATGCTCGGCCAACTGTTTGAGATAGGCCGGCGGGAAACACGCAATGGTGATACGCCGTTCATGCAATATCGCGCAGGTCTGCTCGGCGGTCCACAGTTCGCCATCGCGCAGTACCAGTTCCCCTCCGTGGCAGAGCACGCTCAGCCAGCGCTCCTGAGCACCGTCGAAGGCGAACGACATGAACAACAGCTCGCGGGTATCGGTATCGATTTCGTACAGCTCGGCGATCGCCTGGCAATGCATGCTCAGGGGCCCATGGGTCACCGCCACGCCTTTGGGTTGGCCGGTGGAACCGGAGGTGTAGATCAAGTAGGCGAGGTGCTCCGGGAGGCACGCCGAACGTGGCGTGTGGGACGGCAAGCGCGCCCAGTCCAGGGCGTCCATGTCGATGCTGGCCAAGCCAGCCGGTGCCAACTGCTGGAGTGTCTGTGCCCGACCGATGAGCAGCTTCATCGAGCAGTCCTCGATCATGTAGGCCAGGCGCTCGCCAGGGTAGTCGATATCCAGCGGCAAGTAGGCAGCCCCGGTCTTGTGCACTGCAAGGAAGGCCACGACACTGTCCAGCGACCGCTCCAGGGCGATACCGACCACATCTTCAGGCCCGACGCCCTGGGCCTGCAATGCATGCGCCAGGGCGTTGGCACGCTGTTGCAATTGGGCATGGGTCAACTGGGCATCGCCGCAACGCACCGCCACGGCCTCGGGACGCGCAGCCGCCTGGCGGGCGATCAGCTCGGTGACGGTAACGGCCTCGTGGCACGCCTGTGGCGCACGGCTCCACTGCTCGAAAGCCTGCTGCTGGTTCGCCGGCAGCCGCGGCAGGCGCCCCAGCGGCCGTTCGCCATCCTGGGCCAGCGCCTCCAGGGTGTACTCCATGCACTGGCGGATAGCCTGCACCGCCTCAGGCGCAAAACTGGCGCGCAGGTACAGGTACTCGATGGACAACCGCTGGCCCACCGTCACCGCCAGGTCCATGGGGAAGTTGGTGACATCATGGTTGCTCGACTGACCGAAGCTGAGCTCGCTCTCCCCGGCCTGGCCAAGGCGCTCATCGATCGGGTAGTTCTCGAACACGATGATGCTGTCGAACATCGGCTGGGCGCCCATGCCGGACCAACGCTGAATATCGGCCAGCGGCGCATGGGCATGGTCACGCAGGTCGAGGTTGTAGTCCTGCAACTGGGCGAGCCACTGCCTGACCTGCTGGGCCGGCTCCACCGTCTGGATGACCGGCAGCGTGTTGATGAACAGGCCAAGGGTCTGTTCGGCATTGGGCAGCGACGCCGGCCGCCCAGCCACCGTAGAGCCGAAGGCCACGGTGCGCTGCCCGGTGAAGCGCTGCAGCACCAACAGCCATGCCGCTTGCACCAGGGTGTTGAGGGTCACTCGGCAGGCACGGCAGAACTGCTGCAGGCGCTCGGTCTGCGCCGGATCCCAGCTGGAATACAAAGCCTCATGACCGGCAACCTCGCTGTCATGCCGCGGGTAGATCGCCTGGCTCAGCGCCGTTGGCTCGCTCAGCGTGCTCAAGCGCTGCTTCCAGAACTGCTCCAGTTCTTCACGTGGCTGGCGATGCAACCAGGCGATGAATTCGCGATAGCGCGCCGCAGGGCTTGCTACCTGGCCTTCGTTGTAGTGCTGAAGCACTTCGCCGAACAGCCGCGAGCTGCTCCAGCCGTCCATGAGGATATGGTGGCTGGTCCACAGCATGCGGTAATCCTGCTCACCTGTGCGGATCAACGTAATGCGCTGTAGCGGCGCCCGCGCCAGATCGAAGCCGCGCGCGCGGTCTGCCGCGGCCAGCTGTTCAATGGCGTGTTCAGGGTCTGCCTGGGCGCGCCAGTCGAGCAGCTGCAGGTCGAGCACGGCATGGCGCTGTACCACCTGTAGCGGATGCTCGCTGTCGTCGGGCCAATGGAAGCTGGTACGCAAGATGTCATGACGGTCCAGGGCAGCCTGCCACGCCTCGCGAAAACGCTCCACCTGCAAGCCCTGGACTGGCAGGTCGACCTGGTTGATGTAGTACGCCGACTCGGTGTCGGCCGCACTGTGCAGCAGCATGGCTTGCTGCATGGGCGACAAGGGGTAGATGTCGTCTATCTGCGACGCTGTGATCGGCAAGGCGTCGAGTTGACGCTGGTCGAGCCCCGCCAGGGGGAAATCGGACGGTGTCACACCCGCCGTGCTTGCGTCGCAGCAATGCCCGATCAGTTCGGCCAACTGCCGGCCATACTCGTCGGCCAATGCCTGCACCGTTTCGGCACGGTACTGCTGACCACTGAACGACCAGGTCATGCTGAGCTCGCCACCGTAGACCCGGCCATTGAGCACCAACCAGTTGGCCATCGGCGAAGCGCCATTCTGCTCGGCCCCCGCGTACTCGCCGGATGGCACGAAGAGGGCCTGCTCGTCGGTCGAAAACGCCCCATCGAACTGCCCCAGGTAGTTGAAGGTGACACGAGCCTGGGGCAGCGCAGCAAATGCCGCGCGGGTAGCCTCGTCAGCCAAGTGGCGCAGGGCACCGAAGCCCAGTCCCTTGTCTGGCACCGCACGCAGCCGCTCCTTGACGCCCTTTATCAGCGCTCCCGGCAGCTCGCAGGTGTCCAGCCGTACCGGGTAGACACTGGTGAACCAACCGACCGTGCGCACCAGGTCAATGTCCTCGAACAGCTCCTCTCGGCCATGCCCCTCCAACTCCACCAGCACAGCCGAACTGCCGGCCCAGGCGCACAGTGTGCGCGCCAGCGCGGCCAGCAACAGGTCGTTGATTTGCGTGCGGTAGGCGGCCGGCGCCTGCTGCAGCAGGCGCCGGGTGAGGTCCTTGCCCAAGCGCGTCTCGACACTGCGCCCCCCATTGTTGAGTGCCTGTTGCACGGGCCAGTCGCGCGGCAAATCGACCTCGACGCCGTCCGCTTGCGCCATCCAGTAGGCCTTCTGTTCCAGGGCGGCGCCTGCGGCATAGCCTTGCAGGCGTTGCGCCCAGGCCTGCACCGGGCTGGTCTTGGCCGGCAGCCGTACCGCCTGCTGCTGCACCGCATTGCAATAGGCTTGCTGCAGGTCCTCGAACAGAATGCGCCACGAGACACCATCGACCACAAGGTGGTGGATCACCAACAGCAACCGCTGGGACGCATCCGGCAGGTCGATCAGTACGGCGCGAACCAACGGTCCGCCTTCCAGGTCGAGGCTGCGCTGGGCCTGCTCACACACGTCGAGCAACTGCTCCTGGCTGCCAAGGCAGCGATGCTCGAGTGCCGGTACTTGCTGCCAGATCAACCGCTGCTGCTGGACACTGCGGTGCAGCGCCTGAACACCGGCGGTTGGGTGGAACGACTGACGCAGCACATCATGGTGCACGATGAGCGCCTGCAGAGCCTGCTCCACGGCAGCTGCATCAAGGGAAGCGGTCGGCCGCAGCAGCACCGATTGGTTCCAGTGCTGGCGCTCGATGATCGGCGCCTCGAAGAACCAGCGCTGAAATGGCATCAACGGCGCGCCGCCCTGCACTTCGCCCTGGTCTATATCGGTCAGCCCGGCCGCCGTGGCGACCAACGCCAGGCTGCGCACAGTCTGGTGCTGGAACAACTCCTTGGGGGTGAACCGGATGCCCGCCTGGCGCGCTCGGCTGACCATCTGGATCGAAACGATCGAGTCACCACCGACTTCGAAGAAGTTGTCCGTCACGCCCAGCTCGTCGAGCTTGAGCACCGCGCGCCACACGTCCAGCAGACGGCGCTCCCAGTCGTTGCCGGGTGCCTGGCGCTCGCTGGCCAGCTCGGTCGGGTCGGGTGCGGGCAGGCGCTTGCGGTCAAGCTTGCCGTTGGGCGTCAGGGGCAAGGCATCGATGAACACCCATTGCGCCGGGATCATGTAATCCGGCAGATCCACTGCCAGCGCCTGGCGCAAAACGTCACGCGATGGCGCAATACCCTGCCCCACCACGTAAGCAACCAGGAAGGCGCCATGGGCACCGTCGAGCACCAGCACGGCGGCTTCGCGCACCTGCTCGTGCGCTAGCAGGCGCGCCTCGATCTCGCCGGTCTCGATGCGAAAGCCACGTACCTTCACCTGATGATCGAGACGCCCCAGGTACTGGATCACCCCGTTATCGTCGAAGCGCACACGGTCAGCGGTGCGGTACATCCGCTCGCCATTGCCGCGCAACGGGTCGGGTACAAAGCGTTCGGCAGTCAACCCCGGGTTGGACAGGTAGCCACGGGTGATGCCGCTGCCGGCCAGGTACAACTCGGCACCGACCCCCACCGGCACAACGTTCAGTTGCAGGTCCAGCGCATAGCCGCGGGTGTCGTCCAGCGGGCGGCCGATATTCGCTCGCCCACCTGCGTCGCGGCGGGTCCAGGTCGAATAGGTGGTGTCCTCGGACGGCCCGTAGAGGTCATAGACACAGCTCACCTGGGTGCCCTGGTACAGGGCATCCACCAAGGGCTGCTTCAGGGGTTCGCCTGCCAGGTTGATGATGCGCACCCCAGGGCCGATGCTGCCCTCGCGCAACAGCGCGGCAATGGCCGACGGCACCGTGTTGATCAAGCGCACTTCGTCCCTGGCCGGCAATTCGGCAAGCTCCAGCGCATTGCGAGCAAGCACGATGAAGCCCCCAAGGCCGAGGGTGACGAACAGTTCCCACACCGAGAGATCGAAGCACACCGAGGTCGAGGCCAGCACACCCTGCAGGTCGTGCGGCGCATACACCCGGGCCGTCCAATGGCGCAACGCTGCCACGTTACGGTGGCAGATCGCGACACCTTTGGGCCGCCCGGTCGAGCCGGACGTGTAGATGACATAGCCAAGGTTGTCCCCACGGGCACTGTCGGCCAGGTCGGACTCGTCAAGGTCACTCAGCCACTGTTCGCCAGCCTGCACCAGCAGCACCTGGGTGTGGGCCGGCACTGACAGGCGCTCGATCACGCCAGCCTGGCTGACCAGCACCGGGGCCTGGCTATTCTCCAGCATGTAGGCGATGCGCTCGGCCGGATAGTCCGGATCAAGCGGCACATAGGCGCCGCCAGCCTTGAGGATGGCCAGCAAGGTCACCACCAGTTCGGGAGAGCGCACCAACGCCACGCCGACTCGCACCTCCGGGCCGACACCCAGGCTGACCAGGTACCGCGCAAGGCGGTTAGCGCGGGCATTGAGCTGGCCGTAGGTCAGACGTTCATGGCCATGTACCAGCGCCAGGCGCTGAGGGTCACGCACCACCTGCGCCTCGACCGCACCGTGAATGGTTTCGTCGGGCGAGTAGTTGCAGACTTCACCCTGCCAGCTGTCCAGTTGCGCCTGCCGTACCTGAGCATCGAGTACCGGCAAGTCGGTGATTGCCTGCTGCGGATCCGCGACGATACCGCGCAGCAGCGTCAACCAGCTTTGCCCGAAGCGCTCGATGGTCGCAGGCTCGAACAGGTCGGTGGCATAGGTCAGTGCTGCACTCAGACCAGCTTCGCTCTCAAAGGTGTCCAGCGTGAGGTCGAACTGCGCGGCATGAATCTCTACTGGCAGTGTTTCCAGGGTCAGGTCCGCCACCAGGGAACGGCGAGCATCCCCCTTGCCGACACGCTGATGGTTGTACATCACCTGGAACAGCGCGTTATGGCTCAGGCTGCGCTCCGGACGCAAGGCCTCGACCAGTTGCTCGAACGGCAGGTCCTGGTGGTTCTGCCCCTGCACCACGGTCTCGCGCACCTGCTGCAGGAAGTCGCAGAAGCGTGCGCGACTGTCCACCTGGCCACGCAGCACCTGGGTATTGGTGAAGAAGCCGATCAACCCTTCGGTTTCCACCCGGTTGCGGTTGGCAACCGGCACACCGACACGGATGTCGTCCTGGCCCGTGTACCGGTGCAGCAGCACCTGGTAGGCAGCCAGCAACAACATGAACAGGGTCACCCCCTGCTGACGCGATACTGCGTCCAGTGCCCGCGCCAGGTCGGTATCGAGCGACAGGCTCAGGCGCGCGCCGCGATAGCTCTGCTGCGGCGGGCGGGCAAAGTCCAGCGGCAACTCCAGGGCATCGGGGTCGCCAGCCAATTGCGCGGTCCAGTATTGCAACTGACGCTCGCGCTCGCCTGCTTCCATCCAGCGCCGCTGCCAGACGGCGTAGTCGCTGTACTGCACCGGCAGCGCTGGCAAGCGGGGTTCGCGACGTTCGAGTGCAGCCCGATAGAACTCGATCAGGTCACCGAGCATGACTTTGATCGACCAGCCGTCCGAAATGATGTGGTGCATGACCACCACCAGCACGTGGTCGTCCTCGCCCTGACGCGCCACCCCGGCGCGCAGCAGCGGAGCCTGGGCCAGGTCGAAGGGCTGGCGGGTCAGGCGCTGCACAAAAGCGTCGAGCGCTTCGTCCGTGCACACCTCCAACTGCATCTGCACCTGCTCCAGCACTTCCTGCACGGGTGTTTCAGCGCTGTGCTTCAGGCATGTGCGAAGCACCCCATGGCGCCCGAGCAGCGCTGTGAAGCTGTGTTGCAGCGCCACCAGGTCGAGGTTGCCACGCAGGCGCAGCGTGAGCGGAATATGATAGGCATCACTGTGCGGTTCCAATTGCCAGAGGAACCACTGACGTTCCTGGGCGTAGGACAGCGGCAGCGCTTCGAGCTCGTCACTGAGCGCTGGAATCGGCAACTGCGCCGGCGAGATGCCTTCGGCCAGCATGGTCTGCAGGTAACGTGTTCGTTTATCCAGTGGCAGCGCGATGAACCGCCGCGCGATCCGTGCGGCAACTTGCTTGTCCATCACACTTCCTCCATTTCATCGAGCAGAGACTCGAGCCTGCTAAACCTGTCGCCAGTGTCCTGACGGTCTTCAACGTGCATCTGAGCCGCGAACTGCGCCAACACCGGGTACTGGAACAACGTCTGCGGCGTTGCCGCCACCCCAAGCTCCAGTTGCAGGCGGGAAACCACGCTGACGGCCAGCAGCGAGTGCCCGCCGAGTTCGAAGAAGTGATCAAACCGCCCCACCTGCTCTTGGCGCAGCACGTCCTGCCAGATGGCCGCGATGGCATGCTCCAGTTCGCCCTCCGGCGCCACATAGGCCTTCTGTGCCTGCGCCTGCGGGCTTGGCAGCTGGCGCCGGTCAAGCTTGCCGTTGGGGCTCAGCGGCAGCGCTTCGAGGAACAGCCACTGCGCCGGCACCATGTATTCCGGCAGGCTGCGGGCCAG
>Ga0105250_10001026_pt1 | contig 16085 bp, 8 predicted proteins | sample KBSS54metaG_FD_80425 | JGI IMG/M metagenome (GOLD analysis project Ga0105250, IMG submission 80425) | Switchgrass rhizosphere microbial communities from Kellogg Biological Station, Michigan, USA - KBS S5-4 metaG | ecosystem: Host-associated > Plants > Roots > Rhizosphere > Soil | place...
AGTTCAACGGGGCCATTGACTTGGTTGGCGTCCCTGCCGTGAACGACGACGGGGTCACGACTTGCCAGTTTCCGGGCAACGCGGCGCTATTGGGCCAGATCTGCTCCGGAATGAAGCCTTCTCGCGTCGCGAACGAACTGATCGCATTCAGATATGGGCTGCCGGCCGCGCCGCTGCCGCTGCTTGCGATCGAATACATGCCGCGTTCCGCGGTGAAGATCGGCCACAATCGACCTACGCCGGTGGCGTCATAATTGCTGCCGTCGTTGTGTTCACCATAGCCGTCGAAGTTGTAGCGGAACCATGCAGGACGCTGTCCGTCGATCGTCTGCTTCACGACCGAGTCGTATGCGCCGAGTGTTGCGACGATGGTCGGATCGTTCGCGCGTTTGACACCCATGCGCACGAGCTCAAGAAAGCCGCCATCGACGACTGCGCGTTCGTCATGCACACCACCGCCGTTGCCGATCGTGAATACTTGCCCTGAATCGGGATAGCTGGCGGGGTTGTAGACTTGCGGCCCGCTCCCCGTTCCACTCATGTTGGCCGGGTTGATGCGGACGTAGTAATGACCGTTGCCATACGAGCCCGTGTTCGTGTAGGTCCATGCGGTCACGTTCTGCTGCCAGTAATCGGCGGTTGCCAGATAATTGCCTGCACGGATCGAGTCGCCGTTGTCCCGCGCAATTTGCGCAGCCGCGACAAGGCCGGCAATTTCCGCGGCAATAGTCGAAGGCGAGTAGCCGGAATTCTCTTCCCAGCGGTCCTGGAACGTCCACGGCCCTTTGGCGGCCAGATAGTCAGCAGTCAGGCGAATATTCGGCCAAAGAGGGTTGTAGACCGCCGGGCCGAGGCGCCATGCAAGCAGAATCGGCATGGCCTGCTCGTCCATTTGCGTGCCTTGCCAGTATTGCCATCCACTGACACAGGCATTCTGTGGAAACCGACCGATGCGGCTGTATCCTTGTGGGCAGCCCGGTGCGTTGTACTCGGCGACTCCGCAGTCGGCTTTCTGCTGCAGTGTCTTGAAAAGATAGTTGACGACCGACGTGGGCGTGGTGGTGTCCCCGGCAGTGATAAGCGCATTGGCAAACTTGAAAAGGTCGCGCGACCACACCAGATGGTAACCGCCGCTGTTGGCGTCGCTCTGGGTTTCACCCCATGGTGTGCCGATGCCGGCGATCATCGCGCCGTTGCTCTTGTCCTGCATAGTCTTGAGCGTCATGGCAGCCAAATAGTATTCGTTGTCGGCGGCATTGCCCAGCGTCGACAGGCCTGCCGCATACGTGTGCCAGCTCTCGTCATACTGTGCGCGCAACCGCTCGAGGTCGTCCCCGAGCGTGCCGTTTGCCGTCGCCATCGCATTGCCGACCGATGTGCTATCGAAGGCCAGCGCGATATCGAACGATATCGCCGTGTCGGTCCGCGCCCCGAAGTCGAGCCAGCCCATTTGGGCGACGTTGCCGTTGGGCGCCGACGCATACGTCCAGTTCATTTGCCGATCTGGCGATGTGCCGCCTAGCAAGTCCGTCCAGCCGTCGCTTTTGCCGACGAAGCCGTTCGACACCATCGCAACGCCGTCCTGCTTTTTCCATGGCAACGATGTGGCGAGCGCAGAATAGCCCGTGTTGCGGTTGGCAATCAGCATCGTCTTGCCGTTGCCCGCCGTGGCGGTATATGCGGAGTTCCCCATCCCGGAATTGTCCAGGCTCGGCTTGAACAGCAGATACAGGTTGTGATCGCTCAGTCGGGTGCCGTTCAGCGCCTGGAACGTGACGCGTTCAATCAACGCGTTGCGCGAGGGATCAGTGAAGACTGTTTTCACGATCCGCCAGTTGTGGGCCGCATTGCCAGTCGTGACTCGCCAGCTCATCGTATGCGGATCGGATTGCGCGGCCGTGTATGTCTGGCGCTTTTCTTCGTCAATGTAGGTCCCGGCGCGATCGCCGACAAGGAATTGCAGATCAACTGAGTCAGGCGTGTCAAGGACGGGGTAGTACACCTCGGACACAATCCCTCGATAACCCGTAAAGTAGACTCGCGACGCGTTCGCATTCACCGCCGTTCCCAGGAACGATTTTTGGGCGGGCGGGCGCGCGCGTCGCTGTGACGCCGGGGTTGCCAAACGCTTCGCCGGACGTTGTGGCGGACGCAATAAGAGGCAGAGTCGCCACCGCGATCGCGGTCGCAGATCGCAAAAGATTGTCGAATCGCATGATCTGCTATGTCTCCTATCACAGTCGTGGTTGGGCTGCACGCGCACGCAAACGTTAGCAATCGAGATAAATGTAGTCAAGCTACATTGGAAATGTAGTTTAAATTTAATTTCCATTACAACTCGTCGATGTCGAGCGTGTGACTCCGTCATAGGCGCCCGCTGATATCGACCGCAAGGTTGCCTGACAGTATCGACAGAAAGGCAGTCGTTATCATTTTAACGATGACGGACCGATAACGGATATTATCTGTCCGTCATTATTTTTTATCCAAACTGGCGAGTATGAAAATGCGTCAGACCGAACCCATCACCTTCCCTGACGACGCCGAACTGGCCGCGCTGCGCGCCTGGTATGCCGGACTCGACGCTCGAGCGGCCGTCGCGCGCTATCTGGGCGAGCGTAAGGCACCCGGGGCATCCGCGCGCGGCGTGCTCGGCAGCATTCGGCGCACCCTGGTCGCGTTCGCGAGGAGCCGTCACCGAGCCGACCTGGCCGAAACATTCGGCGAGCAATCCACCGCGTCGGCCGACACCGTCGCACGCGCGATCGAGACGTTGCGCAGCCTGCCGGCACCGGAACCGCACATCGCCGACGCCATCGATCAATGGCTGCCGCCTCGCGTGGTGGCCGCGCTGCGGGCACATAGCATTCGGACGCTGGCCGATCTGACCGTGCGGATTCCGCGCCGGCGCCGATGGTGGACGGCGATCGACGGGCTCGGCGTCGCCGGCGCGCGCCGCGTGGAGGCGTTCTTTGCCGCCCACCCGGCGCTGACCGAACGGGCACGGGCCTTGATTGTCGCGGCGCCCGCCGGCGATGTCGTGCCGTGGGAGCAGTTGCGCTTGCCGCACGAAGTCGACGGTTCGCACGGACAGTTTCGGGCGCCGCAGTCGGCCTGCTTGCTGAACGCGTCCAACGACTACGAGGCAATCCAGTCCTGGCTGTCGCTGCACGAATCGGCTGCCACGCTGCGCGCCTACCGTAAGGAAGCGGAACGCCTGATCCTGTGGGCGATCGTCGAGCGCGGCCGCGCGCTGTCGTCGCTCACCACCGACGACGCGATCGCGTATCGGGCATTCCTGCGCCGCCCCACGCCGCGCGAGCGCTGGGTCGGGCCGTCGCGGCCGCGGTACAGTGTCGAGTGGCGGCCGTTCACTGGCCCGCTGTCGGCACGATCCGCGGCGTACGCACTGAACGTCCTGTCGGCACTGTTCCGCTGGCTGCTTGAGCAGCGTTACGTGCTTGCGAATCCGTTCGCCGGCGTGAAGGTTAAGAACCATGCGCCACGCACCGGATTAGATGTGTCGCGCGGTTTCTCCGAGGGCGAGTGGTTGTTGATCCGCACGCTTGCCGACGGCCTCGAGTGGTCCTACGGTTGGAGCGTGCCGGCCGCTCAGCGTCTGCGCTTCCTGCTGGACTTCGGGTACGCAACCGGCCTACGCGCGAGCGAGCTGGTCGGCGCGACGCTCGCAGACATCCGCCGGGACGAGCACGGCGATCACTGGCTGCACGTGATCGGCAAGGGCGGCAAGCGCGGGAAGGTGACGTTGCCGGCACTGGCGCGGACGGCGCTCGACCAGTATCTCGTACAGCGAGGCCTGCCGGTCACGCCTGTGCGCTGGAACCCGGCGACGCCGGTCGTCGCAAGTCTCGAAGAGGATGGCGCCCGCATCGAAAGCACGCGACTCTGGCGCGTGCTGAAGCGGTTTTTCGTGCTGGTCGCCGATGCGATCCAGGACGAGCGGCCCGCGACGGCGGAGAAGTTGCGCCGCGCGAGCCCGCACTGGATGCGGCACACGCATGCATCGCATGCGCTGGCGCGGGGTGCCGAGCTGATCATGGTGCGTGACAACCTGCGCCATGCTTCGATCTCGACGACGTCGACCTACCTTCACAGCGACGAAGTGCAGCGGGCGCGGCAGTTCGATAAGGCATTCGAAGCACGCAAGGGGTAAGCGTCGTCGGATGACCGCTGCTGTTCCGGGTCGGCCGTGATTCTGAATTTCGTCGTAGAGTCATTGAGTTATGGCGTTCTTGGCGAAAATTTCACGAATCCCGGCCGCCCCTCAGTATGGGGTGGGGCGGGACGCGGCGCCACCGGGCGTGTACTACACCTCGGTCCAGCCCGCGATCCTGCAACACCCGCACAAGAACCGCATCGGCTTGTACGAGGAGGTGGACGACGGGACGTCGTTGTATCTTGGCGAAATCGATGATGACGAGGACGATGTTGCGGAACCGGCGAACCCGCAGGCGTTGCATATCGATCACATGTTCCTGCGGCACCAGGCGCCCGATTGGCTTGGCACGGTGGCCTTTGCCCTCTGCGCGATGACTGCGCATCGTCTCGGCTATCGCCGGATTACCCTGATCGCGGGGGGCGGGGTAGGCTATGACCCGCATTTGATCGGATATCGCTATTGGCCCAAGCTCGGTTTCGATGGGCCGCTCGAGGACGACGAGCGCTCGATCCCACCCTTCGGAGCCTGTCGAACCGTGCAGGACCTGCTAGAAATCGACGAGGCTTGGTGGAGCGCCCACGGCTCGCAGCGGCTGATGGAGTTCGATCTCGCCGCCGACAGCCGGTCCTGGACAAAGCTGCTAGACTATTTGCTGGACAAGGAGTTGATATGAGCCACGTGACGAAACCGCTGAAGAAAGCTGCGTCGACGAAGGTTGCGGCGAAGCTCATCGTGCGCGTGTCGCAACGCGCAAAGAAGCCGGCACCGCTGACGGCAGACGGCAAGGCACGGCTGCGCACGGCGGCCCGGCAGCCGAGCACGCGCGTGACGCCGGAACTTCCGGAATGGCGCAAGGGGATGTAGTCCGGGATGGTCTAGTTGGCCCGCTTTTTTACTATCCGACCTAGTCGCGGTCAGTCATGCGAAAGAAAAAGGGGCCATTCGGCCCCTTTTTTTTGCTCCCTTACGGCGCTTGCGCGGCGGGAGGTCGAGAAACTTCGCCGATTCATTTGGTCGAATCGGAACCCTCAGCTCTCCACGTCGGACACGACAGTTCGCCGCGTTCCCACGCGGCCGCAAGTTCTTCGGGCTTCTTGAACCAGGTGCGTTGCGGGCTCTTGATGTCCGCGATCTTGCTGTGGAAGCCTTTATCGTCCGACACCACGAACGCCGGCAGCATCAAGTAGCGATACAGGTCAAAGTCGATCCCGTCGTTGAGGTGGTTCGAGCTTCCCGGGTTGTAGCGTTCCTTGGTTTTGCGCGTCCGCACCCATTGTCGCCAGATGTAACGCATTTCGAGGTCCTGCCGTTCGGCCATCGTCGGCGATTGCGACTTTCCGCTGGAAGCAATGATGTCGAGAGCGGCATCCAACGCCGAATGCTTGTACTCATCCAACGGCTGCTTGGCCTCGCCGTTCGGATCGCGAGCGAGCCACGCCGCGTGCGCGTCGTCGAAGGTCTTGAATGCTTCCCGCCAGTCATCGCGATCGTCCTGCAGCGCCGCTTTGACGCCGTTACGCTGGACTTCGGTGAGCAGCGCGGGGTCGTTCAGGACCGCCCACGCGCGCTTCGAGAACGCGGCCACTTCGCTCTCGGACCACGACGAGTCGTTCAATTCCCCGATAATGCCCAAGAGATCCCGCTTGCCCGGCAAGACTGGAACATCCGGATTGAGGAACTGCGCGAGTGCCGCAACGATCGTGTGCAACTTGGCTTCCGGCAGGGAGCCGTGAAGATGTTGGTTCAGGAGTTCGGTGCACGCATTGTCGGCAAGCGAGAACGAGTAGCCGGCCTTTGCCATCTTCGCGAACGTCGCGACCCAGGCCAGAGGCACGGACTCGGGATCATCGGCGATGTTGCGCACCGAGCAGGTGTCGAGCACGACGATGCACTGATCGTCCGGGATGAGTTTGCGACCGGCGTCGAATGAGCCAATTGGCGGACCGGGCACGGTCGGGTGAGCTGCCATGTCGCCAGTGCCGGATGGGCCACAACCTAGATGGAGGCGCGAAGAACGACTTCAAGGGACATATCGCGTGATGGAATGCCGCTCAAGAATTGCATATCTCATAACTCTCAGAAGGCTGTTCGACAACGCGAAGTCGGTCATCATCACGCGCGGTGCCTACGGTGATGCGCAGATGGTCAAACATCGGTAGAGGTCACGGACGGCTGCCCCAAGCGGCGCGCAACTTCAGGTTGCTTGCGCAGACGGTTCCAGCGATGACCGGGTCGCAGGGGTCGAGTACGTCGTACCCTTCGGCGACATAACCCTTGGACCCAAAGATGCCATGGCTTTCGGCAAGCATCATCGGTGTGTAGCACGCGGGCTTGAGCAGATTGGTATCAAAACCAAGGACGCCGGCGGCCTTGATGGTCTCGATCACAAATTGCGAGCAGAAGTAGCTTCGAGGGCTGTCGGGCCGCGTCATGTGGGGTCGACTCGACCATGTCGGATCACAATCGGGCCATTTCCATACCCGCCGTTGATGCACCCATTGTCGAAGCGGAGCGAGCAACGCACCCGAGTGCGAGTAAGGCGTTCGGGCATGGACCTGGCGGCAGGCAAAGCGTCGCGCATCGCCGATCGATGCGCGGTACCGAAGTGCGGGTACCTCGAATACCGCCACATAACGGTAACGGGCGCGAAATACGTCAAGCGGACACATCTGTACGCCGGAGCGTACGGCTTCGAACACGCGCAGTTGCCCTGTTTCGTTATCCTGAAGAAGGATGCCAACGTGGACATAGGGGCCCGAAGAACCGTATCGAATCACATCATAAAGTCTCCGCGTTTTGACGCCGTCCTGTTCTACCGTACCTACACCGAATACGATGACTCCTTCGTCAAGGTCTTCGAGACGAAGGAGGGGCGGCGGATCGCCGATCCACAAGAGGCCGTCGGCACGTTGTTCTGTCTCGCGTAGCAACGTGTCCATGGGGCGTCGCAGATAGCGAGCGTATCGCAGAAATCGTCGCATATTGTTTTAAAGTAGGTCGTTCCGTACATGTCAGCGACTGTATGTATCGCTGGCCTACGAGCGTCGTTCTCGTGGGTCCGAAAAATCCATGCCTATGACACTCAGTCCGTGGACCGCCTGGTAGCGATCCGACATTAATGTCGCGGCCTTCGCCTGAAGCAGCGAAACAAGCTCTGCAAAACCGATCAGCTGTTTATCGCCCGGGCGTTGCCATTGACGTTTGGGTTCGGTGTTACCGACGACATAGACGCCGTAGTTGACCCTGAATGCACGAAGATATTGACCAACCAGCTGAACCTCGAGACGCTCAAGCAGCTTTTCAGCGGTCCAATGCTCGAGGTTCGCCAATTTCACCTCGACAGGCAGCGCACTGATGTCTGGTATCTCGACACGCAAATCAGGACGTTGGTTGAGGTCAATCATGCTTTCCTGCGTCACGCTGAACCACTGCAGCGATCGTTGGTCAAGTTGGCGTTTGAGGAAGCCTTGGAAGTGCACCTCCTTGTCGTCCTTGCGGACCTGCAGCCGGTCTGTCGCGTTCTCGGAAATCTCAATGTTTGCCTTGATGTCGAGTAAGAGACGCGTTGCCAGTTGGTACAGTTGATAGTCGGAGCGAGGCCGGTGCCTATAGTGCATACCAAACGCCTGAACGTCCTCGGGAAGCCACGCTGCCGGATCGGCTCGTTTGCCTTTTCTCGTCTCCAAGATGTTCAGCACCCAATCGCGTTCCGTTGGCACTGAATCCTCGTCAAGAAAGCCCTGTAGCACCGTGTCGGCTTCGTCGGCATCGGAGGTGCGCAGAACTTCCCACAATCGGGCACGGAAATCCTGGGCATTGTCCCGTGGTAGCGGAGAATACGCTCCCCCGTTCGATCGATCGATGTCGTCCGCTCTGCGAACATGGCGACAAACCAAAGGAATCAGAAGCGCCAGCGATGATGGAGCGAGAAAGGCGGCTCGACCCATCGGTAATGCCGCGCCGTAGCTTCCGCCAAGAATCGAACAAAGGTGAATGACCGACTCATCAGCGTCTTCAGCGCTGCAATCCTGGACGGCGGTTTCAAGATATCCAACGGCAGGGATGGCGTCCAATCGGAGCCATATGCTCGTCCATGTTAGCCATCGGTCCTCGCCGGCGCCGTATAACTGCGCCCTTGAAGCTGCTAGCGTCAAGAGATCTCGGAATAACGAATCCCCGTCCGAAGGAGTGTGGTTGTGGCCTGCTCAAGAACACGCTGATTCAGCGGGTCGCACCGCAATAGGCAATGATGTACCGCATTTGCCGCGGCGATAGTGGGTGACTTGGCTCCCGCCAATTTGGCAAGCACCTCGTGGACAAGCGGCGTGTCCGCTGGGTAGTTGAATTCGGCGTCAATGGCGAGCATCAACGTGTTCGCGACTTCGTCGGGGCATGTATCCGCCAAAGCTTCGAACCAGTCTGGCAGCCCGTTGAGTTCGCTGCAGGCATACCTCACCGCACGGTTCACGTCCGTGTCGTTGAATTGGTTGAACTTCAAGTGTCCGGCCTCCCAGGCCGTCTGAAGAGCAATCAGACCGAGCACGACGCGGCCGTCGACTGAATTCTTCTCTTTGCGCTCATACGGAAGCTGCGGGGAAAACGTCTTCCAGATATTGGCGCACCCTTCCTGCGCCGCAGAAGTAAGCGTGGCGCCCCATCGCGAGCGTACTTTTTCCCATACGGGAACGCCGTATCGAGACCCACTGGTATCTTGCATCGGCTCGACGAGGTACTGGATAGCCCGCGGATATCTGCCCGAGCGGACTTCGGACAGATGGGTCCATAGCCATAACTGCGATTTAATCGCGTTGGTCCGTCGCACGATCGCTATACGACGCATCGTCCACCAATGGGCATCAAGCAAACGATTGGTTACATACTTGTTGTATCGCAGCCAAACCGGCGCGACTATCCGGTTGCGCAAGTGTTTAAGCACAAGCGGCCGGACGTCTCTACGGGCAAGGACGCGACGGAGTTCCCATGCCACGGCAAGGAGCGGCTTACGCTTTGTCCAAAATATGCTGAGCGCTGCCTCGATGGCCACTTTCCGGTCGCGGTCGTCAGTCTGTTCAAGACTGTCGGTAACCATCCAGTCAACGTCGGGCAGTGCCCACGGCAACAGACTGACGTGCGGATCGAGCATATGGGTCGGCGGCTCTTTCCCGTTCTGCGACGCCCGGTATCGTGCGACCCGTTTCCAAAAAATCGTCCGTCGGAGCTCGGCACTTTTCGCAAACGCATCGCGTATTTTTGTTCGATGTGCCTCCACGTCATCATGGCCCTGACTGTCAAACATGATGGCATGCTCGACGTGCAACACGGCCTCAAATATCGTGTCGATATCGCCTTCTGAGAGCTTCGGTTGCGCCAGTGCTGCCGATAGACACAGAGGCAGCAACTCGGAAACCCAGTGATACTGCGCCGATATGTGCCGCGAGGCACTCATCGGCTCACGTGCCATCATGTCAACAAAACCACGCAGAAAGGGCGTCGCGTTCGCATCATCAACGGACCTAGCCAACTGATCTTTGACGGCGTTCGAGAACTCGATCTCATAACGGCTGACCGAAGTCGCTCGCTGTAGCAGTTCAAGCGCCTCTTTCACCGAAAGGCAGGCAGGAAATAGCGTCTCGAACAGATATCCGAGTGTTCTATTGTCAATGTATTCCAGTCGTTGGAAGCTCTCTGATAACCGTCGCCGATGCTCAGTTGTGCCGGCGTCGCGAATGGCAAGGACGGCATAGCGTTTCAGAGATTCCGAGGTCTCTTCGTCTTCGAACAGCTTGGGCACGCTGTCGATGCAATCGGGAAGCTTTCCTTCCATGATCATCATCAGCAGATCGCCCTTCAGCGAATCGGAGACGTCTCGGTCTGTAAGGTAGGTCGAGATGTCTTCTGCAAGACCCTCGTCCGCAATCCGGGCCAGCGCTTCAAGGCTGACGTCGATGGCGACATAGTCTCGGCCACGGTATTTGCGCACAATGGCTTCAAGGGCCCGCTTGCGATATTGAATAGGCAGCGCCGCTGGGTCGCCCCAGTGAAAATGAATTTCGGGCGCCGTCTCCACTATCAATGTCGCCAATCTTGCTCGCCAAGGAGCCGGATCGGCGTTGACGAGCCACGCGGCGACCGGTGCCAGGGACGCGCGCAAGGTCATTGCGCCGTTCGGTTCTTGAACAAACAGAATATCTTGCAGCGCCTCGAACGGACAGTTGTGCGCCATCAACCGCTCAATCCACGATGCGGCTAAATATTCGATATGTGACCGATGGTGAAATGACAGAGCCCCGCGACTTTCTGAATCGAAAATCGCGCGGTCCAACAACGCCCGCCTCTCATACGGCTTCCAATCGTCAGGAAGAATGAGTTCGGGCGAAAGGCGCTTTTGGTCGGAGAGGTGACCATCGTCCGGAACTTGGAATTTGAGATTCTTGCATAGCACCGCAGCCGCGGCGAGGTATTCAGCACCGCTTCGCGCTCGCTCCGCCGTCAGGGGATCGCTCTTCTCCTTGTTTGATACCTCGGCAAGCAGCTTCTTGACCATATACGCCGTCAACGCCGTCAAGCCGCTCAGTGTGCCCTTCTCCTGCCAATATGCGTATAGGTTGGAAACATCCAGGGGGCGACCGGCGAAGGGCCATGCGTTATGCTCGCCCAGCGCGTCAAGGAAGCGCTGGGCATCTCGAATACCCCTGCTTTCCGCGAAGAGACGAACCTGGTCGGCGGTGAGCGGGAGTATCGTCGTGACTAAAACGTCTGCAACGCTAGCGTTTGACGTGCCGCCTTCCACTGGAACTACAAACCGTTCTCGAATTGCTTCACGGTCGGTTTGTGGTCGCCATTCGCTAATTCTCGAACTGATGACCAACCGCGCGCGGTAGCGGGCTGGGCCCAACGATTTGCTTAGCCGATCGAGCGCGACGATGAAGTCATCGTCGCGCTTGAGCTTTGACTCATCAACAGCGTCCAACAAGAACAAGGCAGAGGTGCTTGAATTTTTCCAACGCTTGAAACGATCGATTTCATTGGCCGACAGGATGGTGTCGATGTCCTCGGTGATCAGTTGCTCAAGTCTCAGGAAGAAGCTATCGCGATCGCGGCGGTGATGGGCGCGCAACTCTTCCGATTTCCCGCTGCCCGGCTCGCCAAGAATGACGACGAGCCGGTGAGTGAGAAGAGACCGCCAATCATGCTGATATTGTCGACCAACGAGCTGTCCCACATAGCTCCGTCTTGCGGCTTCATCAGCAGACTCTTCGTCGCGATGAACCTCGAACTTTCGATTCAGCTCAACAAATCCTGCGTCTTTACTTTGAGTGACCGTTGGCAAGGTCACGTTCACAACATTCTCGGCACGCTTCGCATCCAATGGGGCCCCCGACGGATTGGATTTATCTAGAATTCAATTCTACGATGCGCCATTGTCTGGCGCCTTTGGCTTTGGAAGTGCGGTTCGACTGGCCGTTGTAGTGATCGTAGGAGCCGTAGAGCGAAATAAATCTGTCACTCCAGAATCCCGCCGATCTAGGCATCCTGAACCGCTGTAAGTGTTCAGTATTAACGCTAGCCGTGTTCAGTAATGTTGCCAGCAGAAAATTGCGGTAAGGCCCCAGAGTTAAAGGCTTTTTCCAAAGTTGCTTGCGGCTGAGTGGTCGTTGCATTCGTACAACAGAATCCGTGCCGATGTTCTCTAACGTTGCTAGCACGTTGGCTCGATCCGTCAGCTGACTACTGCAAGGTACATCACAGCCTGCTCGAGACTGTTCCGCAATCGATTTTCGCCAAAGCTCCGAATTTCGACGCCGCGCTGCGGGCGATATCACGTTATCGATGCCCACCGCTTAGGCTGAGCAAAACGCTACGCTAGCAGTATTAGTGAACATTGCTAGCACTCCTTTGGGCACGGCTAGCATTGATTGTGAACTCCTACAGCACAATCAGATCGCCGCGCGGCTGACCGCCGTCGCGATCGTGCTCAGCACGCTGTCGGCGCTCGTTTCCTAATCGCTGGCTTGACACGACAAAATGTCGTGCTATGATGCAGAAACACGACATTTTGTCGTGCAACGAGAGAGTGACCATGTCGACCACACCCCAGCACCTGAACATCGGAGATCGCGATGGCGCGACGCTGCGCGCACTGCGCCTGCGCAGCCGGCGGACCCAAGAGCAGATGGCGCATTTACTGGGCGTCACGGAACGTCAGTTTCAACGCTGGGAGGCCGGCGATACCGAGATGCCGCTCGCGTATTGGAACCTGTTGCTGCGCGTGTGGGGCGCGCGCCATCCAATCGATTTCGAGGTGGTCACTGACTCGACGCGCGGTTGGGACACGGTACGCGACGCGCGGCGCGACACCATCGAGCGGGGCGACGTGGTCGAGCTGCAGCCGATCGTCGGCCCGCTACTGCGCGCGACCGTCTGCATGGACCGCGTGCACGATGGCCTGGGGGACGAAGACGGCTACGGCGCCTTCGTCATCGAATTCGTCGGCGCCGATGGTGCCGGTCAGGAATATCTCGGTTTCTATATCGGTGAGCGCGTGCGGTTCGCTCGCGAAAACGTCATCCACCTCGAGCAGCGCGCGCCGCGCCGCTAAATCAGGACCACTCTGATGCGCAAAGAATATGAACTGCAGACCGACGTGCTCGCGACGATCGTTGCGGTGACACCGGTGGTGCCGAAGCATGCTGAGTTGCTGACCGCATTCGCGACCCGCACCGACTATCGCAGCGCGCGATACGCGGTGACGCGTGACGAATTCTGCGAACGGCCCGCCCGCGTAATCGACGCCGAGGGCCGCGAGATCGCGGCCGACTATCACGCGTGGATCGACATGCAACTCGACGCCCACCACGGCTCGGTCGAGGAGCTGTTGCGTGCGCACCGGGATTCCGGCTACCAGCTGGTCGAGGTCCAGCCGCTGTTGCACTACTTCGTGCACGACCGCGGCGGCGACCAGGACAATTTCGTGCAGCTCGAGATCTGGGAAGAGCAGGAGTTCGTCGAGCGTGAGGTGTTTCCGCGCCGCACGCCCTGGCGGTTGCCGGATGCGCGTGAACTGCGCTCGGGCTGGCATGACATGGAGGGCGAACCGGTCGAGCGACGCACCCTCGGCGCGCCGCGCTATCGGCTTCAGGCCGTGATCGACATGAAGCACTTCTCGGCACTGGCCGAAGCGACATTTCAGGAGCGCCGGCAGCGCGACGGCGACCGGCAATTGGTGGAGCGCAACGTCGACACGGGCGCATCGCGCGTGATCAGCGCGCGCGATCTCACTCCCGGGTATGACAACCAACAATGGCGCGGCCGCAGATTCTTCGACGATTGGGCCGCGTCGAGTGCTGGCCGTGCTGGCGAGCGCGTGTGTCAGCGGTGGGTGTTCAGCACCGAGGACTATACCGATTCGCGCAGCGGCCGCGACATGAATTTCGTGCCGCGCTGGACCCATACGCGCAAGATCGCCGGGCTGAAGAACACCGCGAAGCTCAACGTATACAGCCTCGCCGGCAAGCTGACGCAATTCGACGAGCGTATTGGCCACCGGTTCGCCTGGTACTTCTACGGCCTGCACGGCAACCTGATCCTGAGCGGACAGATGGAACGCATGCTGGAGGCCGCCGAGTCGGGCCTGATCGTATTGCCCGAACACGACTACCAGGTGCTGCGGCGCTGGGGCGACGATCAATACGGATTTTGACGGGGATCTCTGCGATGGCCAGCGGACCCCAAAAAGTTGGATCACGGCGGCCTGCACCGGACGCAGATGAAGGTGACGCGTCGCACGCTAACGGAGTTGCGTCGACGAGGAAACCGTTCGCGAGATCGGTGCCTGCGGACGAGCGACATTGAGCGCATTGCTGGCAATCGGTGAACAATCGTTAAACGGTCTCGACGAACGAACGTGCTCTGCTACGATGCCGACAAGTTTCGAGAGCGTGTTCACCGCTTTTGCTCGCTTGGCGATGGGCAACCGAACCTCCCGAAGCCCAGAGGGCTGTCACGAGGGCCATAGTGGCGGCCCTCGTTTCATGACATTGGTAATCCTCATGGCTTGCGTTTTTCAAGCACTATGATTGATTCGGCACCGACTCGATAAATTCGAGATAAGCGTGCGCGACGCCCGGTTAGAATCGCTGCGTCTACCTATGTATGAGCACGGAACCGATTGAGAGATCGGCGTGACCATCTGAAAAGCGTATGGCCATCGAACCCGAGGATCTTCTACCGCATTTTGAGCGTGAGTTGGGTCTGCTGCGCCGCTCGACGCGCGCATTCACCGAGCGTTACCCCAAAATCGCGGCTCGTCTTGCGATGTCCGGTGAGCACTCGGATGACCCACACGTCGAGCGGCTGCTGCAATCGTTCGCGTTGATGTGCGCTCGGCACGACATCCGACTCGAAGATGAGGTGCCGGAGTTTACTCACGCGTTGATTGACACAATCCACGGAGCGTTCCTGCGGCCGTTTCCATCTTGTGCGATGGCCCAATTCCGCGTGGATCGAGCTAGCAAGCAGACCGAGCCGCGGATAGTTCCACGCGGCACGCAACTGGTGGCGCCGAATAGCCGCCTGGTGTTCCGCACCGCCGCCGACGTCACGTTGGTGCCGTTGACTGTCTCCGGTGTACGTTACGCGACGTCGACCGTCGCGCCGATGGAAACGACACTGCCGTCCGACACCACGGGGATTTTGTCTTTCACCCTTGAGCTCACGGCGCCGTCAGCCCAGTTCTCCATCGCGCCAGATATGCTGCGGTTGCACTTGGCAGGGGAGAGGGAGGTCGCGGCCGCGCTCGCCGACGGCGTGCTGATGCACGCCACGCGAGCCTTCGTTGAACTGGACGGCAACGGGCGCTGGCGCCGGGTGGACATGCCGCTTGCGGCCGCAGGTTTCGACGATGCCGACGCGCTGCTTCCGCCGCCTCGCGACAACACGATTGCTCCGTTTCATCTGTTGATGGAGTACGGGGCGTTTCCCGCTCGATTTGACAACCTCGATCTGAATTTGGCGCGGTTGAAACGGTTGGCGGTTGGCGCGCGCCGGATCACGTTGCATTTGGCCCTTGCCGGCATCCACCCTGACTCACGTCGCGCGCAACGGCTGGTAGCGGCGTCGGCCGACAATCTCCGGCTATTTTGCACGCCAGTAGTCAACTTGTTCTCGAGCAATGCGGAGCCAATCGAAACGAGGGCTGGGCAACCGTACTATGCGCTGAAACCGTTTTCGCTCAAGACCGCAGCTACGAGCGAGGTCTGGTCAGTTGATCAGGTCCGTATAACGACGGCCCAGGGTGCCGTGCTTCTGCCGCCCTTCGAATCTTTGCAGCACGCGCTTGGCGCAGCGCCTGGCCTCTATTGGGTTGTTTTGCGCGACGAAGCCCGGCGCGCGCCGAAGCCGCCTTCCGAGCCCGCCAAGCCGGGACAGGAAGCGCTGCGCGGACAGGCAACGGTAGCGCGCGCAGACGGATTGCGCGGCTTGGAACTCGCGCTTGTGAACGCTCGCGGCGAGCCCGTTGATCCGGCCGCGCAGCGCCAACTCGACATCGTGCTGTCTTGCACAAATGGCGACCTGGCGGACATGCGCGAGAGCCAGTTGGCCGTGCGCGATGGGGACTCCGGTGACGAGCTCGAGTTATTGGCTCAACCCAGTTCAAGTCCCGCGCCGATTCTCCGCCGCGGCGAGCTGTGGGAATTGCTGTCGTGGCTGGTTCCGCAGGCAGCGCGGCTGAACGCCGAAGGCCTCAATGAGCTCAAGCGGCTGTGCACTTGCTTCGGCATGTTTGCGCCCGACGCCGGCCGGCGATTCGACGCGCTCGTGTCCCTCTCGACTGAAAGGGTGCGGCGCTGGATGCCAGGCAAGCCGGCTTCAGCGTTCGTCCAAGGATTGGAGGTCCGGCTCGTGA
>Ga0105250_10001029_pt1 | contig 16040 bp, 15 predicted proteins | sample KBSS54metaG_FD_80425 | JGI IMG/M metagenome (GOLD analysis project Ga0105250, IMG submission 80425) | Switchgrass rhizosphere microbial communities from Kellogg Biological Station, Michigan, USA - KBS S5-4 metaG | ecosystem: Host-associated > Plants > Roots > Rhizosphere > Soil | place...
CAGTCATAAAAAAAGCGGTGACCAGGGTCACCGCTTTTTTATTTGAACAGTCGATTATTCGCGGAACATTTATTCGCGGAACAATGCTTCGATATTCAGCCCTTGAGTCTGCAAAATTTCACGCAGACGGCGTAGACCTTCAACCTGAATCTGACGAACACGTTCACGAGTCAGGCCGATTTCACGACCCACATCTTCCAGTGTTGCAGCTTCATAGCCTAAAAGACCAAAACGACGAGCCAATACTTCACGCTGCTTAGCGTTCAGTTCAAACAACCACTTCACGATGCTCTGTTTCATATCATCGTCTTGGGTGGTGTCTTCCGGGCCGTTGTCTTTCTCGTCAGCCAGAATATCCAGCAGCGCTTTTTCAGAATCGCCACCCAACGGGGTGTCTACTGAAGTAATGCGCTCGTTGAGACGCAGCATACGGCTAACATCATCAACCGGTTTATCCAGTTGCTCAGCAATCTCTTCCGCACTTGGCTCATGGTCGAGCTTATGGGAAAGTTCACGAGCGGTACGCAGATAAACGTTCAGCTCTTTCACGATATGAATCGGCAAACGAATCGTACGGGTTTGGTTCATGATTGCCCGTTCGATGGTCTGACGAATCCACCATGTTGCATACGTTGAAAAACGGAACCCACGTTCTGGGTCAAACTTCTCAACGGCACGAATCAGCCCCAGATTCCCCTCTTCAATCAAGTCCAGCAGAGCCAGACCACGATTGCTATAACGGCGGGCAATCTTAACCACCAAACGCAAGTTACTTTCAATCATGCGGCGGCGGGAAGCGACGTCACCACGCAGAGCGCGGCGGGCAAAATACACTTCTTCTTCGGCTGTCAATAATGGGGAATAACCAATCTCCCCAAGATAAAGCTGAGTTGCGTCAAGCACACGCTGAGTGGCGCCCTGTGACAATAACTCCTCTTCGGCTATGTCGTTATCACTGGGTTCCTCTTCTACGAGGGCTTTTTCGTCAAAGACCTCAACTCCATTCTCATCATATTCCGCGTCTTCATTTAACTCGTTAACTTTCAGCGTATTCTGACTCATAAGTTGGCTCCTACCCGTGATCCCTGGGTAAAGCACCTTGCACTTCGTCTTTTAAGCGCTATCTGCGTTGGCTGCCTTCATTCACCCCAGTCACTTACTTAAGTAAGCTCCCGGGGATTCACTCAGTTGCCGCCTTGATATCACTTAAACGACTTTGTGCATGTAAAGTGCTTTACCGGCTTATCGCTGCGGCAAGTAACGCAGCGGGTTGACGGATTTCCCCTTGTAACGAATTTCAAAATGTAAACGTGTTGAACTGGTTCCGGTGCTACCCATGGTAGCTATCTTCTGCCCCGCCTTGATTTCTTCTTGTTCCCGGACCAGCATTGTATCGTTATGGGCGTAGGCACTCAGGTAATCATCATTATGTTTGATGATGATTAGATTACCGTAACCACGCAGCGCGTTACCGGCATACACCACTCGCCCGGAAGCGGTAGCAATAACAGCCTGGCCTTTGCTGCCTGCGATATCGATCCCTTTATTGCCACCTTCGTTAGCAGAAAAGTTCTCAATAACCTTGCCTTCAGTCGGCCAGCGCCAGGTCGAAATTGGCGCGCTATCGGACGTGCTGCTGGCAGTCGGTACAGTAGTCGTAGAGCTAACCACAGGTGCCGTAACCGGTGCTGTGACAGTTGTCGCAGTCCCTGTATTATTCGGCAACATTTTGTTAGCACTTTGTTCACCTGAATCCTCAGAATACGTAATTACCGGTTTAGAAGCAACCACCACGGCGGTTTTTTGCGCAGCGGTAGGGGTGATGCCCTGCGCGCTGGCATCGGCCGCAGTCACAGCGTTTCCACCCGTAATTGGTGCACCGGATGCGTTACCAATCTGCAGGGTCTGACCCACGTTCAAGCCGTACGGCTCGGGGATATTGTTGCGTTGGGCTAAGTCACGGAAGTCGTTCCCGGTGATCCACGCAATATAGAAAAGAGTGTCGCCGCGTTTAACGGTGTAAGTGCTACCGCCGTTATAGCTCCCTTTCGGAATAGCGCCATATTTGCGGTTATAAACAATGCGGCCATTTTCAGTTTGTACTGGCTCGGAAGCGACCGGCTGCGTTTGCACCGGCTGAATCGCAGGCTGCTGAGCGACAGGCTGAATTTGTTGGCTCTGGGTTTGGGTAGACATTTTCGGTGGCTGAGTCACCAGCATGCCGCCAGAAGAACTGCTGCTGGTATTGCCGTTACCGCCCACCGAACTGATCGGTGCCTGAGTGTTATTGCTGGTACATCCTGCTAACCACAGGCTCACCAGCGACAAGGCCGCAATACGGCGTAAAGTAAAAGTTGGGCTTCCCGCGCTCATTTATCCCCCAAAAAAACAATCATATGCTAATGAAAATACGGCAGAACTGGTGCTAATACCCATCATCCTTCAAGCTGCAGGGGTGTTGGCTGCAGACGCTCACCTGAAACTCGAATGCTAATGGTTATACAGCCAGATGCTAAAATTTCGCTGCGCGTAACGTTACGCCAATACCTTTAGAAAAAAACAAGATAGTTCCAGGTTATGCCAATTCACCCTTAACTAAGGGGACAAAACGCACGGCTTCTACCGTATCAATGACAAATTCCCCACTCAGTCGACGAACGCGCTTCAGATACTGCCGATCTTCGCCTACCGGGAGGACTAAAATTCCACCTTCGTCCAGCTGCGACAACAGCGCGCTGGGGATTTCCGGTGGTGCAGCCGTAACAATAATAGCGTCAAATGGGCTGCGTGCATGCCAGCCCAGCCAGCCGTCACCGTGACGGGTGGAGATATTGTGCAGATCGAGTTGCTTTAAACGTCGCCTTGCGTGCCATTGCAGGCCCTTGATGCGCTCAACTGAACAAACATGATGCACCAGGTGAGCCAGAATCGCGGTTTGATAACCCGAACCGGTACCGATTTCCAGCACTCGCGATTCCGGAGTCAGCTCCAGCAACTCGGTCATTCTGGCAACCATATAAGGTTGTGAGATAGTTTGGCCGGAACCAATGGGCAAGGCGGTGTTTTCCCAGGCTTTGTGCTCAAACGCTTCATCGACAAATTTTTCCCGCGGTACCTGCGCAATCGCCTCCAGAACTTTTTCGTCCTTGATGCCTTGAGTACGCAGTTGTGCGAGAAGAGCTTCTACGCGTTTGCTTACCATTGCTCGTCCACTCCTGATTTACTCAACCAGTGGCTAACGACCTCACGTGCGCTATGAGCAGTAAGGTCAACATGCAATGGGGTGACCGAAACATAACCTTCATCAACAGCGGCAAAATCGGTATCTGGGCCTGCGTCAAATTTATCGCCCGGCGGTCCAATCCAGTACAGCGTATTGCCGCGCGGATCTTCTTGCGGAATAACTTTATCTGACGGATGGCGGCTACCGCAGCGCGTGACACGAATGCCCTTGATTTGATCAAGCGGCAAATCAGGCACATTGATATTTAAGATACGCCCGGTACGCAGCGGTTCACGCGATAAAGCACGCAAAATCGAGCAAGTGACAGCGGCTGCAGTTTCATAATGCTCATGGCCATTTAATGAAACAGCCAGCGCTGGAATGCCTAAGTGCCGCCCTTCCATCGCCGCCGCAACGGTGCCGGAATAGATGACGTCATCACCCAGATTCGGCCCGGCGTTAATTCCAGAAACCACGACATCAGGTGCCGGACGCATCAAGGCGTTGACACCAAGATAGACGCAGTCTGTCGGCGTGCCCATCTGTACCGAAATATCGCCGTTGGCGAGAGTGAAAGTACGCAATGAAGATTCGAGCGTCAGTGAGTTTGAAGCCCCACTGCGATTACGGTCAGGGGCAACAACCTGCACATCAGCAAATTCCCTTAGTCGGGCCGCCAGAACTTGAATCCCCGGCGCATTGACCCCGTCATCGTTACTCAAAAGTATTCTCATATTGGATTTACAAAGCTTCTTTTTATATGAAAAAGATAAAACCACACGTTGGTTCCCGGCATAACAACTCTGTGCGTTCTGTTAACCTTCAAAATCGCCCCAACCTGTTGTTTTATCCCATTCTGTTGATTTTAGTGCACCCGTAATGAAATTGTTGCTGATTTTGTAACATTCACCACAAAGTCCTGTCCAGGGGACACTATACAATTCAATGTTGACTAAATCACCCTTTCTGGCCCAAGGAATGTGCCGAAAACAACGCCTTAGTGGCCTTTACGGAGCACTGCTGAAGGTGATTTCCCCCGTAAAGTTCGAAGTGTAGCCAGCTTCAACCGGAGTAGACCCCACTTAAAATAGCCAAAATGTTATTTATTTTAATTTTAGAATCATTTTCGAAAGACAAATTCTTCGTATGAAGTTGCAAATACGTTATATCCCATACCACCCCGGCAGGATATTATACTAATTTTAAATGGCATTTAGATTAATCAACCAATAGTTAATTGATTATGTAAGTACAACAAACATTAAAAACAAAAACCATTGTTAATCAAATAATTAAAGCAGTTAAAAGTATCAAAAAACATTCATGCTCTCACGGCTAACTGTAGCTATAAATTTTTAGTTAGCAGGTATCACGTGTATACTTTGGTTCTTATTGGGAATTTTTTTAATATTATCACTCTTAACAAACAGTGAATTATTTTATGCTTCTATTTAATGTCTCTGGAATTGCAAAAATTAAGATAATGAAGGCTAATACATGCACACCTTGAACATGGGAACCATCTCAATATTCCTGATGGTCATGGACACTCGTAGCGTAACTAATGCTGCGGCACTATTAGAAACTTCTATTCCATCAGTCAGTCGCGCCATCAATAAAATGCGTGAAACATTTAACAACCCTTTATTTATCAGGACCAAAAATGGGCTTGAACCCACATCTTTAGCCTTGACTATCGCATCAAACTTAACGCGGGCGGTAGAACATGTCGAACTCGCGATTAAAGTATCAAAACCTTATGCCAAAAAACTTAATGACCGTGCATCATTACGCCTGTCGTTATCTCCGGTATTAGAGTTTTATGTCACCTCGACATTGCAGAAGAATGGCCGGTGCTTAGAACAATTTGAATTAACCTGCGAAACACATGATGGCGATTTGCTCAGAGATATTAATCAATTACGATCACGCCGTATTGATTTAAGCCTGACACCGCAAAGGCATTCAGACAGTTCAATTGTCAACGAGCCGTTATTTGATATTACACCAAGAGTGATTTGTAGAACTGGGCACCCGCGTATAAAACCGGGGTTCACGATGGAAGAACTCAGAAATGAAGAGTATCTTTCTTATAATCTGTGGCCGTCATTAATTGAAGATAATGTTTTATTGGGTGTGTATAAGCCACCGATTTACTCAAGTAATTCAATGTTGAACTTATTAGTGATGACGACAACATCTGATTATATTTTGCTGTGTGCCGAGCAATTTGCCGCAGGATTTGCCCAGTTTGCTGATGTTCAGATACTGCCACTACCCAATGAAAAACCGACCGGCACTATTTATGCTCATTATCATAAAAATCGCAGCAACGACATCAACATCACCACGTTAATTAATCAACTCAAACAAGATATTACCCATTCATAAAATAAAAAAGCCAGGGGGAATAACCACCTGGCTTTTTTATTACTTCAAATTGATATTTAACGAAGCGGTAGCACTAAATGGCCCACGCTGTGGACGTTTGCCAGTGGTATTGACTGGCCAGGCATAAAGCGTGGTGGAACCTTGCTGAGTCTGTGATGAAAATGTAACCGGTATTTTCGTGACGCGCGAAATAAAAGGCTGCAGATTTTGATCGCCAACCATCACACCAATATCGGGGTTATCAGTAGCCACCGCATTGGGTAAACTTGTTGCTGGCACCGCTTCCATAGTTAATTCCAACGCAACCCTATCGGCAATATTAGTACATTGGTAATTGACGATTATCTGCCTTTTAGTAAAACCGTCCGGCGCCTTGCCTTTAGTCAAAATATCTTTCGCCGCAATTTGTCCGAATGGAACTTCGATGGCTTTTCCGTCATTGATTCGGCAACTCTGCGGCACCGTAACATCACCGCTCACATAGACACTGGCAATCGGCATTCCCGAAAATGAGCTGCTATCTGTTGCGGCAAACAGATCAATAATTTTTACTTTTGGGATAGTAACGTGGCCAATAAAAGGCCGAATAAACATCAGGCTAATTTTCCCCTGCGCCCCAGTCCCAAATTGAATCCGGTTAGCGTTAGTTTGCGTCGTCGGGCAAAGAGTAGTCTGCGGATAATTGTTATCCATCGTGAAAGGCACATTATAAAATTGCTTGCGGTTACCGGCGATATACACCTGCGTAGCAACGCCAAGGTATCCGTCACCTTTATCATTCGGGATCACATACCAGTGTTTATTGGGATCTGGCGTCGCAATGGTTGAAGGGACCGGGCGTGATAAAGAGCTCACAGCGCGATAATGGACCTTCCTCACGGTTCGGGTATCCTGGCAAGCACAACGGCCATAATAGAGATTATTTGGCGAATTCCAGTTTTGCTGATACGCGGTCTTACTGATGACGTTTTGGTCCGGGTCAGTAATATTTTTAACGTAATTAAAATTGAATTCCTGTGTCGCGCCAATAGATTGACACGCAGCCGCCCAAACGTGTGGAGCAAGGGTCATCATCAGCAAGCCAATCAGCCCCAGAAAGACTCGTTTCATTAGGTACCTCCAGAACATTGCGCATCACCAGAAAGGATGTGCGTTTGATTTTTACCCGGCGATGCAAGGCGATATGGCGCGTGGCATTCGTTGACCCGCCCTTTCCCCCACACCACATGCAAATTGCCGCTATCCGCCAGGCCACTGAGGAACACCACGCCGTTATCGCCGACGATGCCGGTTTCATCCGTGCCTTCCAGCGTCACTGTTGCGCCAAATGGCACCACGCCCTTGCCGATGTGTATGGTCATTAAGGCGCGCTGACCCAAATGGGTTTTGTAACGCATCACCACCATTGCCCCTTTGGTGGGCACAACATCGCGGTGAATCGCGTCTATATCTGCATTGCCGGCCAGTTTGTGGGTATCAAGGTTGATGTCGTTGTAATGCCATGGCGTTAAGTAAGGGATGACGGCATAACCGCGTGAATCGGTGTAGACGTTCTGGCTGCTGGTTATTTCGAGATTTTCCACACCAGGTGCTTCAATCAGGCCGAAGGTTTCGCCGAGCGTGTGAGCAAGCGTGATCCCATGGCGATGCACCACCACTGCGCCATTCATGCCGTAGTTAATGCGCTGGGTGTCGTCGCCATAGCTGTAACCCAACGCCAGGTCGCTATAAGGTGCAAGCCACGCTAATTGCGCGTTACCACCATTTTGTTGCTGGCGGTTGCCGTAGGTTTGTTGCACTGAATACTGTAATTGATCGTTTTCCAGCAGCGTACCGTTCACGCCAACCTGATGCTGCGTGGTGCCGTGGGTATTAGTGGCGACGCTGTATTGCGCCCACGCTTTAGGCAGCAACTTTTCCAGTGGGATCTGGATATCAAAAGCAATCTGGCGATCGTTATCGCTATGGTAATCATCATGTACCCAGGACAGAGCAATACCGAAGTTTGCCCATTGCGTCGTGGCACGCACGCCCGCACTCAGCGATTGCTGTGCCTCGGTGGAACCCCAAAAATCATCCTTCGTCCCGGCAAGGTAAAAATTACTGTGGTCGCTTAATGACTGGCTGATATTAATCTGCATCCGGCTGCGTTTGTTTCCCTGCCAGTCCTGCACCTGCCCTTCACGATCCGCCGCTTCCTCGAAGGTGTAATAACCTTTGGTTGAATAACGGTAACCCGCCAGAGTCACGGCGGTATTCGTCGCTTCAAACTCTTTGGAATACTGGAAGCGCCACGACTGGCCTTGTGCATCGGGCGAATCGGTGAAACGCGACTGAGCGTGGCTCATATCCACGGCAATAGAACCCAGAATACCTAAGCCAATCCCCGAGCCGAATATCGCAGAGAAATAGTTTGCCGCAGCAATCACCCCGCCGTAGAGCGTGACATAGTTGGATAAACCGTAGGTCAGCGTGCCCTGGCTAAACAGCGGATCGCTGGAGGCGCTATTACTGCGATAACGCCCCGTTGACCAGGTGTATTTCATGCTCCCTTCACGCTGCATATTGGGTATCGAAGCAAAAGACTGCACAAAGTGGCGCTCGCTGCCATCGGCTTCGGTGATCGTCACATCCAAATCGCCACCCGACGCGGTGGGATAAAGGTCAGTTATCTGGAAAGGGCCAGCCGGAACAAAGTTCTGATAAATGACATAGCCATTTTGGCGAATGGTGACTTTGGCATTGGAGTTAGCGATACCGTGGATAACCGGCGCAAAGCCGCGCAGGCTATCAGGGCGCATCCCTTCTTCCGTCGCCAGTTGCACGCCGGTGTATTGCACACTGTCAAAAATATCCCCCGGCGTATAGGTCTGGCCCATTGTCAGAGACACACCGCCCAACGCTGGGAAAAAGCGCTGCAAATAGCTGTTCATCGACGACCATTTCTCGCCTCCCTGGCCATAGCTGAAACTGCTGTAATTACGCAGACGCCACGCACCAAGGTTCACTCCCGATTGCAGATTCAGGTAGCCGTTATTGCTATTCTCACCATGCTTGCTTTTATTTTGCGAGGCCGACCAGGCATAGTTGGTAAATAACACCGCCTCACCGTCATCCCATTGTGCAGGGTCGATAAAGTCATGCGCTTTGCTATCAATATTTTCCTGGGGAATACTCAGTTTCAGCGTCTGGCTGGTAAAGGCAAACGTACTGCTGGCTTGTGGAATCATTTCTGCCAGCGAAGATATCGCTTTATCTAAAGGTGCCGCGGCTAACTGTTCTGTGGAATGGAGATTAACGCCCCACTTCTTCAGTTGAGCTGGCGTTAACACCGGAACCAGTTTTTTATCATCCCCGGTCACAAACTCAATATTCTCATCAGCGACTTTATCGCTATTCACTATAATGTGAACACGATAATTTCCCGGTAGTTGCGCCCCTTGTTCTTCAAACAGAGAAATATCAACAGTCGGTTTTTCCGGTGAGTCTAATTCCAGTAATGCCGGATTAAACCAGGCCTTCGCATTTGCCCCTTGGGGAATTACAGCCAGGAGTGCAGCGAATGGCACAACCCAGTGCAATGCCGAAAAATAAGCACGGTGAAATATGCGGAAATAACGCATGATTTTATATTTCCTGGCTGATAAAGGAAAAATTCAGTTTCTTAAAGCGTGGTGCTGCCGGGATCGCTGGCACCGCCATAATCATTGATTAACTTCCAGCTCAGCTGGTTTCCGGACATTCCCGCCAGCGATAAATTAACCGAACTGTGCGGTGCTACCCATTCGGCATTTTTAATCGGTTTTCCGCCCAGCGTTAACTGGTTAAAAATGGCGTACCAGGGAGAGTTATTGACCACTGTCAGCGTATTTCCACTGCGGCTAAACGTCAGCTTTTCCGCAAAATCTTTAGGTGGATTACCCAGCCCTTCCGGGCGATAGAACAGTTTCATGCGGGTTTTGATAGCAATTTGTAGTTTGTTTGTGATTTCGCTATCGGTTTCAGGAATAGAACGCACGTTGACCCAAAACAGCGACTCCCGGTCGCCAGGCAAAGGGTTTCCGGAGTAGATAATACGCAGCTGGTTTTCTTCACCACCGTCGATACGAAATAAAGGCGGCGTAATCACAAAAGGGGCTTTAACCTTTTCATCACCGGTATCAACCCATGACTGAATTAAATAAGCTCCTGCATCTTTGGTTGCTTCAACTTTTAATTCAGCTTCTTTATTTTCAGCATGATAAACAACACGCGTGGCACCGACGATAATTCCGGCGTGAGAGATTAATGGAAATAAAACAATGACTGCCAGCATGGCAAACCATGCCATAGCACGATATTTAACAAAAACTAACATAGCTGCCCCAACTGTATCAGTCAGGCATCCTTGCCCGTTAACGCATAAACTTAGTTATAAATGATGGTGAACTGCGAAGTGGCAACCACGCTGCCGGCTGTCACAGCCGAATTGGTCGCTACATAACTCGCCTGATATTTCAGTTTATTTTTACCCGCAGCTAATTTGAAATCGGTTGACGGTGCATACATGGCAATTTTCTGCCCGGTATCAGAATCAATTTCAATAGCGACACCGCTCGCAACACTGGTCGAATCAATAGCTAATAAAGTTTTATCAACTGAATCTGCGGTACCACTAAAACGGATGTTGGCATTAGTGTCAGGGCAATTATCCAGGTCAATGGTAAAAGGGACAGAAGATGATTTTGCAGCCACGGTAGCTAAACTGGTTTTTGCCACTTTACCCAGAGCAACAGGAATGATTTTCCCGGCACCATTAGTCACGTTACAAGCCGTTTCCGTAATTTCACCGGTAAAGTGAACGGAACCGTCTGCAGCATTTGCCACAGAAACCATCCCGCCCAGAGCCAGTGCGGCTGCCACTAATTTTAATTTAAAACACTTCATACAAACCCCTCTTTTTTACATGACGAACATCCCTTTCCCGATAGTTAAATCGCATAAAGAGATGGTTATAAATATAAAAATGACTGCCAACTGAATGAATAAAAAACCACCCAGAGAATATGGACAGCGACTATAGGAGTCATAAAGTTAAATTGCAATCCAGCTGGGCAAGCCAGAGAGATCGTTTTCGGTCACATATCGTGGAAAATAAAACAAATAACAAACAACCATTAAAAACAATTAAATCAACCACATAAGATTATCATTGCATTCCATAAAACAAAATAAATGTCTATTTTTACGCATTATTGAACAAGCAAAGAATAAAACCATCGCAAAGTGAAAATAACAATTTCACTTTTAGTAAAAAGGTATCAAAGGCGAATTAATGGCAGTTTTAATGCGAATATAGTTTTTAATACACATTACAGAGCAATAATCAGTGCCGAGATAATACTGCCATATAATGTTAGCAGGATAACGATGAGTGCGAAGAAAATAAAAAGGGGAATGAATGTTCATTCCCCTGAGGTTGAGATGACAACAAAACCCGTTATTCAGCAATGTCGGCGTAGTGACTCGCCACGTTCATCAATTCGCGTACTACGCTTGTGGCAAAACTGCCAGCAGGCAGCCAGAAATTCAGCTCAACGGTGATGTCATCCCACCAGTTCCAGTTGAGATCTTTCGGCATCAGCAGCATGGCACGACGCGCCGCTTCAACACGCTCGCGCACCAGCAGCGCCTTCAAATCAGTTTCTTCGGCTACACACTGTTGTTCAAACTCCAGAGCCGCATTTTGCGTGCCCCAGCCACCGTCGCCCGGTAACGGCGCAGTTATCAGCAGCTCACCGTCATCAACGCGGCTTTGCAATGCAGGCAGTTCTTCCGGCGTGGCAACAAACCAACTGCCGCGACCTGCCAGTTGCAGCGCATCACCGTCGATAACCTGGTTAAAATCAGGCTTCTTCAGGCGCTCGCTGACAATCTGGTTAAACATGGCGCTACGGGCTGCGGACAGATAAAAACTGCGCTTATTACGGTCACGTATTGGCGCGTTGCTTTGCGCCCAGCGTAAAGCCTGATGCAGGTTATTGCCCGCAATGCCAAAACGCTGGCTACCAAAGTAGTTAGGCACACCACGATGAAGAATGGCATTCAGGCGTTGTTCCAGCTCCGCACGGTCGCTAATGTCGCGCAGCACCAGAGTGAAACTGTTTCCCTTCAACGCCCCAAGACGCAATTTACGGCGGTGACGGGCATATTCCAGCACCTGGCAACCTTCAAGTTCAAACGCGCGCATGTCCGGCATTTCTTTACCTGGCAGACGCACGCAAAACCATTGTTCAGTCACCGCATGTTTGTCTTTCTGACCGGCAAAACTGACTTCACGAGCGTGCACTTTCAAAAACTTAGCCAGTGCATCAGCCACGAAGCGGGTATTGCAGCCATTTTTCAGGATGCGTAACAGCAGATGTTCACCGTCGCCATCCGGGCCGAAACCTAAGTCTTCAATAACCACGAAGTCTTCTGGATTGGCTTTGATTAACCCTGTGCCTTGCGGTTTACCGTGCAGCCAGGTCAGATTCTGCATATCCATTATTTACGTGCCTTATGTAGCAAAGCGACCGCTTCGCAAGCAATGCCTTCACCCCGGCCAGTGAAACCGAGTTTTTCAGTGGTGGTCGCCTTGACGTTAACGTCATCCATATGACAGCCCAAATCTTCGGCAATAAATACGCGCATCTGTGGGATGTGCGGAGCCATTTTCGGCGCCTGGGCAATAATCGTCACATCGACGTTACCGAGCGTGTAGCCCTTCGCCTGGATACGGCGCCAGGCTTCACGCAGCAATTCGCGGCTGTCTGCGCCTTTAAACGCCGGATCGGTATCCGGGAATAATTTACCAATATCCCCCAGCGCAGCAGCCCCCAGCAGAGCATCGGTTAATGCGTGCAATGCGACATCGCCATCAGAGTGTGCGAGCAGCCCCTGTTCGAACGGTACGCGCACGCCACCGATGATAATTGGGCCAACGCCTCCAAAGGCGTGTACATCAAAACCATGTCCAATACGCATTATTCTTGCTCCGTTTGGGTTAACCGCGTGAGGTAAAACTCCGCCAGCGCCAGGTCTTCAGGACGAGTCACTTTTATATTATCGGCGCGGGCGCTAATTAATTCGGGATGGAAGCCACAATATTCAAGCGCTGAGGCTTCATCAGTAATTGAGGCGTGTTCATCGAGCGCACGCTGCAAGCAGCTGCGCAATAATTCCAGAGGGAAAAGCTGGGGCGTTAAGGCGTGCCACAGGTCTTCGCGATCCACCGTATGGGCAATCAGGTTTTTACCCGGCTCGCCGCGTTTCATGGTGTCGCGCACCGGTGCGGCCAGAATGCCGCCAATTTTGCTGGTTTCAGTAATCGCCAGTAAACGGGCCAAATCATCCTGATGTAAACAAGGACGCGCTGCGTCGTGCACCAAAACCCATTGCGCGTCTTGCACCACGTTTAACCCGGCAAGAACCGAATCAGCACGCTGCGCTCCGCCGTTTATGACGGTCACATGGGGATGGGTAGCAAGAGGCAAAGAGGTAAACCAGCGGTCGGTAGGGCTGATAGCGATCACGACATGTGCCACGCGTGGATGGGCCATCAGGCTTGCCACCGCATGTTCCAGAATAGTTTTATCGCCGATTTTTAGATATTGCTTAGGACATTCCGTTTGCATGCGGCTGCCGATACCTGCTGCCGGCACCACGGCAATTACGTCCGGGGAGGAGTCTGCCATGTAGATTCACTTACGCGTTATTGTCGATTGTTCTGCCCTGCAGAATTGCCCAGGCGCTTAGAGCTATCGGGTACCAGGCGGAAGAAGGTTTCACCTGGTTTGGTCATGCTTAACTCGTTACGTGCGCGCTCTTCGATGGCTTCCTGCCCGCCATTAAGATCGTCGATTTCAGCAAACAGCTGATCGTTACGCGCTTTGAGTTTGGCGTTCGTCGCCTGCTGTGCGGCTACGTCGTCACTCACGCGGGTGTAATCATGTACGCCGTTTTTTCCAAACCACAGCGAATACTGCAGCCAGACCAACAAGGCCAGCAATAGTAGCGTTAGTTTACCCATCCAGCCCCCTGAAAAACGGCACAATCATCGCACAAAATTTTATCTGGCTGCGCTCTGGGTACAAAGCGAGCCTTCGTATTTGCGGCAGAATTTATCACAGATTGCGCCGACATGCGCGTTTGCAGGTGAGTTAGCGGCCTTGCAGTCATAAAAAGTTTATACCCGTTAGCATTCGAGTTGCAGCCAACACCCCTGCAGCTTGAAGGATGACGGGTATATTGCGTTAACCCATCAGCCACAGGAAAAGCATGCCAAACATCAGCCCCACCGCCAGCACGGTTACGATGCAGCTAAAGATCAAACGGCCATGCAACAGAGAATGCAAAGCAATCCCTACCACCACGGCAACAGGCAATAATGCGAGGAAGAAAGGCCAGGTATACAGAAAGAAAAACAGGGTATTAGGGCCATAAATCAAGAAGGGCAAACCCAATGCCAGCAACCACGACAAAAAGCCGATGAACGCCCCAGCCAATGACCAGGTCGTTTCTTCGGTACTGGGGCTAGCTTCAGCCGATGTAGATGTCATAGCCAGGTTGGTGCTATTGCGCATAACGAATCCGTAAACCATGCAAACCAGGCGCATGATGTGCCTGGAAATGTCTTAGGATTTGATAATAACGTCACGGCGCAACAGGTCTAATAATTGCGCAATCAAATTTGTTACCAATTGTTCGCCGTCTAAGTATATTTCCGGGTTCACTGGCGCTTCGTAAACCGAGTCAATTCCAGTGAAATTCCGTAACTCTCCGGCACGGGCTTTTTTGTACAAACCCTTTGGGTCACGCGCTTCACAGACAGAAAGTGGTGTATCAACAAACACTTCGATAAACCGCCCTTCACCGACACGGTCACGAACCATCTGGCGTTCTGCACGATGCGGAGAGATAAATGCCGTCAGCACCACCAGTCCCGCATCCACCATTAGGTTGGCAACTTCGCCGACACGACGGATATTTTCTTTACGATCTGCATCGCTAAAACCGAGGTCACTGCACAAACCGTGGCGCACATTGTCGCCATCCAGTAAGTAGGTGCTCACACCAAGCTGGTGCAACGCTTCTTCAAGCGCCCCCGCGATGGTGGATTTACCCGAGCCAGACAGCCCGGTAAACCACAGCACCGCACCGCGATGCTGATGAAGTTTTTCACGTTGCGCAACCGTCACCGGATGCGCATGCCAGACGACGTTTTCGTCGTGCTCAGCCATTATTTGCCTCCCAGCAAATCACGTGCGCCCCAGTGCGGGAAATGACGGCGCACCAGCGCGTTCAGTTCCAGCTCAAAAGCGCTGAAGGCTGACGGCTCCTGATACACATCTTGTTGCGGTTCACGCACCATTCCGGCACCGACTGTCACGTTGCTCAGTCGGTCGATGAAAATCAACCCGCCCGTGACCGGGTTATCCTGGTATTTATCCAGCACCAGAGGTTCGTCGAACGTTAAATCAACGAGGCCAATTCCATTGAGCGGCAGGCTTTCGACGACGCGCTGCGTCAGGCTGTTAATTTCAACCTGATAATGGATGTTGTCGACGCGAGCGCGGGTTTTCTTACCTGCGACTTTAATGTCGTAGCTTTGGCCGGGGACCAGCGCTTGTTCTGCCATCCACACCACGTCGACTTTCGCGGTTTGCACCGCAGGCTGCGCATCGCTGGCATCAACCAGCAAATCACCGCGGCTGATGTCGATTTCATCTTTCAGCACCAAAGTGATGGCTTCGCCCGCAGCAGCTTGTTGCAAATCCCCATCAAAAGTCACAATTCGGGCAATGGAAGATTCAACACCCGACGGCAGAACCTTCACACGCTGCCCGACGTTCACCACGCCGGATGCCAGCGTTCCTGCATAACCACGGAAATCCAGATTCGGGCGATTCACATACTGAACCGGGAAACGCATCGGCTGTTGTTCAACCACACGCTTCACTTCGACGGTTTCCAGAAGTTCCAGCAGCGTTGGCCCGGAATACCACGGCATGCTGTTGCTTTGCGTCGCCACGTTATCGCCTTCCAGCGCCGATAACGGCACAAAGCGAATATCCAGATCTGCGGGAAGTTGCTCGGCGAAGGTCAGGTAATCTTGTTTGATCTGCTCGAAAGTCTCTTCGCTGTAATTCACCAGATCCATTTTGTTGACCGCGACCACCAAATGTTTGATCCCCAAAAGTGTGGAGATAAAACTGTGGCGGCGCGTTTGATCCAGCACGCTTTTACGCGCATCGATCAATAAGATCGCCAGATCGCAGGTTGATGCACCGGTCGCCATATTACGGGTGTACTGCTCATGCCCTGGGGTATCAGCAATAATAAATTTACGTTTTTCGGTCGAGAAATAACGGTAGGCCACATCAATGGTAATGCCCTGCTCGCGTTC
>Ga0105250_10001031_pt1 | contig 15995 bp, 15 predicted proteins | sample KBSS54metaG_FD_80425 | JGI IMG/M metagenome (GOLD analysis project Ga0105250, IMG submission 80425) | Switchgrass rhizosphere microbial communities from Kellogg Biological Station, Michigan, USA - KBS S5-4 metaG | ecosystem: Host-associated > Plants > Roots > Rhizosphere > Soil | place...
GGAGACGGTATAACCACGGCTTTCGATGTTGAGCGCCAGGTTGCGCCCCATCACTGCCATACCGACAACGCCGATCTGTTGTTTGGACATTACATACTCCTGTCAGGTGTGGTCACCGCGACTCATGCGCGGCTTGAAATGTGGTTTAGATGTTAACTCAGGATTAAACCGCATGACAAAGGTTTGTTCACTAGAATTAATGGCAATTGTAACCATGCTAGAGTACAGCAGGATTTCATTCCTTCAGCATGACATATATCGCTCACAAAGATCAGCAACCTGGAATCTCGTTTGTAGTCATTTACGAAGAATGCGATAAATCAACCTGAGCATAGAAATAGGAATTAAACGAGGAATGCATCTTATTAAAAAAATATTAATTGTTTCGACCCCCCCCAAAAAACCAAGTCTGAATTTCAATCGAGCAAGAAGATATTCACTCTTGATATAGTTGAATCCTCGTCTTCTTAAAAGCATGGCGTCCCCGCAGCGAGCAAAGACTAAAGTATTGGGGAGATTTTTCGTCAAAAAACCCTGATTTAATAGTCTTAACCATAAGTTATAATCTTCCATGTAGAGGTGATGAACATAACTGCCAACGGAAAATATTGAATCTCTTTTATACATTACTGTCATATGATTAAATGGGTTACGTGATTTTGCACTTAATATTATTTCTCTATGATTTAGAGGTACACGTCTTATCCCTGTCACATTGGAAATTGAACCATCGAACTCACTGATAGCTCCTCCAACCAATATCAGCTCTGGTTCTTCTTTAAATGCGTGTATTTGCAATTTAAAGCGCTCGTTATGACATATGTCGTCAGTATCCATGCGAGCTACTAAATTGAAACTACATTTATTAAGCCCATAATTTAGTGCATACCCTAGACCAACATTTTCTGCGAGAGGATAGATTTTTAATGGTAACTCACCGCTCCATTTAATCAGAATATCATTAAGTTCTGCTGTGATTGGCCCATCGAGCACAATTACTATTTCACTAGCTTTTAAAATTTGTTTTGACAAGCTATCAAGGCATTGCTCTAAATAAAGAGGGTTTTCATTTATGTAAAGTGACATAAGCACGCTAAATTCCATCACTAATTCAACACTCCTTGATAAAAATCATAATATTTATAAGCTACCTTTCTTATATCATACTCATTCAATAATCTTTGAAATGCAATTTCTGTGAACTTAGAGTTGTTATTACTAATATTTTTTATGGCGCTGATGAATCCATAAACAGAACCGTCGAATTTATTAAGACCGACATCTAATAATAACTCATTAAATACAGGGAGATCACGACATACAACTGGTAGTTTAGCCGCGATCGCTTCGAAGAGGCTAAGTCCAAAGGATTCACTTTGGCTTGGCATGGCATAAATATCAAAATAAGGAAGATAAGAAATGGGATTATCTACAAATCCAATAAATAAGCAGCGGTCAATTACCCCCAATTGGCTTGCCAATTCAATTAAATCATTTTCTAGAACGCCGCCACCCACAAATACAGCAGCATAATCAGGCAATTGAGGTAACGCTCTAACTATGATGTCAAGACTTTTTATCTCGGTAATTATTGAGGTTGAACCAATTATTTTTTTATTTTTTTTGAATTTACTTAGGACTTCAAGGACTTTTAGATCTATAGATTCATTATTACGCATTTTTCTTAGAACTAAGTTTACATCAATTCCACTACCCACTTTATGCACATTACCGCCAACTAGACTTTTATAATATTGTTTGCCAATGTCAGTAAAAACCACCCTATGAGCGACATGTTTCACAACATTAATCCATAGACAAGTATATAATTTTTTTTTCAAGCCATTATAACGACCAGCAATATCATGCTCTATAAAATTGTGCATTGTAGAAACATGGACTGTTCTAATAAAAAGCCTTGACAACAACACACCATACAAGTCTGGGAAAAATCCATGTGTATGTATCACATCAAATTTTGATAATTTTCTAATTTTTTCAAAATTAAAAGTTAACTGTGTACATTCGACAAAATCAAAATCTAAGCATTTATTTTTGCAATCGCGGAGATAAAAGATTTCTATATAGCATCCTAATTTAGCAAGAGCCCTAGACAAAGCTTCAACATGAATGCCAGGCCCACTTCTTTCAAGACTCGGTAATATCATTGCAACCCTCATTCCCCCCCCCTACACATATGCATCACTTATAACACTCACATTAATCTATACAAATAGTGCATTCATAACGAATTAGGAACTGAAATAAAATAAATTTTTCTAAAAAATCAACGACAAAAAATTCATCTAACACATTTTATTCTGATAATTCATCCTGTATAAGCCACTTCATTTTAATCAATGAAGAATTTATAGCTGTTGAATTAAAAGTTAACCCTATATCAAACTCCACATCAAAAAGTGATAACAATTCAAAGGGAAAATTGCCACTTAACCTTTGTACACTTTCATGTATATATATATCATCATTCTCAATAGGATGCATTTTCAAATATACTTTATAATTCATTTTTTTTAAAACTTCAATTCTTGAATTAAAAAGAAATGCCAACTCTTCCTTTGAATGAAAACCATACAAATAGGTGGGCTGCGTTAATACAATTGCTCGCTTCTCATTATTCCCTAATGAAAAATCGCAATTAAAGTCAGCAAAAAACAACTTGATAAGCAGTTTTTTATCAGCAGATGAGATTTTCTTAATGCATTCAACATCATTAACTTCCTTAATCTCAAATTTAAAATTCTTGTATCCCTGCTGTGCAAATGAATCCAACAATTTCTTTTTGTCTCTTATGTAAAAACATACAATATTATCAATTGAATTTTTTTTGATTAATAAAAGCTTTTTAATAGTCTCATTTATTTTATATTTAATGTTATTATTAGCTAATTTCTCAAAAAGTACGCCTTTGCGATAAGTACCTTCACCTTCCTCATAAAAAACAACATCATCTGGGACGCCAAAATTAGCTATAACTATAGGAAAACGACCAATGCACCCATCTAAATAAAAAGTTATATTGTCTTTTTTCATTTTAAAAGGATATATTAAAATACGATAAAGTATACTTGAAATATAATCTTTTAAATTATTTTCAAAAATTATAACTTGTTCCACTTTATCTAGTTTAGATAAATTAGATAATTTTTCCTTAAGTTCGACAGACTCTCGAACATTAATTATTAAAATATTTCTTTCATTTTCATTCATTATAGAGTAGACGAAAGGTAACTTATTATAATTCCATAAAAAAAAATAATTTACTTTCATACTGTTTTAACCCTGATTAGGAATCCTTTGCTTAAGCTATATACAATATAGGCTATAAATATTACCAGAGTTCTTTTCTCAAAAAGTAAATTTATATCACCTTGGGCAGTCACCCTTATAATCACTTCTAATAACGGGCCTAAAAATAAAAAAGATAAAATGTCACCACTTTCAAATGACGATAATACATCTCTCTTAATTAATATTATTAAGCTGCCAACAGTAAGAATCAATAGAATAATTCCTGTATATCCAAAGTAGTAATATCCAATTGCAGGAAAACCATTAGCCAAACTTTGCCCCCTGGAAGTATCAGAGCGCCAGGCACTTAAATATTTTGCAGGAGCAACAACATTCATTAATTGATTCATACCACGTTCGAATTTATCACCATCTTCATTAAAGTTTTTTAGAAAAAGATCCCAACGAATCCTTTGGGACACTTGATTATTATCATTTATCGTCCACCAGATTTGACCCGCAGCTTCTACGCGTTTTTGTACTTTCTCTAAGGCCGTTGTTTTAGAATCGTAGTTTTCAACGGTTTGATAATTAATAAATATTATACCAAACAAACCACAGACGAGTAATAGCAGTAAAGTCCTTATTTTCTTATTTAATTTAACACTCAATGAAAGAGCGCTGTTTGCACTATAGAACAATGTAATAGGAAGACTGAAAGAATAAATTACAACCAATAATTCGCCTCCCTTTATAGAGCAAAGTAAATGATAAAGAACTATAAGAAAAAAATACAGCAAATATTTTTTAGATCTATAATTAAAGTAATAATAACCTAAAGCTAAACATACAAAACTTAACCTCCCTTTAATAATATTAATATACTCAGGAACAATAGAACCAAAATAAATCGACCTATGTATATTGTTAAATAACGGAATCCCGGTTTTCAAAAAAGTTCCGTACAGAGTAATTATCATACATATAACTAAAAGATCGAATAATCGTCTATCAAACACCAATGAGGATTTTCTTCTTCTCGATTTTATCGGATAAATCAAAAACTCGATAAATATCATCGAAAAGAAAAGGTTTACAATAAAAGTGCCATTCCAGTAAGAATATTGATCGATCTCAAAAAGATATGCACCTCTTTCGATTAACATCCCTCCAACCAGCATCGGGATTAATATTATAAAATAAAGTAAATTGTTGGCATATTCAACTGGTCTAAATATAAAAATTGATCCAAGATACACTAACAGTAACATCAACCCCAACAAATTTACATCGTTACCAAAATTACTAAATACGACTAATAATAATGCAATAATTAACATTATCATTCTTGAAAATGCAAACTTGCTTACATTCACCGAAAGTGTCCTTCATATTTATTAAATTGCATTACAACATGCGTGTCGAAACTAAGAATTACGTTTACACATGTTTTAAAACACAATGAAAGCATGTCATGCTTATAGTCATGAATTCACAAAAATCGAAAATTAAAATTGTTTATAGAAACAAGTTAAATTACTTTTTTTGATATATACTCCATGAAACTAAATTTAATTTAGATGATAACCACCATGTAGCGAAAAATCGAATGCACATCGAGATACAAAAAGCAATAGCCACACCCTCGATACCGTTGACACGAATAAGAACAAGTAACAAAATTATATTAAACACACCCGTAACTATAGTCACTATGGATAAACGCCCAGTACGCTTTGCATAAAAGAGATAGTTCGTGACCATGAGGTACATACCACCAAAACATTGACCAAGACAGAGCCAGCCGATGACTTCAGTTGCTTTTTCGAACTTAGAACCACCGATAATAATTACTACCAAAGGCCCAATAATAAATGACAAGCATCCGAGTATAAATACTATGATAAAAAACAAATATGTATACTTTACAATTCGCTTTAATTGTTCAACTTTATTCTCAGCCAAGCTTTTAAATAGCCAAGTAATCATCGCTTTATTTATAGCATCAAATACAACAGCAACACCAAGGCTGAGTTGAACAGCAAACATATAAATCCCAGCATCAGAGATACCAAGTTGCTTGTTTATGAAAAATCTATCTAATGTATTAAGGAAAAACATCCCGACAACATGAGGAACTAAAGGAAGACCGAAGGATAAAGCATCAAATATATAATCTTTACGAAAAGCACTCAACTTTATTAAATTATTTTTATACAATAATAAGATACTTAGCAGAGCATAAATTACTGTTGTCCCGAGTATTGCATCAACTCTACCTTGAGCGCCATGCTTAAAGAAAACCACAAGTACAACAGAAAAACCAAAATTAAGAATACTTTGACTAACTTGCATAGCACCAAATTTAAATGCTTGCTCTCTAATTTGCCATTGTCCGAGTCGAAATTGTATAACAAAATTTGCAAATGAGATAACTAATGCCAAATATACCCAAGATACAGGTATACTGAGCCATGCCATTATATGGCCAGATAAAAAAAAGATAATGACACTTATAGCTAAAATTGACATTAATAATATATGTAAACATGCACCATTGAAGGTAGGAAGAGAATCAAGCTTTCCATCGTAGAAACGTCTGTTAGCAGCTCCTACAGTATTTAAACCAACAAGTGCGGCAAGCCCTGTTATAAGTGTCTGAAACATTGCTATTTGTCCATACTCATCTGGAGTTAAGTTATGTGTCAGTACTGGCAACAACAAGAATGGAATTATAGCGTTTAATACATTTGAAGATAAATACACCCCTGAACGTTTAAATATGCTCATAATGGGTGACCAAAATGGTATCAGTATAAAAGGTCATCCCCGAAAACTCGATGACAAAAACAAAAGTAATATTATTCATTCAATTTTTTGATCACTTTGGCTGGATTCCCTACTGCAACATGAAAAGCAGGAATACTTTTTGTTACTAGGCTATTTGCACCAATAACAGAGTTCTCACCAATTGTAACTCCAGGTAAGATTGTTACATTTGCACCAATCCAACAACCGCGTTGAAGTTTTACCGGTAGTATCTCAGAGTGCCCTTGTAGGGATATGGGTTTACTCATATCAGTGTAAGTGTGATTAGAAACATATATATTAACACCTGATCCAATCAATACGTCATCCGAAATATCAATATGAACATCGCCACCGCCCTCTAATGGGGAAGCAAAGAGCATTGTTCCTGGCCTAATAACAACATTACTTCCTATAGATATTTTCTGTGTTTCAATAGCATACGCAAAAGGTCTAAAAGAGGAATTATCGCCAAATTTTTTAAATTTCCTCTTACAAAGCACCTTTCCCAAACGGCTTGAATGTAGTAAAAGATGCGTTAGTGGTATATCAGGTCCTAGTCGATTACACGAAATCCAAAATTTTATTTTTTTCACGATTGAAATCATAGTGAGAATCCATCATCAACAATGATATTTTGCCCAGTTACATACCTTGAATGTTCTGACAGTAAGAAAACTATAGATCCTGTCATTTCATTCACATCTAACATTCCCGTACCATGAGTATTTTTTTTATAGGCCTCACAGAATTCTTTTGGCTGATTATCAAATATACCGCCAGGGCTGACAGAGTTAATACGGAAGCCACTATCATTGACATATGCCACGATATATTTATTCAATTGTAATAGTGCAGATTTAATTGCAGCATATTCAACAGGCATGGTCATTTGAGTGTTATTATAAATATCAAACTTAGGAGCAATAACACCATAAATTGATGATATATTAACCATAGATATTGGTTTTTGTAACCGTGTGAATAAAATTGCTGCTTGTTGACTGATTAAAAAGGAACTGCCTAAATGTAGCGAAAGGTTTTCATTGAAGCTTGCCAATGTTACATCGAATAATTTTCTACCGTAATCTTTATTTCTTGGATATGTTGCATTAACAATACCATCAATATCACTGAGACTATTAAAGAAAGCTTTTAAATCTTTTTCATTAGTGACATCAATCTCCGCATATGTAATATCTACGCTGGAAGCTGCTACCCCTTGAGTAGTCAATCTTTTTTTTATATGGTCACTGTCCAGATCTACGGCGATGACTTTTGCACCATTTGCAAGACACGATTTCGTCAAGCATGCACCCAATAAACCTGCGGCACCGAAAATAACAACATTTTTATTATTTAATACCATTTATTTTAATTCCATTTTATTCGTTAAAATAACGTCTGCCATTATAAAATCATAAATATCATCTATATCAACAGCACGTTCTTTCGGAACTTCTATTGATGTAACATTCCCTGAAAACAACCCAATATTACTTAAAATAAATTCAGGCGTAGAAACGTAAACAACCGTTGTTATATCGAAAACATCAGGGCAATCTTGACGCCTTGAAACTTCACCATCGGGGCTAATCACCAATTCGTTCCAGCCATCATTATTAATTTTAACCATATTAAAATATGGGCTACGAGATGCCGGTGTTACGGCAATGCAAACATCTGCATTAGTCTTAATTCGTTTTGCAATGGCACCTTCTACATCTTGTACCTCACGAAGAGGGCTAGTAGCAGGGAGACTAATAAATTGTTCAAATTTACCGTAATGCTCTGTTACCCATTCGATTGCATGCCGCCATGCAAGCCACTCAGGACTTTTGTCCCCAGCAAGATCATCAGGCCTGTCTATAACAATAACATCTTCAAATTCTAATGCTTTTTGTTTAATGTGTTCATCATCAGTTGAGACAAACAGTTTGTCAATCGAGGGTGAAAATTGTGCAATCTCAATTGCATATTGTAATAACGACTTTCCATGCAACTCTCTAATATTCTTGCCTGGAAGGCCTTTAGAACCACCACGAGCGAAAATAAATGCATAATTTTTCATTTTATTGAGCCATTTTTTTTATCTGATTCACTAACTTTATTGTTTGAACTGCATCTGCTAATTTGATACATCGATTTTTACGAGCATGTATATAATTATCAAAATCTCTTATCATATCTATATACATATTATTTTTATCGTACTTCGGTTCGCTGTAAACTATCACTTCTTCAGATTTACTAATTATCTTCACTTCATTATTAATCAGGTCCCATTCTACTCGGCCATCGGTTCCTAAGAAACAACATTTCCTGACTGCTTTCTTCTGAAGAAAGTCGAGATGAATGTTGATGATCGTTTTATTATTTGAAATAGCGACAATATCGGCAATGTCTTCAACATCGATATTAAGTGTATTGGAGTTACGCACAATTGCATGACACACATCAAGTTCGCCAAAAAACCACCGTGAATAGTCTAGTTCATGACTCAATTCAAGAAGGGCTCCACCACCCAGAAATTTATTAGCGGACACGCTTTTTTTATAGTTTTTACTTGTACGCCAATCAGGAAGAAATTGGCCGATTTCAATAAATGCATTGAATATCGCACCAGCTTTTTCCTTTTCAAGAATTTTTTTCAAAATAATCGCTGACGGTAGATAGCGTAAACAATACCCCACGGCAACAACTGCATCTAGCTGTACAGAAGCCTCCAGCAATTTTTCGGCATCTGATGTTGAAGCAACAACCGGTTTCTCTATTAAGACTGGGATGCCTGCTTTCATAAACGGGAGTGCATGCTCAGCGTGTAGGGTTGCTGGCGATGCTATAATAGCCATTTCAACAACATGCAAAAGTTCATCTATGTGATTGACCAACTGGTCGCAATCACTTATTTGCCGATTAATACTCCGGCCAGAGGCCGACATAGCATAAATTTTAATCCCTGGATAGAGTTTCTTAAGATTGCAACGATGCCTGTCTGCAATGTTACCTAAGCCAATTACGGCAGCACCTTTCATTAATCCATACCTAATGTAAAATAATCTGCTTGTGCTCGCTTAAAGTCTTCCATTCTCCCAATATCTAGCCAATACTCATGTATTGGGAACATTAAAATATTTTTATTTTTACCCATATGCTCTTCAAGTAGTGTTGGCATATCAATTCGATGATTTTTGGGAACACTTTTGAATATTTTTGGTGAAACTACATATATTCCAGCATTGATGAAAAACCTGTGGGTTGGTTTCTCATCCATTGAGATAATTTTATTACCATCTCCTGTGATAACGCCGTAAGGAATTTGGTAATCGTACTCACGGACACACATCGTTGCATCAGCTTTGCTTTCTATGTGAAATTTCACCAAACGTTCATAGTCAACATTAGTTAATACATCTCCATTAATCATAATCAACGGATGTTCGTCCGATAATTCTTCTGGCAGTAGACCTAAAGCGCCTCCAGTCCCCAAGGGCTTGTCTTCATACACATACTGAATTTTTGATTCAAACAAATCGCCATTACCGAAATACTGTTTAATTATCTCAGGCATATAATGGGTCGAAATATAGAAATTATTGAAGCCAGCTTTTATGAAGCTGCGAATAACGGTTTCTAGTATCGGCTTGTCGCCAATACGAAGCATAGGTTTTGGACAGATATCAGTTAACGGTTTCAGCCTTGTACCAAATCCACCTGCCATAATGAAAACAGGATTGGGATATTTCTTCTTATCATTTACTGACTGGATCGTCTCCAACCCAATTACTTTTCCATCGGACAAAATTGGTACAGAGAGAATACCCTTTGACTTCATCAACTCATTTAACTCTGCGGAAGAGACGCTGGTTGTAGCCGTTACTGGTTGTGTATTCATGACCTGTGCAGTTCTAGCAGAAAGATCAAGATTGTTCAGCAGTCCCCTTCTTATGTCTCCATCAGTAATTACTCCTAACAAATTATTATCTCTATCAACAACCAGTGCGATACGTAAAGCTTCTCGATTAATAATTTCGAGTGCATCACGCAGAGAGCTATCCGGTTGGATTAGCACATTTTTCCATTGCTGCATCATTAATTACCTTCTGTAGGGCACTATTTGATAACCGACTTAACCGGATAACAAACTTGTCCACTGTCTAGCGATTGCACTAAAATCGCGCCAGCACCGACCATAGAATTATTGTGTAGCATCATGCTCGGTATTATAATTGAACCTGCACCAACAAAAACTGATTCACCTGTTTTGACTTGCCCGCATAAAACAGCACCAGGGCCAATAAAGCAATGGTCTCCTAGCAGGCAGTCATGTTCTATAACCGCTCGTGTATTTATAATTGAATGACTGCCGATAACAGCACCAGGGTTAACTATCGCTCCTGACAGTATTTGTACACCTTCCCGTAAAAGGACATTGCTGGCAACTGATGCATTCTTTGCGATGACATTAGAGAAGCGATATCCATGACGCAAATAGGTTTCCGTGATATTTTTTCTCAACGTCGATCGTGGAACCATACCAATGCCATTAACTAATTCAATATCATTATGCGAGAACTGAAATATTTCATCGTCTGAGTGTAGTATTTTGGCTCCTTTGAAGATATTCCTTCCGGATATATCATTTGGACTCACGACAGCTATTACTTCTCGCTTTTCTGAAAGCAAAATATCCATCAGAACACTGGCATGACCGCCACCGCCGATAAGAACAACTGGTTTTTTATTCAATAATCAGGTCTCCTGGCAAGTACTCTCTAGTAGATACTTTATCAAGCATATCCCAATAGCTATAAGGCGACATACCGTTTCCCGGTCTTTTTATTGTCATATTTGAGGCTGTGAAGGGTTCCCCAGCAAAGATCTTATGCACAGCTACCAGGCTCTTTCTTGCTACCGATTTGTTCTTAATTTCTGAGACCGTAGGCGTCTTCACCCGATTTCCAAGTGCCATCTCAATTTGCCGGATCGCTTTTACCATAGCATTCAATTCTTCTGGTTCAAGTGATGCTTTATGATCAGGACCTTCCATATGTTTATCCAACGTAAAATGCTTTTCAATCAACACCGCCCCTCGAGCTACTGCCGCAATCGGAATGGTTATACCTTCACTATGATCTGAATAGCCAGCAGGAAGATCAAATGCAGCCTGTAATGAATCCATTGCCCTGAGATTAATTTCATCCATTGGAGCAGGATATTCAGTAGTGCAGTGAAGGATGGTCACTTTTTGTTTCAGTGCCTTCTGCCCTTCTGGCGTTGCATAGGCCTTTTCGAATGCTTCAATGCACGGTTTTTCATCGCTAGGAGTGGTGTATCCGAACGCAATGACGCCCAGAGCTGCCTCGATTTCAGAAAGCGTGGCCATACCTGTTGAAATTATAATATCAAGGCCAGTTCTGGCATGTTCAAGAACCAGCGGTGCATTGGTAAGCTCCCCGGAGGGTAATTTTAAACGCTTAATTCCAAGTTCATTGACTAAAAAATTAAGGCTTACTGAGTCAAATGCCGTTGACAAAAACTCTATACCTAACGACTTACAATGTTTTACCAGCGCATGATGAGCTTCCCATGACAATTCAAGCCGACTCAACATCGCTAACTGCGATTCATTTTTTTTAGTATTTGCAACCTGATAATCGGCCTGCCTGGCCTGTTCAGTTACCAAGTTCTTTGCCTTAAACGTTTGGAACTTAACAATATCAGCTCCAGCTTTATAAGCAGCATCAACAAGTTCGAAAGCCAGTTTTTCGTCGCCGTTGTGATTAACACCGGCCTCAGCAATGATAAGCGTCATATAGTTTCACTTTATGTCGTAGAAAGTCTTACCTGGAACAAAATGCAGGGACTTAATCATTTCGATGATCTTTGAACTTGCATCTCCCTGACCATATGGATTCGCAATTTTTTCATCGCGATCTTTATAACTGCGCGCAATGGCGGTATTTAGCGCCTGCGTGATTGATTCCTGTGTAGCATCGCAATTCAGGACGCTTCGGGCGGCAAGCCTTCCTTTTTGTCGCTTACCGATATTGACAGTCGGTACATCAAACGCAGGGACTTCAATAATTCCACTGGACGAGTTCCCCACTACCGCCGTCGCATGTTTCACAGTACTGAGATAGCGCACCTGTCCCAGGGAGGGAATTGCCAGTACGCGGTCTGATTGCCTCGCGGCATAGTCCTCGAGCAGCGGAATAATCTTTCTCCCTCCATCATCTGCATTAGGATAAGTCAGGATGATCTGGTGGTCTGGGTACTGGTCAAGCGCCGCTAATAATGCGTTAAAACTCGCTTCCGCAGGCTCATCACCTAAGGTTACAGGATGATAAGTCACCAACAAGAATGGCTTTTTAAGCGGAAAATTGAGAGAGGCACCTAACTCTTCAACAGACATAAAATGTCCGCGTTTAAGATGATCCAATCCTATTGCACCGACATTTTCGACGCGAGAAGGGTCTTCACCCAACTGGATTACGCGATTTCGGTATGCCTCTGTTGAGGTCCCATGTAGGTAACTTAGCTTGGTAATGGCGTGTCTGATGGCATCGTCATAGGCACCTTCCGTTATTTCGCCGCCATGCAGGTGCAAAATGGGGATGCGGAGGATCATTGCCGTTTGTGCGGCCGCCAGCGCTTCAAAGCGGTCACCCAGCAACACTAAAATATCCGGCTTTAATCTTGCTAAGGCATCAGCAAAACCCAATACACCCAGCCCCATACTTTTTGCAGTACCTACCGGCGTATCTGAGGAAAGCAGAATTTCAATCTTCTCATCAATTGAAAAACCATCCTTTTCAATTTGCTGCCAGGTATTTCCAAACTCCGGAGAAAGATGCATGCCGCTAACGAGAAGCTGCAACTCCAGCTCATTATCATTCTGGACATCTTTCAATAGCCAATAGAGTAAGCCATATTCAGCTCGTGTGCCGGTAAATACCGCAACTTTGCGTTTTTCTGCTCCCATTTCCATTATTCCAGCGGAGAACTAGGAATATTTACCAGACGCGCTTCAATTTGTTCAGAATTTTTAAGATCGTCACGCATCGCTTTATCAAACATCGGCAGACGATGCATCAATTTCCAGATTGGCCGCGCCATGACTTTCGCTTCATTCATTTGTGCAAGGATTGCATCTCTGGAATCCAGATTTTCACAAATAACCGCGTTCAGCCAATAGTTGGATTGCGCGTACTCAGGTTCTTTTACGAATTTAAATTCTGAATCCGCAAAGAATGTCTCATAGCGCTGCGCCAGATCGCGTTTCTGTTTCAGGAAAGAATCAAGACGTTCCATCTGACCGCAGCCAAGTGCGGCATTCAGGTTTGGCATGCGATAGTTAAATCCCGGCTCGTCATGATAGAACTCATATGGATGCGGCACTTTGGCAGTGGTGGTGACATGTTTCGCACGTACGCCATCTCCTGATGAGCGGCAGAAGACCATTCCGCCGCCGCCTGTCGTAATAATTTTATTACCGTTAAAGCTCAGTGCACCATATTCGCCAAGCGTACCTGTGTGTTTGCCCTTGTAAAAAGAGCCCAAGCTTTCGGCGGCGTCCTCAACAAGAATGATATGCCACTTCTGACAAACAGCGATGAGCTCATCCAATTCTACTGGATGACCAAAAGTGTGCATTGGCACTACGGCACGAACAACCTGACGTGTTTTACGGTGCACGCACCCTTTTTCATTCAGTTCTGTATTCTCGGATAGCCAATTCTCAAGCGCAACAGGGCAAAGACCCAAACTCATCGGAGAAACATCAGTGAAAACAGGTTCTGCTCCCAGATGATATAGAGCATTACATGTAGCGACAAAGGTCAATGCCTGAGTCACCACCAAATCGCCACGCTTAACACCCGCCAGATACAGAGCCGCACTTAGCGCTGCCGTGCCATTAACGGTTGCCACCGCGCGCGCAGTACGCGTGTAGTCTTCTATTTTGCGCTCAAAATCGTCTACATATTTGCCAACGCTGGACACAAATGTACTTTCAAGCGTATCCAGTACATATTTTTTCTCGTTGCCATTGAAAACTGGCGCATGCAAAGGAATAAAATCATCCGTTTTGTATACGTCGCGAACAAATTCGATAATTGATTTGATATTCATTCGAGGATGCCTTGCTTACATTTTACTATCGAGGTATTTTCCGGTTTCTTTATGACCAAAATCTGGAATCATTTCAAAAAATAGCTTAACAATATCTTCTTTATTCCACTCAAGAGAGGTTTTCATCTCCTGAATTCTTCCTTCAAAATGCGCCAACAATGCCGGGTCGTAAAGTGGCTCATTTTTTATGATGCCAAGATTAATAAAACGCTCCATATCGAGCGTTTCTTTATCGGTGAAGAACTCTTCAAAATCCTTCTCACCCGTTGTGTCGCTTGAGGTAAACAGACACGGCCACTTCCCTTGGGCAGGTAATGTTTTCGCCAGTTCACGTGCCTCATCTTCGCTTTCACAGAGATGCGGTTCATACCCACGCTGTTTTAAATACAGAACGGCGATATCTGCAAAGGAAATAAGGTGGAGAGCCTCGCTCAGTTTCGGGAAAAAGATGTCTCGATTATCACCAAAGATACACGACATCAGGCACAGCTCACCTGACTCTTGTGGAGTAACAAAGTAACGCTTGATATCGTTAGGCGCCACCAGCGGTTGCTGCTTTTGAAGACGCTGGTTAAAACCATGCAGAAGAGAACCATCAGAGAAAGCAACGTTGGCAAAACGCGCGGTAGAGATTGCCATCTTTTCGCTCTTGCGCATCAGGAACATCTCCATAATGCGCTTAGAAGCCCCCATCATATTGACTGGGTTTGCTGCTTTGTCTGTTGAAACGCAGAAGAATTTTTTGACTCCAGAGGCAATAGATTGTTCGATCGTTTTATCTGTGTTGAGGACATTCACCTCAATCATACGCATCAACGTGAACGGATCTTTCTCACTACGCACATGTTTTAGCGCGGAAAGATTTAGCACGTAGTCATACTTCCCGTCCGCTTTGATAAAAGCATCATACTCAACTGAGCCAATATCAAGAGCAAACGTCTGGAAATCACCATCAATATATCCGAATGAACTACGAATATCGCGCACCAACTCAACCATATTGTTTTCGCTAATATCCACAACATGAAGTTTTTGCGGGTTACGTTTAAAGATTTCTTTGGTTACCGCCTGACCAATTGAACCGGCACCACCCAGGACAAGAAAACGGGATGAGGAAACAATTCGTTTTAATTTTTTTTCATTTCCAGAAACATCATTACCGAATAATGCTTTGTTACGACCAATGAGTTGGAGAATATTATCCATTTTTTGACCCAGTTAATAACGTGTTATTACCTAAAAACAACTTGAATCCGAGTTAATCAGACCCGAGTAGCCTCATCCTGTATATGATGATTATCTGTGCAGATCAGAACTTAATTGTCTGAAATCAACTTGCTGATGAAATACTGGCACGCTACCGCCCCTGGCTCGACAGCTACCAGTGCACTGAGGAATAAGCAGAATGTGAGGTTCTTCAGTCAGTTCTCTGACAGAGATGTTGCTAAGCAACATTGACCAAAGGTTAATTGTCGTCCTAATCGCCCTCAGAAACAAGCAGAAATCACTATCGAGAATCCCAAAAATACACCGTGTAACTTATTGTAATCTGGATACTTTGAAAACAAAAAACGGCAACGACCATTCTTGAGCATTTGCCTTCACTCTGAATGATCGGTTGCCGCTACTTTCGTGCTGCGCGCTTACGTGGCCTGTAGAATCACTCGCTCGTCAGCAGTTTCTCAATGCTCTTACGGAACTTCGCCCCTTCCTTCAGGTTGCGCAGCCCATAGTTCACAAACGCCTGCATATAGCCCATTTTCTTACCGCAGTCGTAGCTGTCACCGGTCATCAGCATTGCA
>Ga0105250_10001036_pt1 | contig 15939 bp, 16 predicted proteins | sample KBSS54metaG_FD_80425 | JGI IMG/M metagenome (GOLD analysis project Ga0105250, IMG submission 80425) | Switchgrass rhizosphere microbial communities from Kellogg Biological Station, Michigan, USA - KBS S5-4 metaG | ecosystem: Host-associated > Plants > Roots > Rhizosphere > Soil | place...
CCGTACAGACCGCACAACAGGTGAATAATGAATGAAAACAAATCCACCACTTGCTGACAATACGCTGATTACCCGAGAAGCAACTCGGGCCGATGATCAGGCTTTAAGAGATTTAATTGCCGTACCGATGACCACCAAAGGCATACAAATTAGCTTTCAGCGTGAACCGAGTTATTTTCAAGCGTCCGATATTGTGTATCGACATAAACTGCATGTCGTAATTGAAGACACCGAGAGTCAAAAGAAGCTCGCTTGTTATAGCAACGGTTACCGTCCATGTTATGTCGATCGGAACGTTCAAAACTTAAGGTACGCGGGTGATTTACGGGTAGATCACAATTATCGTGGTAAATCTCTGGTTAAGGTTTTAGCAAAACATGTAAAACAGACTATGCATGAACCGAACTATAGCCAAATGATTATTTTTGATGATAACCACGCCGCGCGTGCTGCCATCCAAACGGGCAAAACGGGAATGCCTGATTATTATGATGAAGGGCTCATTGAAACATTAAGCCTGACCGACACTGGTGCAACACGAAAAATCACGGCTTTTTTAAAGCAGGCTAATCAGAGTGATCTTCAAGATATACATACATGTGTAGCTGAAGCTCATCATGTTGAAGCCATGAATCAGTTTATTGCTGACATGGCGGAGTTTTATAACTTTATTCCAGCCTATAACTTTGAAGAACTGGCCCAAGGACATCACTATTTTTCAGGAATAAAACTCTCAGACTTTTCACTTTATTTTAAGGGTGAAAAACTGGTGGGGATGTTTGGCTTGTGGGATCAACATAGTATTAAGCAAACTAAAATTTTGCATTACAGTTCAGTCATTGGAATTTTTAGGCCCGTTTATAACTTATTGACTCCGCTAACCAAAGGCATGCGTTTGCCTAAACTCGGTGATTCAATAAAGTACCATGTGCTACACACCTTAATGTGCCATCCACAAGATCTAGCGTTGCATCATAAAATGCTCGAAGACGCCTATAACAATTCAAAACAGCAGGGCGTTGGTGTCGTGAGCTTTACGCTTTCCCATAAAGACCCGCGTTATCAGTTAAACCAATTTTATAAAGGTGAGCGTTTAACAGGCATGCATGGTTTTATTAGTTATGAAGGCGACCCACGACCACATTTTGATAAAAACCTGATTCCATATTTAGAAGTCGGGCGTATTTAACCTTGAGATAGGTTCGCCGTAGATCATAAATGAGCAAAAATTTGCTCAATTCTTAAGAATGTTAAATAGGATTGAGCAAATATATGCGCAAAATGGTGAATGTTAGCTAGAGCAAGAGTCCTTTTTCAGGGTGATTTTGATTACGTTACAAAATCAAATTGATCGTCTTATATTTTACAAACCTAGCTAATTCGACCTTTTCATTCCAACCTATCTTGCGCCGTTGAAACAATTAACATGGTTTGAAGATAATAATCTACACGCGGGTGATTATTGTCCTTATGTGAGTTATGCGCATTAAAGGCTGCATCATGAAGTTTCACGACTCGAGCGATCGGATTCAAACTACAACGAATTAAATATTCTTCGCGTGTTTCACTTTCCCGTTTAGTTAATGCATCAACAGCATCACGGACTTCTTTTCCAAATAAACTTTCGATTTTGTCTAGCGTAAGAGGTGTGTCTTCAACGGTATCGTGTAGAAGGGCTGTAATAATATAGACTTCTGAAAATCGATGCTTAATTAATGAATTGACCACACCTTTAATATGGTAATCAAAGTAATCATGAGAACCATACTTTTGACCTTGATGAGATTCTTTTGACAATTTCTCTGCTAATTCAACTTCATTTTGAGTCATTTTTTGCTCTTATCACTTTGAGTATATTACACGGCCTAATGTGTGAGATTGGTCGCTTAAGTAATAAGTTTATACTGAATAGCCACTCATAAAAACACTTCTTAATAACAGTAATCACTCATTTTTATTTATTCATTCTTAGTTGATATGAGCCAATCTAGACCTTAAGTTTTTGAAATTTTAAACTTTAACTTAATGATATAAGGGTAGATTAGAAATATTACTTAAGAATTTCCTTAATTATCTAATTAAATGAAAAACAATAACTATTTAAATAATTTCTAGCCAATTTCACATTGACACCTTAAATATTCAAGATTACCATTTGCGGGCTGGCCTACATTGCCAGTCGGTTGTCGCAGACCGTTTTAAGACCACATCAGGATTATTTCTTCTGAGGAATAGTTTTGTGTGAGCATCTCCTCGTTCCCTCCCGTTGCGGTAGGACGGGAGAGGGACACCCTCGGGTGTGCTGGAGTCTTAACCAGTCTGCGAACCCTCTTCCGTTCTGCCACCATAATTCTAATGTCTTGGCAGAACTCCATATATAAGGAGTTGGCTTTGCACATTCATCATTTCTTGGCCGCCATTGCCAAAAGCTATAACAACACAGCTTAAAACATTTAACGCAGCTTGATCGCCGTAAGGCTATTTCAGGCTTTAGCTCGTTATTACTTAAAACTTAGCAACAAACTAAAACTTGAGATGTGCTGGGCACAGTCTTTACGGCTTTGCTATGCCTTTTTTTCTCCCAAAAAGGCAGCAGTTTTTATATCTCATTTATATACAACAATAATTTTTTATAACGGTAAAAATATGGCACATTTAGTTCTCTCAACACGTGCATTACAAGTCGTAAATAAATCAATTGAGCTATTTCATCACAACGGATTTCATCTGGTCGGCATCGACAGAATTGTTAAAGAGTCTGAAATTCCAAAAGCGACTTTTTATAACTACTTTCACTCTAAAGAACGCTTTATTGAAATTTGCCTGATAGTGCAAAAAGAACGCCTAAAAGAAAAAGTGGTCTCAGTGGTCGAATATGACCGCGATGTAAACGCAATCGATAAACTCAAAAAGCTTTATTATTTACATGCAAACCTAGACGGGCTGTACTATTTGTTATTTAAAGCCATTTTTGAAATAAAACTGACCCATCCAAAAGCCTACCAAACCGCTGTGCGATATAGAACATGGCTGACTAATGAAATTTATAGCCAGCTTAGAGCACTTAACCCCGATGTTTCTTTTACCGATGCTAAACTATTTCTACATATGATCGAAGGCGCCGTTATTCAGCGTTTAAGTTCGGATAAGGTTAATGAGAGGGTGTTGGAGGTGTTTTTGAGGGGGATGGGGTGAGGTGGAAATAATTTTGAGTAGATGGTTAAGTTAGGAATAGCCATGAATACATCTTTGAATTCTTATTTTTCATATTGAACAATACAGACAGTTCTGTATAATATCGTTTCACATAATATATATTAATAATGCTTAAATAGGTAAAATATGGAAAACTTAGCATACTCAAACACAATAAATTCAGAAGAGCTTTTAGATGTTAACTATCAAGATTCTTTTTTAGCTTTAAAAAGTTCGTTTGAAAAAAATGGCTTTTTACAATATAAGGCTGCTGAGGTTGATACTGATTCAAAAAGAGTAATATTTGAAGAGTTTCAAATGTTAGAAAAAGATCAATTTGCCCCTTCAGATACCCAACGTTTTCGTCGCTATGGAAATGCTTTAATTTTGCCATGGGAAAAAGAGATAAAACCAATTTGGTTACCTCCTGTAGCAAACGATAATGGTGAATATTTATCAGGATATGACCAAGGAAATAACAACCCTGAACATAGCTCTATAAGATACTTTAATGCTTTAAGTGAAGAAGTAAAAAAGACTAAGTATTTAAATCAGCTTGTTATTGATGATTATAAGTTAACATTTGGGTTAAATGATCATTATCTTCCTATTTATATTGGGGTACATTTTGTTAAATTAACTTCTAAATCAAGTGATATTTTAGGAATTAGTTCACCAGATTGTTTTCATCAGGATGGAGAACCTTTTACTTTTGCTCACTTAATTTATCGTAGTAATAATATTATTGGAGGAGAGAATTATATCGCTCATCCAAGTGAGAGAAACAAGAGCTTAAAAGAAGTTAATGAAAAGAATATTTATAGTCATTTTACATTAAAAAATATTTCTGATAGTTTCGCTGTTCATGATTCCTCTGTATGCCACTATGTATCTCCAATTAAAAAAATTGAATCACATCAAGATAATTTAATTGGTGAAAGATGGATGATTTTAATTGATTATTCACTAACGAAACAAAACATATGATAAATAGTCTTATATTTTCATTAATCCCTATCTTATTAGCTCTAGTTTCAGGATGGGGAGTGGGACAAGCCGCGAATAGTAATACTAGAGATAAGTTAGTCAGTTATATAGCTGTCTTAGTGTGGTTGCTTTTAATATCTATAGGATTTCAATTTGGTAGTATTCTTTTTGATAAGCAGCTAGGAACTAAAGTAATTTTAGAATCTTTTTTTTACTCTACAATTATTACGCTGATTACTTTTATCTTCTTATTTAAAAGAGTTAAGAATATAAATGAACATAAAAAATCTTTATCTGAGATTTTTAAACCAATTAAGGAATGTTTGATCGCAATCTCCATGGTTATCATTGGAATGTTCTTATATCTTTTATTGCCCAAAGGTTGGAGTAGTGAAACTATAAGTAGTATTCTGCTATATATTTTAATTTTTTTGGTGGGAATAGATTTATCTACTATTAGGATACAATCTTTAACTATTAACCATTTTAAGGTTCCCTTAGTCACAATATTCTCATTATTTATTGCTGCTTATTTAACAACTTTCATTCTAGGAAAATCTTTTTTTGAACTTGTAGTTTTAGGAAGTGGTTTTGGATGGTTCTCTTTATCAGGGCCATTAATAGGAAAAATCTTAGGGCCTGAACAAGGCACATTTGCTTTACTTACTGATTTAATAAGAGAGTTCTATGCCATAGGGTTATTATATCTTCTTGGAAGAAATTATCCGAATCCTGTGATTGGGGTGTGTGGTGCTACCGCTATGGATTCAACACTTCCATTTGTAAAAAATAATTGCTCACAATTAGATGTTCAAATTGCTATTTTTAGTGGTTTTATCTTAACAGTACTAGCACCTTTTTTTATTGTGTTTTTTTCAATATTTATTTAAAAGAACACAGTTTAAAGTAACTAATAAGTGGTCAGATTTTCCTTATATTTGACCTCTTTATAAATAAATTTTTCCTGCATAGGGGGATAAATATTTATTCCCCTAGCTAAAATTTTTAAGACAATATCGTAGTCACAATAGAATATCGGTAATCTTGTAAATTAATTTTTCACTTATCCCTAAGAAAAACTATAAAAAATGAGGTAATGATTCAACTTCAGGACTCGTACTAGCTTTATTAAATGTTATTCAAATAACTTTGAGAAAAATATGAAAAACATTGAAATTTTAGAAATAAATCAAGTTCATGATTGTGAAGAAGGCTTATGCTCATTGTTAGAAGACTCTATAAATGGAGGAGCTTCAATAGGTTTCTTAGCTCCTATAGAAAAGAACGAGGTTTTAAGTTATTGGCGTGAGGTCAACCATAAATTAGCACAAGGTAATAGCCGTCTATGGATTGCCATTCAAGAAGAAAAAGTTGTAGGTAGTGTGCAATTATCCTTAGTGGGTAAAAAGAACGGAGTTCATAGAGCAGAAGTTGAAAAACTCATGGTGCTTACAACAGCCAGAAAACAAGGAATAGCAACATTACTAATGAATGAATTAGAAAATTTTTCAAGAGAAAAAGGTCTGCACTTACTTGTCTTAGACACGCGTGAAGGCGATGTGTCCGAACTTTTATATAGCAAAATTGGATTTGTTCGTGTGGGTGTAATACCAAGTTTTGCATTAAGTTCAAACGGGAACTATGACGGAACAGCGATTTATTATAAAAGGCTTGTTTGAAATTAGAAATAACTTTCAAAAGCTTATAGAACCTCTGTGATATATAGAACATAGCTTACTAACGAAATATATAGCCAGCTTAGAGTGCTTAAGTTAGATGCTTCTTTTTACGTTAAAGCAATTTAAAAAGCCCTGATTATTCAGGGCTTTTTTGTCTAATTTTCAAATTCCACATTATAAAGTGATGTTAAAGACGCCTTTATTTTTTCATCTTTAGTTGCTGCAATGTACTCTTGCATTTTTTGCTTGTACTCAGTGTGGCCAGCTTTATATTTTGCATACAAGTATGAGAACTCGCCTATCTTATAATCAGGGTTAGCCTTGTTTTCCGGTTTGTCTAGCTCCACTTTTAGAACGTCTGCTACATTTTCATAGCATTGATTAATCAAAGTACTTTCTTTCTTTTGTAAAGTTAATAGCTGACATCTAAATGTAAGTCTTGCTGTGTCATTTGGTTTCTCTGCAAGTTGCTTATCATTCAATGCGTGTGCTTTGTCATAGTCATTCAAAATCATATAAATATTCATTTGAAGTAGTTCACGTTTACGCTTGTCTGTGATCTTGTCTACTTCTGGAAGTATCTCGCGCATATGCTTTTGAAAGACTTCTTTATCTTCCATAGAGTATTTTTGAACATACTCATTATGCTTATCTATAATCTTCTGATCTTCCGCAGACAATGCTTTAGGTGCTGACGTCTCAGTTTTTACTTCTGTTTGTTTAGTGCCGTCAGAGGCGTTGCTGCAGCCGCTTAGAAGTGCTGAACCAATAATAAATAGTGCTAATTGCTGTTTCATTTTTTACGTCTTGCCGCAGATGTGATTGTAAATTCATGATTGGTATAGGATGGATTTGGTACGACTTGTCCTCCATCTATCCATCCAGTATATGAAAGCCGTAATTTAACAGTTACTGGTTCAAGATCAGGTGGAGGTAATGTAAGTTCAATACTACCCACTGGCTGCATATCTTTTTCAGTATTCCAAAAACCCTTACCTACAGGCATAGGTTTTACAGGCCCCAATGGCTTGCCTTTTTTTAGTAATTGAATTGATGCTTTTGGATAAATTTGGGCATCATTTTTAAGCACAGGTGGAAGAAGTGCTATAGATACGAATAAACTTGTTTTTTGATTTTTTCTATTAACAACAAATGTGCATTTACCAGAAACACCTTGGGCAATAATCCCTATTAAATTTCCTTTATCTTGATCATAAGGGAATAAGAAGTTCTTAAATTCCACACGCTCTTCTTTTGAGTTTTCGATATAGTAGTTTTCGTACTCATCCTTCACAAAACTATCAGTAGTTTCCTGTTTTTGAGACATAGGACTAGATGAAGATTTTGTGGCCGAAGCTGAACCACCACCATTATCTTGAACAACTAAATTTTGTTTAGGTAAAAGCTTACAACCACATGAAAGTGAGTCATTAACGCGAGCAGCAGCTTTGCCGAAAATCTGCATATTAGGATCGCCAGAAACAATCGTAGCGACAATTTTATGTGTTGGGCAGGTAGCTTTATCACCGACACATGCAACGGCAATACCGTCAATCAGGAACATACCATTTCCTGAAATTACTTGACTACCGCCAGTAGTAGGACAGCCTATAGTTATATATGGTGTCGCCAAAACTATTCCTTCTTATTTTAGTGAAGTGACGGAATGATAGCAAAGAGGGGTAGACAGTGCTGTATAGTTTTCTTAAACCGCTATAAAATTGTGCTTGGTGATTTTATAATACACAGCAATAACGAAAGTTTAAACGCTGTGCTAATAAGTAAGATTCAATAGGTACAGCGGTTTTTTAGACAATAAACATAGAAAATTGAGTATTGGATGCCAAATCAATTTGAAACGCATACTTCAGATGTGGGAACTACTATTCATTTAAAGATGAATGGAGGGCTTGTAGAAAATCTAATAGCTTTGGACTGTATAGCGATAAATTTTTTTGACATTTTATTTGTGTATGGTGTTTATGAAGTGTATGCAGAAAATGATAGTTTCCTAATATTTTTTTTAATATTTATACTTTTACCATTTCTTTTCTACTTACATTTTGAATATAGAAAAAATAAACGATGGATTAAAAATGCAGAGGAAATATTTTTTTATTTCTAAAAACAATCTTCGCATTTCCAAAGAATGCCTTGGAGACAAATTGTTAATAAAGGATATTAATACTCAGAAGATTATTGAAATTGTCTACAGACCTTGGGGTGGTAGCTCAAATCCGCCTTTTTTACCAGATTGCAGCCAAGGTACTATTCATTTAATTACTTATGGTGGTGGCGGTTGTTCATTTGGTATTAATCTTAACAAAGAAGAAGCAGAGGCATTTATTACTGAACTACGTTCATTAATTATGCAACAACAGGAACCTCGACATTTTATTTTTGCCCCGCATTTGCATTTAGCAAAAGGATAATTCTGTATATGATATATTATTATTCAATATAAAATATATAGAATAAAATTGAGAAGTATTTCAAATGATAGAGATTTTATCTTTAGTTATTGCACTGATGTCATTAATAGTTACATATATTGTTTATTACAATAATACAGTAGGAGATGTTGTTGTTTATGCAAAAGTAGACTTAGCAAGACCTACAGTGATTAATCTTGTTATCCACAATATCGGTAAGGGAATTGCTAGAGATATTAAATTTATTAGCCGTAATGGTATCCCTCAGGGAGCATATGGTATATCAGGTTTAAATAAACCCAAGAAAAATTATGAATCAGGCGCATTTGTTAGTGGCTTATCGATACTATTTCCTGATGAAAAACTAGTATATCAATGGGGGCAATTTGGAGGGTTAAAAGAAGCATTGGATAATCAACCACTAGAATTAACTATTACTTTTCATAGTCGTACAGCACTACAACTTTTTAAAAGAAAAATTGTTAATAAAGTTACTATTAATCCTATGGAATTTTCAGGTGTTGATATAAGTGAACCTGTTTTCCAAAATGAAATTAAAACCTCGCTTAGAGACATAGCTTCTTCATTGAAAAAACTATCTAAATGAAAAAATCCATGTTATCTAATTGCAGATGTTTGTCTCAAAAGTATAAATTCATCGTTTAATTTCCATATTCAAAGTCTTTTCCAAAAATGAATCACTTTTATTTTTCCATACATTAGCAGGCACAGGATGTTTAGCATCTTGAATAAGGTCTAAGGTGTTTGGAATACCTTTAAGGTCGAGTAATTGATGTAGCTGAATACTTTGCTTTGGGTCAACAATTGGGTCTTTGCTGCCAACTAATATAAGAGTAGGTGGATATTGAGACGAGATCGGTAGCGATGATCTAGCTGCGGATGCATTTTCAATATTTTTTTCAGTAGCAATGGTTTGGTTTATTTCTTTCATTACATTTGACGGTAGTGTTCTAGTGTTAGAACTCCACTGAGCATACATACCGTTAAAATCATAAAAGCCCGATACCAAAATCAAAGCATTTATCTTGCCTGAGTTAGCTACGACATTCGCTATAGACGCACCACAACTAATTCCAACCACTGCAACTTTGTTTGGATCAACATCCGGCTGCGATCGAGCAAAATTAATGGCTTGTACAAGATTATTTTGTGAGGCTTTACCACAAAAATCTGATTTACCAGAGGACTCGCCATATCCACTCATAGATACAGCAACACTGAAAAAGTTCTTTTTACTATATTCATTTAACAAGCCTGAGCGTACCAAAGCTTTAGCACCTTGTTTATCCTTCTGAATGCCATGTAAAAAGATAATTGCTGGATACTTTTTATCAGCTAAGAGGTCTGGTTCTTTCCAATAAATCTCAGTTGTTTGATTATTTGCTGTTAAAAGTTGATGCTCTGCTTGCTGGGTATAAATATAAGGAAGAATAGATACACGGAAAAAGGCATAGAAGCCAATAACGAAAATCAAAGGAAGAATGTAGGAAAGGGCGATATTCTTTTTCTTCTTAGGAAGCATATAGAACTCTATTGTAGTTATTTATAAGTATGCGTGATTCTCTAACTATTGAAATTGGAAATCAATATATAAATTTATTAATTGTTTTTGCTAAATTGAATACTCAAGACAAGGTTTGGAAAGTTCCCCGATTGAGAAACTTTCCAATATATAACTTAAAGATGCTTTTGAAAGAACGGAATAATTTTTTCTAAAGCTTGAGCAACAGGCTCAGGTTGATCGTATAAATCATAATGGCTCGCATCTTTCACCACAAAAAGGTTTTTATCTTTAGAAGCAGCTTTGCTATATAGCTCATAACCGTCGCGATAAGAACCAAACCCACCTGGAATTTCACCAATCACAATTTGTAAGGGTTGAGTGAGTAGGTGTTCTGCCAAATGAAACGCATCAAATCCAACAGCAGCGGCTAAACCTGAAAAACGAAGTTTATTCGGTGAACCTTCTGCCTGACCGCGCGGGGTTTTGTAGTAATCAATCGCTTCTTTGATATCAATATCATTAATCCCAGCTTGCTCACGTTCTTGCTGTGAGTTTGGAATGTACTGGGTAATAAAAGGTTCAGCACCACGCGCTTCGGCAGTTCGCTGTGCAGCAATGGCTTCTAAAGTTTTAATAGCAGCTTCTGGTGTCTGATCGCCCTCACGCATTAAACGACCATAGTTTGCTGCCACAACAGTTGCTACTGCTTTAAAACGGCGTTCGGTCATAGCTGCATTGACAGCATAACCACCACCTCCACATACACCTAATACACCAATGCAGTTTTTATCAACATAACTAAGCGTTGTTAAATAGTCGGCTGCACAGCGGAAATCTTCTACACGTGTTGCTGGGTCTTCAAGGAAACGAGGTTCACCACCGCTTGCACCCTGATAAGATGCATCAAACGCTAAAGTAATAAATCCAGCTTCAGTCAGTTTTTCACCATAGATGCTGCCAGCAGTTTGTTCTTTACAACTACTAATGGGGTTAGCACATACAATGGCTGCATATGTTTTGTTTTCATCAAAATCTTTTGGAAAACGAATAGTTGCAGAAACATCGATATTTTTATTTTTGAAGGTTACAGTTTTCATCATCTTATCTCCGAAAGAGAAACTAGGTCGATGAAATCAATATACCTGTAGTGATTTATTATGATAATCCACTATAATTAGATAGCACTTATATTGAATACTTATAAATAATGAAAGAAAATTTAAACGATTTGCACACTTTTATGGTCGTTGCTCAAGAACGAAGTTTCACGCGGGCGGCTGCAAAACTCAGGACATCCCAGTCAGCAATTAGCCAAACACTGCGCAACTTAGAAGACCGAATTGGCATAAAACTATTATCACGAACCACCAGAAGCGTAGCGCCTACAGAAGCGGGTGAATATCTACTCAATTTGCTTCAACCTGCAATACAAGAAATAGAGCATGGCATAAATCAAATCAGTGCTTTAAAAAATGATCCAGCAGGTACATTACGTATTAGTGCAGATGAATATGGAATCCAAAGTGTTATATGGCCAGCAGTTGAAAAAGTAATTCAACAGTTTCCTAAAGTTTCAGTAGAAATCATCTCTGACTATGGTCTTGTTGATATTGTAGAAGGACGTTTTGATGCAGGACTTCGAAGAGGCGGTTTGGTTTCTAAAGATATGATCGCTTTACAGGTGAGTGAGCCCATACAAATGTTAACGGTTGCTACCAAAGAATATTTGGCTCGTTATGGTCACCCTAAGCAACCAAAAGATTTAGTTGAACATCAGTGCATTAATCTGAGATTACCCACGCATGGTGAACTCTATCGTTGGCAATTTACCAAACAAGGTAAAACTCAGACAGTTACCGTTAACGCTAAAGTTGTTTTTACAACCTTATCTCCAGTGCTTCAAGCAGCAAGAAGTGGTGTAGGAATCGCTTATCTACCTATTGATATGGTTCAGCCTTATATTGAAAGTGGTGATTTAGAAGAAACACTTAAGGACTGGCGACATAACTATGAACCTTATCACTTGTACTATCCACATAGACGAGAGCAAGCACCTTTGTTAAATATCTTAATCAATGCGTTAAAAGAAAATTTTAATAAAAATAACGCGTAGTAAGATGTATGGTTTGATTCAATGATTGGAATTTTGCTACTAATTAAATAAACACGGATATCTCAAAACATCCTTGTTAGAAAATTAGTTTAGATTAATGATGAAAGAGAAAGGCGGCGGAAGTATTCATTCATCATTTAATGCACATTCAAAATTACTTGGGTTTTCTTTACATCTTACTTTTTTCAAAAAATTCATCATTTTAGGATCGTAGATACCTGCCTTGGTTAGCTGTATGCGTGCCTCGCGCATCATTTTCATATAATTAAATTGTTCATTTTTAGGAATATCCATCCAATACTTTGAAGGAATATCACTTTCATATTTAGCAATAATGCCAAAGGTTCTATTTAATTGGCTGGCGACCCACGTTCGAGACTTTTGCCCAAAACCTGCTGGAAATTGGTCTTTACGAATAATGAAATTTGCCGAAATTTGAGTTAAAGGAAAACGAATGATTGCTCCTTTCTCACCTAGACCTTTGTAGAGTTCAAAAGGTTTAAATGCAACAATAGGAGCGGGCACAATATCAATTTCATGGTTATTAAACTTCGCTCCAGCATTGGTGACGTCTACAGATACAGCCTGACCTCCAACATGTTGAACAAGCTTAGGTTGGGCTTCATCATATTTAAATACCCCAATTTTTTTACCAGCAGCTTTAGCGAGTGTATTTATACTTCTATCATTTACAAATAAATATGCAGGACCAATTGTCCCTAAGCCTGCAATTTCGTAAGGACCTACAACCATGTTTTTTGCTGCCATAGGCGAGGACAACAGCTTATAGGCATTAATTGCCGTTTTCATATTTGTTAATGCACCAACAGCATCTAAAGATCCTGTATATTTATTAAACTGACGGCCACGTAAACCACTAATAATAGCACCATCACATTTTCCGACTTTTAAATCTTCAGCTGCGACTCGTTCATCAACATATGCTTTTAAAGATATGTCAGCTCCCCAATTTTTGGCTTCGAGTGCATAATCTTTGGCTAAAGCGAAAGCGTCTCCCGACTTACCAACTGGGTCAAAAACACAGACGGCTTGTTGCTTGGCGTAAATAGTTGTTGTTAAACATGTGCTTGCAATAAATAAAATAGTTTTAAAACGATCCATATTTAGTTATCCATTATTTAAATTATAAAAATTATTTTATAAATATGGGCCAGATTAGATATGGCATTTCAACAAAAATTTTAAGGGAAAAAGTCAAAAGATAGCTAAGAGAGGCAGTGACCAAGCTATCGAAAAGTTGAAAAATATATAGCCTAAGACTTAGATAAATCAGATTATTACAGTTCTAGATATTTTTTCAAATAATGACCTGTTAAAGATTTTTCTGCTGAAAGCAAACCATTAACTGTTCCAGAGAACACCAATTCACCACCTTTGTCACCAGCCAATGGGCCAATATCAATAATCCAATCAGCTTGACTTATAATGTCTAAATTATGTTCAATAACAATGATCGTGTTGCCTTTTTCAACTAAGTTATTTAATAAACTAATCAATTTTTCAGTATCAGAAGGATGTAAGCCTGTACTCGGTTCATCTAATACAAAAATATTATCTGTTTCATTGAGTTCCTTTGAAAGTTTTAATCTTTGACGCTCACCACCAGAGAACGTATTTAAGCGTTGGCCGATTGCAATATAGTCTAACCCCAAGCTCACCAGAGAATTAAATTGCTGCTGTAAATTGTGGTCTTCAAAAAAGTAACTTGCTTCTGTAACCGTCATTTTCAGAATTTCAGCAATGTTTTTACCTTTATAAAGATACTTTAACACCTCTGGGTCATATCCTGAGCCGTGACAAAGGTCGCACGTCATTTCAACATCATCTAAAAATGCGAGTTCAATTCTCTCGATACCTGATCCTTTGCATTGAGGGCAAGCACCTTCGCTATTAAAACTAAAGAGCTTGGCACTCACTTTATTTGCTTTTGCAAATAGGTGACGAATCGGATCAAGCAGGTCGAGATAGGTCAGTAAATTTGACCTAATACTTGCAGTAATTGCAGATTGATCAATGACTTTTGTTTCAGGATATTGCTGCGGTAAGACTTTACTTATTAATGTACTTTTTCCAGAACCAGCAACTCCTGTAATAACAGTTAGACAGTTATTGGGAATGTCGACATCAATATTTTTTAGATTAAATAAATGGGCATTTTTAATGGAAATCCATTGATTACTCATGCGTGGTGTTTTCTTATAGACATTTGGTCTTCTAAAAAACTGGCCTGTTAAACCTGATGAATTCTTTAACTCTGCGAAAGTCCCTTGGTAAATAATTTGACCACCGTTGATGCCAGAAAGAGGGCCCATATCAATGACATGATCAGCAGTTCTAATAAGATCAGGGTCATGTTCAACCAATAAAACACTATTTCCTTTATCTCTAATCTTTTGAATAATTTTGATAATATTATCTAAATCTTTTGGGTGAAGACCGATACTTGGTTCGTCAAAGATGTAGAGTAGGTCAACTAAACTATTACCCAAATGTTTAACCATCTTGATTCGTTGTGACTCACCACCAGATAATGTATTGCTCACACGATTAAGGTTTAAATAACTGAGACCAACCAAGTTTAAGTTGCTTAGTTTATTGATGATTTCATGCAGAACAGTTTCAAATTTTTCACTTTTTATCGTTTCTATAAACTCTAAAAGCATTGATACAGATAGGGCTGTGCATTCAGCAATATTTTTACCGTTCATCTTACAAGATAAAGATTTTTGATTAAGTCGTTGTCCCTTACATAAAGAACATTCTTTGGTTGTAATAATCTCCTCAAGTTTATTTCGATAACGATTTCTTTCCTGCGCTTCACCTTTCAAAAAGTTACGTTCAAATCTGGTCACCAGTCCTTCATAAAGTGCTGTTTTTCTCCATTTACTTGTGGGATTTAAAGGCTTGTGCTGAGGAGCATACAAAAACAAGTCCCATTCTTTTTCACTATAATCCTTTAATTTTTTATCTAAATTGAAATAACCAGAGTCTGCATATCGCGTCCAACGCCATGCAGTGGGTTGATAGGTAGGGAAATTGATAGCACCTTCTTCATTTAAGGATTTATCTAAATCTAATATTTTATAAATATCAATTGTTTGCTCTAAACCAATACCTTCGCATTGTGGACACATGCCATTGGGATGATTAAAAGAAAAAACATTCGAATAACCAACAAATGGTTCACCCATACGTGAAAATAATAAGCGAAGATTGGCGTAAATATCTGTAATTGTTGCAACGGTTGAGCGGATGTTACCCGTTAAAGGCTTTTGATTAATAATGACAGGTACATTTAAATTCTCAATTTTATCAACATCAGCGACCCCAAAATGCTGTAAACGATTGCGGACAAAGCTATCTTGAGTTTCATTAATTTGTCTTTGAGCCTCAGCACCAATAGTCTCAAAAACTAAAGAAGATTTACCTGAACCAGAGACACCAGTAAAAACGACAATTTCATGTTTTGGGATTTTTAATGAAATATTTTTAAGATTATTTTGTCTGGCTCCATAAATATTTATTGTTCTTTTAGACATGTGTAATCACTTGAATTTAAAGATTTAGGGTAAAGATAAAACAAAATTTATGAAAAGGATGTATATGTTTATTAAGTAAATAGTTTAAATATTGAACTTATATGGCTTAATTGTTAGGAAGCTGTCTAGAGAATCATTCTGGCTAAGACTAGAAGTAGGGTTAATCAGTAATTTCAATTACTTAGAGTACTAAAATAATAACTTATAAAATATTTAGTTTATAAACCTAGCTATGAATACATATTTTCCTACTAAAAAGGTGTTAAGAATAGACTAAATTTGTCTAGGAAAGTGGTGGCAGTCCACCACTAATTAAAATGCTGAGGCTACGATTTCTGTTTGGCTTTTTGGCGTAAGACATACAAATATAAGCTTTCTACTTTTTCACGTGCCCATGGTGTGGTACGTAAGAATCGCAATGATGATTTAACACTTGGATCTATGCAAA
>Ga0105250_10001044_pt1 | contig 15883 bp, 12 predicted proteins | sample KBSS54metaG_FD_80425 | JGI IMG/M metagenome (GOLD analysis project Ga0105250, IMG submission 80425) | Switchgrass rhizosphere microbial communities from Kellogg Biological Station, Michigan, USA - KBS S5-4 metaG | ecosystem: Host-associated > Plants > Roots > Rhizosphere > Soil | place...
GCGGTAACTGCCCGACTGCACGCCCTCGACCCACGCTGCGTTGTCCAGGTACCACTGCACCGTTTTGCGGATGCCGGTTTCGAAGGTTTCCGCCGGCTTCCAGCCCAGTTCGCGTTCGAGTTTGCGCGCATCGATGGCGTAGCGGCGGTCATGCCCGGGGCGGTCGGTAACGTAGGTAATCTGCTGCGCGTAGGGCTTGCCGTCGGCGCGTGGTTGCAGTTCGTCCAGCAGCGCACAGACGCGGTTGACGATGTCCAGGTTGGGTTGCTCGTTCCAGCCCCCCACGTTGTACACCTCACCCACCGTGCCAGCCTCCAGCACACGGCGGATGGCGCTGCAGTGGTCCTTCACGTACAACCAGTCACGAATCTGCTGGCCGTCGCCATACACCGGCAGCGCCTTGCCCGCCAGGGCGTTGACGATCATCAGCGGGATGAGTTTTTCGGGGAAGTGCAGCGGCCCGTAGTTGTTCGAGCAATTGGTGGTCAGCACCGGCAGCCCGTACGTGTGGTGGTAGGAGCGCACCAGGTGGTCGCTGGCCGCCTTGCTCGCCGAGTAAGGGCTGTTGGGCTGGTACTGATGCGTTTCGGTAAACGCCGGCTCATCAGCCTTCAGCGAGCCATACACCTCGTCGGTGGACACATGCAGGAAGCGAAACGCCGCACGTTCCGCTTCGTCCAGGCCCTGCCAGTAGGCACGCACCGCTTCGAGCAACTGGAAGGTGCCGACCACGTTGGTTTCGACGAACGCCTGCGGCCCATGAATGGAGCGGTCGACATGCGATTCGGCAGCAAAGTTGAGCACCGCCCGCGGCTGGTGTTCAGCCAGCAGCCGCTGCACCAGCGGCCCATCGCCAATGTCGCCCTGCACGAACACATGCTGCGGGTTGCCTTCCAGGCTGGCCAGGCTCTGCAGGTTGCCGGCGTAAGTGAGCTTGTCCAGGTTGATGATCGTCTCGCCCGATTGGCTCACCCAATCCAGCACGAAGTTCGCACCGATGAAGCCGGCGCCGCCGGTTACCAGGATTGTCATAGGGTCAGGTCATTCCCGAGCTGATTGTAAGATGTGACGTAAGTGTAAACGCGATTGATGAAAGCGTTATCGGCAGCGGGCGCAGACGCAGGATGGTGGGGTGGGTAATTTTGAGCGGGGGATACGGAAGCCCCGCACAGCATCTGAATACCAACGGTCGCCAATGCTAGCAAAACGACACACGGTAGTTGCCAGGCAAAAAGCCATTATGCATGACCCATGAAACACGATTAACGGCAGAAATAGCCGAATAATCGGTAGGAACTTTCCGATAAAGACGTGGTACGTCCTTGACGCTTATACCCTCTCGCGCTTAACCTCGCCGCCCTTAGAACATGGAAGTCTCCGGAACACACCCCGGCAAAAATGCCGACGGGCTCGGGCCTTTCCTGAAGATGAATCCCCGGCGTGCCTCATGGCGCGCTGCTTTGCTTTGCGGTTACCATCTTGAAGCCTCGTTCCTCCCTCCAGATTCAGAAATCGGTCATCTTCGCCCTTGTCCTGCGTGAAGCGCGCTCCCGTCTCGGCTCCCGCCGCCTGGGTGCAGTCTGGCTGCTGCTGGAACCGATCTGCCACTTGCTGGTTTTCACTGTACTGTTCGCCATGCTGCGGGCACGCACTGTTTCTGGCGTCGAGTACCCAGTGTTCATCCTGGTCGGCATGGCGCCGTTCCTGCTGTACCGCAACACCGCCCTGCGCCTGATGGACAGCCTGCGCGAGAACCGCTCGCTATTCGGCTACAAACAGATCAAACCGCTGGATACCTACATCGCCCGGGTGATCGTAGAAACCTGCATTGCCGCCACGGTGTACGCCATCCTGGTGTTCGGCTTCGCCTGGTATGGCTTCGACATGTCGGTGCACAGCCCGCTGCAATGGGTTGCCACCCTGCTGCTTGGCCTGCTGTTCGCCTTCGGCCTTGGCATGCTGCTGGCCCTTATCACCCACGCCCTGCCCAGCCTTAAAATCGTCATTCGGATGGCCTTTTTCCCGCTGTATTTCATTTCTGGCGTGCTGATTCCTGCTACCTACCTGCCTCAGTCGATGATGCCGGTACTGCTGCTGAACCCTTTCCTGCACATCCTTGAACTGATCCGCGCCGAGGTACTGCCGCACTACACCCCGGTCGATGGCGTTTCCGAAACCTATGTCATCACCTTCACCATGGTTCTGCTGTTCCTGTCCCTTGGGGCTTACCGCGCCCGCAGGATGCACCTGATTTCCACCAAGAACGGTTAAGTACAGGCCACCCGTGTTCGAGCTCAGAAACGTTACCAAGTCCTACCTGACGCCCAATGGTCGCCGGTACGTGTTCCGCAACCTGTCGCTGGCCATCCCGCCCGGCAAGAACATCGGCCTGATCGGCCGCAACGGCGCTGGCAAATCGACCCTGATGCGCCTGCTGGGCGGGGCCGATGTGCCCGACTCCGGCACCATCGTCACCGACCGCAGCATCTCCTGGCCGGTCGGTTTGACCGGCGGGTTCCAAGGCAGCATGAGCGGCCGCGACAACATCAAGTTCGTTTGCCGCGTGTATGGCGCGACCGGCGATGCGATGCGCGAGAAGATCCGCTACGTGCAGGAATTTGCCGAAATTGGCGACTGGATCGACGAGCCGATCAAGACCTATTCCTCGGGCATGCGCTCACGCGTGGCATTCGGCCTGAGCATGGCCTTCGACTTTGACTACTACCTGATCGACGAAGTGATGTCGGTGGGCGATGCGCAGTTCAAGCGCAAGTGCGCCAAGGTCTTCAAGGAAAAACTGCAGCATTCCAATGTTGTGCTGGTTTCGCACTCGATGCCCGAAATCAAGAAGCTCTGTGATGTGGTGCTGCTGGTGCGCGACGGCGGTATCCAGGTGTACGACGACGTCGATGAAGGCATCCACGCCTACAAAAGCTGATCAACCCCCATTTCAATTACGCAGCACCGTTGCAAATCAAGGATGCATCCAACTATGAGCAGTACGGGTAACAAGAAGGGCTGGGGCTTAGCGATAGCCATGGTGATCCTGCCGATGATTCTGGCAGCGGTTTATTACAGTGTGTTTGCAGTTGACCGTTACGTCAGCAGCGCCCAGGTTGTCGTGCGGCAGGACGGCAACAACTCGGCCGCCCAGGTGCCTGGCCTGGCCACCCTGCTGACCGGCACAAACCCGGCTTCGCGCGAAGAAACCCTGTACCTGCGCGAATACATCAGCTCGATGGACATGATGTTGCTGCTGGAAAACCGCGTGCACTGGATCGAGCAGTACGCCGCCCAGCGCAGCGACGTGTTCTTCTGGCTGGACAAGGACGCCCCGCGCGAAGACCTGCTGGCGTACTACCAGCGCATGGTGTCGGCCCACTACGACGAAACCACCGGCCTGCTGCGTGTTGAAGTTCAGGCGTTTACCCCAGAACTGTCCGAGCAGATCCTGCGCGAGATCCTCCAGGCCAGCGAACACTTCGTCAACGAAGTCAGCCACAACATTGCCCGCGAGCAGATGAAGTTCGCACAAAGCGAACTGGAGAATGCACGCCAGAACTACGCCAAGCGCAAGACACAGCTGCTGACCTTCCAGAATGTAAACAAGGTGCTCGACGGCGGCAACACCGCACAAAGCCGCGCGACCATCATTGCCGACCTCGAAGGCCAGTACACCAAGGAACAGGCCGCCCTGACCGAGATGAGCTTCAAGCTGCGCGCCGACGCCCCGCAAGTGCGCCAGCAGAAGCAGAAGGTCCAGGCCATCACCCAACAGCTGGCCAAGGAGAAGCGCCTGCTGGTGTCGTCACCACAGGGCTCGCAACTGAACGTGGTTGCATCGGGCTACCAGCAACTGACCCTGGACGCCGGCATCGCCGAAGAAACCTACAAGACCGCCGTCGCCGCGCTGGACAATGCTCGCATCGAAGCGAGCAAGAAGATCCGCACGCTCGTTACCGTGGTCAGCCCGAACACTCCGCAGCTCGCCCTGTACCCGGAACGTCTCTACAACCTGGCAACCATCCTGCTTGGCCTGCTGATGGTGTATGGCATTACCCGCTTCATTCTGGCTTCGATCGAGGATCATCGTGATTAAATCCCTGGCTGTCTCCAAACGCGTCAACCTGAAACTGGCAGCACTGGCCTTGGCAACCCTGGGGCTGGCAGGCTGTGGCGGCACTTTGTCCGGCGCCGGCCCGTACAAGGGCACGATCGAGAGCAAGAACCAGCCGTACAACCTCGTCGACATCAACGCCAGTACGATCGCCCCATACATGTTCGGCGCTGCACGCGCTCCACTGGCGTCCGTTACCAAGCCGGTATCAGCCGAAGTACGCCTGGCTTCGGGTGATGTGCTGAACGTACTGATTGCCGATACCGCGCCGGAAGGCTCTGCCCTGTTCGCCCCACTGGCGACTGGCGGCACCCAGCTGAAGACGCGCATCGATTCGCAAGGCATGTTGTCGCTGCCTTACGTCGGCCGTCAGTTCGTTGCGGGCATGACCCTCAATGAAGTCGAGAACATGATCCGCCGCCAGCTCAAAGGCATCACCACTGACGTGCAGACCCACGTTGAGCTGGTCGGTGACCTGTCGGGCTCGGTATTGGTTGCCGGCGCAGTGAAGACCCCAGGGCGTTTCAGCACGCTGCAAGGCCCGCTGACTTTGCTGGATGCCGTCAACCAGGCCGGCGGGCCCGTCATGGAGCCACATCTGGTCAATGTGACCGTGCGCAACGGCAGCCAGGTACAACAGTTCAACTACGAAGACATTCTGGCCGGCAACAACATGGTGCTGCGGCCGAACTCTGAAGTGGTGCTTGACCGTGCACGTCAGCGCTTTGTAGCGATGGGTGCCGTCTCAGAGCCTGGCCTGAAAGACATGCCCTCCCAGCAGACCAGCCTGTTGGACGCATTGAGCAGTGCAGGTGGACTGAAAGAGGGAAGCGCTAACCCGGAAGGCGTATTCGTTTTCCGTAGTGCCGCCGATGCCAAGTCGAAGCCTGTTGTATTGCGTTTGAATATGCGCGAGCCCGCATCAATTTTCTATGCGCGGCAAATCGCTGTAAAACCGGATGACACCATCTTTGTGACCAACGCTGCAGTTCACGAGTGGCAAAAAATTATCAGCCCAATTATTCAAACCATGCTGGTCGGGAAAGTCGTTTCTCAATAGTTATTGATTTCGCCCTGCAGGCGGCGGCATGCAGGGCAAATAACATCAGTCTGAAGCGCGCTCAAGCCGCAACAAGCTTTTTCATGCGCAGGGCGATCTTCTCTTTATCGCCGCCATTTTCCGACGACGCACGCAGGTATTTTTCAGCGAGCTCGAACTCACCTTCAACAGCATAAACATCCGACAACATCATTTGCACAACGTGCGCCGTGGGATTGGACTTCAAATACGCCAGGAAATGAACTTTGGCGCAGGCATGGCGATTACTCAGCATTAACGCACGCCCGAGACGATAGCGCGCACCATTATAATGGGGTGCCGACCCCACCGAAATGAGCAGTGAAGTCAGCGCTTCTGCAACCCGCTTCCTTTCGAGCAGACTAGTACCCAACATGTAATTGGAATACTCATGGCGCACATCCAGCTCCAACGCCTTCTTCGCTAGAACCTCGACCTCCTCCCATTGCTTGTCCTTGAATGCCAGGAACGCTTTGTAAATAGCATTGACCAACGCAGGCTTGGCAACCGAATCCCCGACCTCTGCTATTTCCGCAAGCCGCTCCCCATCTGCCCACGCCTGGACAAACTCGGTTAGACCATAATGCTCCTTTATAAACGGAGCCCCGCCGTGCCCCACGCCTGTCAAGGTAATGGTTTCCACATTCGGAAGGTCTCGAATATGGGAGGCTGCGACCAGATCAAGCGCATCGCACTCACCTGCTATCTGCAAAACCTTGACCGAGGAAGACTCGATCAATGGGCGCAGGTCCGGAAATGCAACCGGGATATCTTTCGGCATGCGCTTCTGACTACGACTACCTGCAATCTTGAGCTTTGTATCATAGCCAAAGGCAAGCACATTGGCGCCCAAGGCTGCACCGTACAAAACGGCGCCATACCCACCCATGCTGACGCCAATGAAAAATACCTCTTCAACCTGAAGGTAATCGACCAACGCTTTCAGGCGCTCTACGGTCCCTTCGTGGCTACCACCAAAGTCCGGAATACCCTGTTGATACCATTCATTTCGACCATTGTTCAGAAACAATAAATGACTAGACTGCGCATTGCCAACATGCCAGAAATCAAATTTACCATCGGTCTTGTCAGTACCCGCCAAAAAAACCATGAGCCGCTTAGCACCTGCACGCTCTACGATTTTGAAATGCTTCCCTTCAAGGGACGACGCATCAAACATAAGACCGAAACCTATTATGAATTTTAATGACTTTCTACTTAAGCGATAAGAGAGCTGAAGTTATAGCACACACCCCGCCTTCTGCACGCACCTCAGTGACTTACTCACATACGTACGACGCATTGGACGCGAACCGATTACCTACTGATCTCTTACCATCAGGCTTGGGCGAATCCTTGAAAGGCTCAACGACGTGCGACGCAGATTTTACATCAATCTTGTTGCGCCCAACATAGTTGTTGTCACCCTCCACCCTGACAGGAACCTCCACGCCACAGAAGCGATTCGACTCAACGAAATTATTATTCGCAGAGTCCTCAAAATACCTGCCCTGCTTATCGAGCGCAGGATCGCCACACCCCCACTTGCTCAAATCCCGGCTCTGCCGGGAGGCAATCCACACACCGACAGGCTGCGCACGAAACTCGTTATTCACGATCTTGTTGAAGTCACTGGACTGCCAACGCAGCACCGATTTACCAGAAGCGAAATGTTCACCACAATTCTTGTAAATGAAGACGCCCCCGCCTGCGTTCGCCTCAAAAACGTTACCCTCTACCAGGTTGTGGGCCGATGAATCAATCGCCAAACCCTCTCGACGCGTCAACGCGCCATTTTCTTTTATCGTATTATTCAGAATACTGATGTCGCGCGTACCTTGCTCCAGGTACACCCCGACCTTCCCCGCCCCCTGCACCAATGAATCCTTGAGCGTAGAATTTGAAACATAGCTGTCAAAATAAACCCCACCGCGCCCCGCCCCTACAACCTGAATATTTTCGAGCACAACGCCCTCAGGGGCAATTTTATAGTTTTCCTGAATATCTTTAGACAGCGCCTTCATGGCCACACCCGAGGTGACGTTTACCCCCCGGTTCTTGAAGTTTTCAACCCGACAATTTTGAACCTTGATATTTTTTATTTTCTTGCCGCGCCCATCAATCTGAATGCCGATTGTGCGAACGCCTTGGCCATCGAGCGTCGCCCCTGCGCAATCGAGCGTCGTATCACTTTTAGAGAGGGTGATTGAAGCGTTGTATCGGCAACCCGCCTGCAACCTGACATGACCGTCAATCTGCCCTGGGAGAGTACAGCTCCCTCCTTCTACTTCGCGGGCGAAAACAGCGTTCGGCACCGCAGACCACATCACGAAACCAACTACCGCGCAACGCATTGAAATCATTCAAATCTCACTTCAAGAAGACCGCTCTAGCCTCAAAACTAGCAGGACCTCCAGCCCCGCGCCAGCCAAAAGCGCACCCACCGACCTCAGCAATCTTCTCGACCACTCACTTTCAAGTGCCTGACCCACCCCAGCCACGAGCCCACCAACACCCCCAAGAAGCCCAGTACCCCCAGCGACAGAAAAGACCATAACGAATATGCCATGCACACCCCACAGAAAACTCACATACGAGGGAACCTCCGACAGTCATTTTTTACCGCGCTTTCATTACGAACACATTTCACAGCGCCAGCCCCGATCCTGTATATGCCAGTTATTTTTCGTCAACTTTCTGACAAACTCCGGCGTGAACTACACCCGGCATATCATGGCATACAGCCATCAATCCAGAATCCTAGTTTTTACCAAAATACGACGCACCAAAAAATGCGGGCAAAAGTAGCCAAAGTCGGCGAAATTTGTGGATCTCACACCTAACTCCGATGCACTATAGTTCCACATTCGTTTAGCCATTAGTTCGGCGGAACGAACTAGGCATTACCAATACGACCCCCTTTACACTTGACACAGAGAAATTGGATCACATAAAATTCCGTGCTTAAAATCCGCTCACCCCGCACCTCAATTAATGCTGTTTGAGCTCCGCGCACACACCCATGGAACGAAATCATGGAAGGTAAGTTCATTTCAAAACTCGCTAGCGTCTCCAGCGAGGCCACTCTCTTTCCGCCTGTAAGGTTGTACGGTGCCGTCACCGTGAACGCCAAGGCTCAGATTGGCAAATACACCTATATCGGCCGCGACGGCTATGTGGGGCGTGGGGCAGTCATTGGTAACTATTGCTCAATCGCGCGGAATGCTGAAATCAGCCCGATCAACCACCCGACCGACTACCTCAGCTGCCACCCCTTCCAGTACAACACCAATCACTTTGCAGACCATCCCGGCTACCTCGAACACGCCCGGGTGAAAGGGCCAGCGGCATCGCCAGCAGTGATCGGGCATGATGTGTGGATTGGCGCAGGTGCAATGATTTGCCAGGGCGTCACGGTTGGCACGGGTGCTGTAATTGCCGGCGGTGCTGTCGTTACCAAGGATGTCCCACCTTATGCGATCGTCGCGGGTGTTCCTGCAAAAGTCATTCGCTACCGGTTTGACGAGGGTACGATCGACAGGCTCCTGAACAGCAAATGGTGGGAACTGGAGCCCAAGGACATGGCTGACGTGGACTTCCAGAACGTCCAGGAAGCCCTGGATAAAATCAGTGCCATCAAACTGCAGATGGGGCTGAAGAACCGTAGCGCTCTCGCCGGCACTATCACCAACGCAGCAAGCGGCACCAGCTCAGGCATCGTCTGGTTCACCACCCCCACCGCTTATGCGGATATGCATGCATTGGACCGCTTCTCGACGATTGAAGTGATCTCTCACGCTCAGGGCCAAGATGCAAACTCCCCTGTAGTCGCACCGGGTGTCTACCCGATCAGTAGCGCAACATTCGACGCCAAGCGCGGTTGGTATCGCCTGACCTTCAATGAAGGCGGCGAGCCCTTCAAAGGTAAAATCTCAAAAAATCATTTTACCTTCAAGTTCGGCAGCGTTTGACTGTATGGAATCCTTGGTCAAACCAAGGATTCGTGAACATAAGTTGGCTCGATAACTGTGATGAGCACGCCATGCCATTGCCGACTTAGACGTGCAAGTCGGTAGTTGCCACATTGCTCATTACAGCAGAATTAATGACTATAGGGACAGTTATGAGAACGGTAATCACCTTTGGCACATTCGACGTGCTGCACATTGGCCATGTACGGATTTTGCAGCGTGCGCGAGAACAAGGTGACAGGCTGGTGGTGGGTATTTCTTCCGATGCCCTCAACTTTTCAAAAAAACAGCGCAACCCGGTGTACCCAGAGCATGAGCGCCGCGACATCGTCGCGGCCCTGGCCTGCGTGGATCAGGTCTTCATCGAAGAGTCGCTCGAGCTGAAAGGCGAGTACATCAAAGAATTCGGCGCTGATGCACTGGTTATGGGTAATGACTGGGAAGGGCGCTTTGACGAATTCAAATCTCTTTGCGAGGTTCTTTACCTGCCACGCACAGAAGGCATTTCCACCACTCAATTGATCGCCGAGATCAAAAAATATGGATAAACTGCCCCGCGTGGGTTTCGTCGGCTGGAACCCTTTTCAGTTTCTTCATGTCCAGAAGCTGGCAAGCACCTTCCCAGGCGCTTGCTTTGTCATTGAAAAACGCAAGGATTTCATTGACGAATTCAGCGAGGAAGTCCTGAAAAACGCCGCCACTCCGATCATGGTGTGGGACAGGGCCAAGATGGCAACCCTGGACGGGGTCTTTGATATTATTGTCTGTCAAACACCGTTTTCCAGAATCGAAACCTTCGAGAAATCGAAGGTCGCCATGATTCAATATGGATATGCCAAGGAGCCGCATAACTATGGCCCTTGGCGCGCGTTCGCAGACGTCTGCCTGACGTACGGCCCCTACGCTGCCCAGCGCATAGACTACTTCAGCCCTTCGGTCGCTGTCGGTAACCCGCGTTATGATGATTGGCACAGCGAACGCTTCCACAGCAACGCTAAAAACAAGCACGCTGACAAGCTCAACCTGAACAAGAAAACTGTCTTGTACCTGCCGACGTGGGGGGACCTTTCCAGCGTCGACCAATACGTGGATGCCATTTATAACCTGGCTGAAAACTACAACGTTATCACCAAAATGCACCACAACACTCAACTGCTGGAGAGTGACCGAAAGGACAAGATGGTCTCCGGGGCCATTTACAATTTTGGTGCGAATGACGACCTGCTCGAACTGATCTCGCTCGCTGACTTCGTGATCTCCGACTACAGCGGCGCCATTTTCGACGCCATGTACTGCAAAAAGCCCATCGCCCTTCTGGAAGTTGATCTCGATGATCAAATGGGCGGCAAGAAAATTGATGAGTTCAGCCTCGAGTATTCACGCCGCGCAGAACTTGGGCTGCAAATTCAAAGCCCGGAACTGCTGGCTGCCGGTATAGCGGAGCTCGACAACAATCCTGAAAAATACATCAAAGGCTATGAAGCGCTGCGTAGCGAACTCTTTACCGATACGCAAGACTCGCTAAGCCTGGCGCATGACGCACTGATCAAACTCTGGAAAGGGGAATTCACCCCTAGCCAACCCCAGCTCTACCTGCGCAAAGAGCTGAAAGAATTCTACACGACGAAGCGACAACTGGCCATTGCCAAGAAAAAGCAGAGCGTAGTTAAATAATGCTATCCATTCAGCGACACTTAATTGTCAAAGCCATATTCCTGCTTTCAAAAATAGGCGCGCACCGGGCCAGCCTGGCGTGCACCGATAAGTTGCTCCAACTGAACGTATCGCTAAGCCAATTACGGCAAGCGGTGGCCTCCGCCCATGCCCGCGAAGATCATGAGACAGCGCTACGCTTCTCTACGTACGCAATCGAGAAATTCCCCTCAAACTCATTTGGCTATCTGGAAAAAGCCAAAATCCTGGCGACCCTGGGAGAGACCGAGGAAGCGGTTGAAATACTCAGGATTGCTCCAGCCTGTGGCCCCGTATCTGACGCATTGCGCTCGTACCAATCACACTCGAAACCTGCTGCCAAAAAAACAGTCAAGAAGCCTCAGGCACGGGTTGCCAGCCACGACCTGGAGCAATCGTTGCTCATGGCAGGAAATGACGCCTCGTGGCTTGGTATTATCGCTGAACAAGCCGAGCAGGCCATCAAGGCTGACCCGTCCAACCCTACAAACTTCAATATTCTTGCTCGCACTTACCATCAACTGAATTTACACGTAAAGTTGATTGAGGCGATTACATCCTTCCCGGACAGTATTTCCTCTCGCCTAAACTATCAACTGATGCTGGCCAAAGCTTATCAAGCTTCCCGCAATCACCTCGCCGCCTACGACACGCTCATTGCAGCGCAAATTGAGCACCCCGCAGAACGCAAACTGTTGATGCGCATCAGTGACATGTTGCGGGATGACGCGCAAACTGCCCGGGCCTATTCATACCTGTGTGCAAGCCAAGCACTGTACCCCTCCTACGGCTCGGTGAAGAGGCTTTCATTTGAAATCGATCACGCTCTTTTTGATCATGCCCGTAAAACACTTCTGAGCATCCTGGAATTCCCTCAAGAAGCCTTGATGAAATTCATGCCGATGATCAACCGTGCAACCCCATTTTTCCCAGACCTGGAAAAAAGCACCCAGGCTGCAAGAGCGAGTGCTCGGGAATTGCTCTCGGCAGAAACAGGCCGCAAAGGTATCAACCCCGACGACCAGATCAAGGTCGCCGTCAAATGCCGCTGGATTAACGAAGCGCATGGCATCGTAAAGCGTAATAGAGGCGGCAAGCAGCCTGTCAGCCGGGATAACATGGCGTGGCTTGACACGGTCACCACGCAAATTAGCAGAATCCGCCCACTGGTAGAAATGGCGACTACTAATGAACTATCTTCCCACCTGTACGGCCTGAAGAATGGTTCAATCGTCGATATCGATCCGAACACGATAGACCCGTTGAAAACGGTCGAAGTATTCATTCCTACAGTTTTCTTTGCCGCCCCAAACGAAGAAAAACCCAGCTACGCGACGGTCCGAGAGTTCCTGGGCAACGTGTATGACTACCTGATGAGTCGTAGAGACCTGACCTTGGTTCCCCGTCACCAGTGGAACTGGAGGAATTGCGACCCTAGAATTCCTAATGCTCGCATTGTGAGCTATCACACCAACGCCCCTTACAACAGCAACCACTTGCATATTCAAGAGGTACCGTTGGCAGGCCGCTGCAGTATGGATCACCAAGGCTTCGCTGGGTATTCCTCACTCGCAACCGTACACACCCCAATCGAAGACGTGAGTGCCTCCATCTCAGAGAACATGCTCGCAGAAAACGAAAAGGTGCTGCACCACACTTACGTGCAGAACAATGTTTCCAAATACTCTCAGACCATCAATCGCGTGTCTTACGATGACGACTACGTCTTTGTTGCTCTGCAAATCCCTACCGATACGGTCGCTGCCCTCGCCTACATCACCGGAGCAGAGCTCGTTAAGTCCGTAGCTGAGCATTATCTCGGCACCAACACCAAGGTTCGAGTCAAGCGCCATCCATATTGCAACAGCATGACAGTGCAAAAAACGCTCGACGCCTTGTTGCAAGCAGAGGCTATTGAAATTTCCGACGCATCGGTACACGACCTGATCTCGGGAGCCAAAGCCGTATTCACTGTCAACTCAGGCGTTGGCCTTGAAGCGCTTTTGCACAGCCGCCCCGTCATCGTGACCGGCGAGTGCGATTACGCCTATGCCACCTCAGCTCAACCAAAATCCATCGATGAGCTGAAAACGATTCTGAACAATGACTTCAGTTTCGACCCTGCGCGCACGCGCAAACTCTTGCATTACTACGTGAATGGTTACTCCATGGCCAGCAACGACGCCAAGGGCATTCACGAGAAACTGAGCAGCTGGCTCACGTGACCACGGGTCGATTGGCTGCTTACCGGCAGCCTTGACCGAGTCATACGTGTACGCCCCGACAGCTCACTGATTTAAATGGACACGAAGACCATTACAACCATGATCAAGATCGCCACTTCCATCGAATGCTCCAACTCCGCCCCGTTCGTCCTTTTCGGCGGCATCAACGTCCTCGAGTCCGAAGACCTGGCGCTGAAGGCTTGTGAAGAATACGTGCGCGTCACTCAGAAGCTGGGCATCCCCTACGTCTTCAAAGCCAGCTTCGACAAGGCCAACCGCTCGTCCATCCACTCCTACCGTGGCCCTGGCATGGAAGAAGGCCTGCGCATCTTCGAAAAGGTCAAGGCCGAATTCGGCGTGCCGATCATCACCGACGTGCATGAAATCTACCAGTGCGCGCCGGTCGCCGAAGTGGTCGACGTGCTGCAGCTGCCCGCCTTCCTGGCCCGCCAGACCGACCTGGTGGTCGCCCTGGCCAAGACCGGCAAGCCGGTCAACATCAAGAAGCCGCAGTTCCTCAGCCCTTCGCAGATGCAGAACATCGTGCACAAGTTCAAGGAAGCCGGTAACGATCAGCTGATCCTCTGCGACCGCGGCACCTGCATGGGCTACGACAACCTGGTGGTCGACATGCTCGGCTTTGGCGTGATGAAGCGCACCTGCGACAACCTGCCGATCATCTTCGACGTGACCCACGCCCTGCAGAACCGCGACCCGTCGGGCGCTGCCTCCGGCGGCCGCCGCGAACAGGTCGTCGACCTGGCACGCGCGGGCATGGCCGTTGGCCTGGCTGGCCTGTTCCTGGAAGCGCACCCGAACCCGGACCAAGCCAAGTGCGACGGCCCGAGCGCCCTGCCACTGGACAAGCTCGAGCCCTTCCTGGCCCAGATCAAGGCGCTGGACGACCTGATCAAGGGCTTCCCGGCCCTGGCCATTTCGTAAGCCTCGGCAACAAGGATTGTGAGCATGGCAACTTCTGAACAACGGGTCGCGATCGTCATTCCGGCCCGCTACGGCTCCACCCGCTTGCCCGGCAAGCCGTTGGCCGATATCGCCGGCAAACCGATGGTGCAGCACGTTTATGAGCGCGCTCTGCAGGTTGCCAACGCACAAGTGGTGGTCATTGCCACTGACGACGAGCGCGTCGCCGAAGCCGTACGCGGTTTTGGTGGCGTGTGCGTGATGACGTCCCCGGACCACCCGTCCGGCACCGATCGCCTTGCCGAAGTCATGGCCCAGGTTGATGCAGATATCTACATCAACCTGCAAGGCGACGAGCCACTGGTGCGCCCGTCGGATATCGAAGCCCTGGCGGCCGGCATGCTGGCGGATGCCAGCGTCAATGTCGGCACCCTGTGCCACCCGATCGATGCGCATGAAGCCGGCAACCCCAACACCGTCAAAGTGGTGCTGGCAGGCAATGGCAACGCGCTGTACTTCAGCCGCTCGCCCATCCCCTACCCGCGCGACAGCGAAGTAGCCACCTACCTCAAGCACGTCGGTGTTTACGCCTATCGCCGCGACGTGCTGGCTGAATACGCCAGCCTGCCGCAACCGATGATGGAGCACGCCGAAAAGCTCGAGCAGCTGCGCTTGATGGCTGCCGGCTACCGCATTCGTGCGTACGTGGTCGAGCCAACCGGCCCGGGTGTGGATACACCTGAATGCCTGGAGCAGGTGCGCGCGTTGATGACCGGCCAAGCCCCGCAGGCAAAGCCAACGCTGGCCGACATCCGCCTGGTGATCACCGACGTCGATGGCGTGCTGACCGATGGTGGCATCTACTACGACGCTACCGGCGAATGCCTCAAGCGCTTCCATGTGCGTGATGGCATGGGCATGCGCTTGCTGGAAGAGAACGGCGTGCGCGTAGCGGTACTGTCCGGGCGGGATTCGGCGACCCTGCGCAAGCGTGTGGCCGACCTGGGCGTGACCCTTTGCCAGTTTGGCGTGAAGGACAAGCTCGCCGCCTGCAATCAGCTGATGGCCGAGGCTGGGGTGACGCTTGAGCAGACCGCTTGCATTGGTGATGACTGCATCGACCTGCCGGCGTTTGCAGCCTGCGGGATGTCATTTGCGGTGGCGGATGCGCCGGTCTATGTGAAGGCCGCCGCGACGCAGACCCTGGCTTCGGCCGGTGGTACCGGGGCGTTCCGCGAAGTCGCCGATGCCATCCTCTTTGCCCAAGGTAAAGAGGCGGTGCTGGGCAGTGCTGCAGGCTACGCCAAGGTGATGGCGAAGATGGCGCAGTAAGAAGCGTCATCGGCACGCCCTGCGGGGCTTGCACCCATCAATGAAAAGGGCCGATACACCCAAGGTGTATCGGCCCTTCTTTGTCATGCAGTGTGTCAGTCGAAGATTTCAACCACACCGACCACTGCACCCTGGGCATCTGTCACCGCCAGTGCACGAATCTTGTTATCCAGCATGTAGGCCTCAGCTTCGGAAAGCTGGGAATCTTCCTGGATGGTGTGCGGATTGGCAGTCATGAACTGGGCGACGTTTTCGTGAATGGTGCCTTCGTTATCCAGCAACGCGCGGCGCAGGTCGCCGTCAGTCACGATGCCGACCAACTTGTCGTTATCCATCACGACAGTAAGGCCCAGGCGGCTGCGGGTCATCACCAACAAGCAATCATGGAAGCTGGTAGCAGGCGTAACCACTGGTGCTGGCGAGTGCATCACGTCGCAAACGCGGGTCAGCAGTTTGCGGCCCAGGCTGCCGCCGGGGTGGTAGCGGGCGAAGTCCATTGGCTTGAACTGGATGGCTTCGATCAGCGCTACTGCCAGTGCATCGCCCA
>Ga0105250_10001046_pt1 | contig 15855 bp, 20 predicted proteins | sample KBSS54metaG_FD_80425 | JGI IMG/M metagenome (GOLD analysis project Ga0105250, IMG submission 80425) | Switchgrass rhizosphere microbial communities from Kellogg Biological Station, Michigan, USA - KBS S5-4 metaG | ecosystem: Host-associated > Plants > Roots > Rhizosphere > Soil | place...
CCTGCGTCGACGCGGCCTGAGCATCGACGGCGACAACGTTTATAAGCGCGACCTGCTGGACGCTGTGGTCGGCGCACTGGCACTCGGCGCGCAGAACAACAACCCGCCGCCGGCAGAACACTGGGGGCAGCGCTTCTGGGATATCGGCCGGGAGGAACGCGGACTGCACGAAGAGCTGGTCGCCGCGCTGAAGCTCAACCGCGAGAACCTGCGCGCCTGCCAAGCAACTATCCACCTGTGCGGCGGCTTCGACCCTGCCTATGTGAACGATGCCCTGGCAGCAATGAAGATTGCCGACGCGGTTCTGGCCAAGGCTGGCGCGTAACCCATCACCACCTTCTGCCGCCACGCGCGGCATGGAGCCTGCTATGTCCGAAACAGAAGAAACCGTCGAAACATATCCGTTCGACAAGGTGCCCGAAGAGCGGATGGCCGCACTGCTGGACACCACAAAGCGCGCGCTCGAAGGCAAACGGGCACGCGGAATAATCCCCGAAGGCGTCTGGAATAAGATTGACGGGCGGGTTTTTTATAGCATCAGGAGATATGAAGCATGGCAAGAAAGCCAGTGGGCCTGCCCCGAGGAGTTGAATTTGCTGGCCAGTCTGTCCGTATCCGGTTCACTTGGAACGGCGAGCGGCGGTGCGAAACCCTTGCCCATCCCCAGACGCCAAAAGGGATCAAGGCGGCCGCAGATCTACGCGATCAAGTAATCAGCCTGGCCAAGCATGGGGTTCTGGACGAGAAGCGTTACGCCGAACTGTTCCCGAACTCCAGCTACTCCGCCGCCGCAACAGGCCTCACGTTCGGAGAATACGCCCAGACGTGGCTCGACGGCCTTGAGATCGTCCCCGGCACCCGACGGAACTACAAGGGCACGATCAACAATTACTGGATGCAGGAACTGGCAACGGTACCAATGACCACGATCACCCCGATGCTGTTGCGTCGGGTGATTGCCGAGATCACTTGGGAAAGCACCACCGTGAAGCGCACGGCGATATCGCGGGTGAATGCCTTGTTCAAGGCGGCAGTGCGGGATGAGGTAATCGAAAGGAATCCGGCGACGGCGATCAAGCTCCCTGGCAAAACCAAGAAAGTGATTGATCCCTTCAGCGTGGAAGAAGCGGACCTGATCATCGAATGGATGTATGCCAACTTCACTTCGAGGGCAGCACAGATCTACGCGGCTTACTTCGAGTTCGCGTTTTACTGTGGCATGAGGACGGGAGAGCTTCGGGCTCTGCGCTGGGATGAGATCGACATGGACAAGCGCGTTGCGCACGTCTGCCGGATCGTGGTGGATGGGAAGGTCGAGGAGCGCACGAAGACCAAGCACGCCCGCACGGTGATGCTGAACAGTCGAGCTATGAATGCTCTGGAGCGCGCCAAGCGAATTGCAGATGCCCGATTGAACCAGGTGAGGCGCAAACGCCAGTCGTCGCCGTATGTCTTCCCGCCTTCCGGAAGCTCGGAATACATTCTGGGCGCCACCACGCCGGGTGGCCACTTCGCCAAGGCGCTGGAAGCTCTGAAAATAAAGCCACGCAGTCAGTACAACTGCCGTCACACTTACGCCACAATGTGCCTCATGGCGGGCATGAACCCCGCGTTCATCGCAGGACAACTCGGGCACAGCGTCCAGGTGTTACTGTCCACATATGCTCGCTGGCTGAGCTCCACTACCGACTGGTCTGAAGTCGGGAAGCTGGAAAGCCAGATTGGTACAAAATTGGTACAGACTTAAATTTATTTCATATTTCGCCCTTTGTTTACGGGCGGCTCTAGCTTTCCTAGCACATACTCCTAGAATGCGACGCTTTGAAGAAATAACCCGTTACAAACTAACGGAATATCCAACCTTTTTGAGTTCGCCCGCGTGAAAATTCGTCTTTCGATTCTGAGCCTGTTTTTTGCAGTTTCAGGCACTTTCATCACGCCAATGATCAACGCTGCGGAAACCACCGCTGCCCCACGTGACGCTTCGAGCCTGAAGATCGCCTCCGGCAGTGCCCTGCTCATGGATATGCAGACCAACAAAGTCATCTACTCCAGCAACCCAGACGTGATCGTGCCGATTGCCTCTGTCAGCAAGTTGATGACCGGTTTGGTAGTGGTTGAAGCCCGGCAAAACATGGACGAATGGATCAATGTCGATATCAGCAACACGCCGGAAATGAGGGGTGTGTTCTCCCGAGTCAAACTCAAGAGTGAACTGCCGCGTCGCGAGATGTTGCTGATCGCCTTGATGTCCTCGGAAAACCGCGCCGCCGCCAGCCTCGCCCACCACTATCCGGGTGGCTACGCAGCCTTTATCGCGGCGATGAACGCCAAGGCCAAGGCACTGGGCATGACCAACACCCATTATGTCGAGCCGACTGGCTTGTCCGAACGCAACGTCTCTACCGCCCGTGACTTGAGCAAGTTGCTGGTCGCCGCGAGCAAGTACCCGATCCTCAGCGAACTCACGACCACCAAGGAAAAGACCGTGTCGTTCCGCAAACCCAATTACACCCTGGGTTTCCGCAACACCGATCACTTGGTCAACAAGGCTGATTGGGACATCAAGATCACCAAGACTGGTTTCACCAACCCCGCCGGTCACTGCCTGGTACTGGTGACGAAGATGGGCAACCGCCCGGTCGCGCTGGTGATCCTCGACGCGTTCGGCAAGTACACCCATTTTGCCGATGCCAGCCGTATTCGCAGTTGGGTAGAAACCGGGCGCAGCGCCAGCGTTCCGGCGGTGGCTCAGCAATACAAGGCCGAGAAAAACCTCAAGAATCGCCAGAGCGGCGTAGTCGAAGCGTCCAAGTAAGGCACCGCACAAGAAAAAGCCCCGAATCCCCGGGGCTTTTTTTCATCTGCGGCCTCAGTCATTGGGCAACGGCATCTGATTATCATCAGGAATGCCATCCCCCGCACTCGGATCCCGCGAAGGTTCCGGTGTCATGACATTGGGTCGGGCCATCGGATCGCGCATCGGGCTGTCCGGGTCCAGCACCGGATCAATATCCGGCTCTGGCGTAGTAGGCACACTGTCCGGTTTATGGTCATCGAAGCTTGAATCGGTACTCATACGCACCTCGCTTCAAGGTTTCAGATTGGCTAGCGGGTCATACGGCTTGGCCGGTTGCTTGTCGTCCTCGCCGGGCTTCACGTCTTTGGGGGCTTTCGCAGGGCCGACGGGATCGACTTGCGGATCATCAAGATCCGGCGAATCCGGATCAAAGCCCAGATCATGACCCGAAGAGTGCTCGGAGGAATGTGGGCCTTTCGGGGATTGGGGATCTGTCATGTTCGCCTCCTGATTCACCCGCAAACGACGGGCTATAAAGGTAAGAGGCGTGCCGGGCGCAGTCGTGCCCGGCAAATGACGAACGGAGACTCAGTGGGCGGCCAGCGCTTTCTTCGCCTGCGCCGCTTCGTTTTCCTGACCGGCCTGAGCCAGTTCATCAGCTGCTTTTAGCCAGCGTTGCCGGTCGACGGCAGCAGGAATCTGCGACGGCTTCTGAATCAGCACGGCCCAGCCACCAGACTTTTCCAGCGCCGATTCAAAGGAACTGAAACTCATCAATTCGCGGCGGTTCATGCCGGCGCGCAGCAGTACCTTCTGTTTGTTGCGGTCATAACCGGACAGGATCGCGTAACGCGGCTCGGCCCAGAATGCCGAGCCCTCGCTGAAGCGCACCATCACCGGATAACCCGCCGCAACTTGGGTCAACAGCGCTGGCAGGTTGCTGTCCAGCGGATAAACCACCATGCCGTACTCACGGGCAAGGTTCTGGATATTCTGCTGCAGTTTGTCTTCAGCGCCCGGCAGGTGCAGTGGTTTCTCGAGCAGCCCCGGAGTGATCACGATGCCCTGCTGCGACAACAGGCTGGCCAGCACTTGCGGCCCGCTCTGATTGGCTTCGCCGCGATAGAACGTGCCGCTGAGTTCGACCCGCTCCGGCAGACGCTTGACCTCAGGCGCGACACTGCCTGCACACCCGGCCAACATGGCCGCGCAACCGGCCACCAGCAGCGCCGCACGAATTCGAGAAAATACCTGCACCATCATCACTCTCTGTTCAGACGCCGGTCATCGTGTTCCGGCAACGCTTGCGATCATAGGGCCGCGCCAGTCTGCGGTATAGCCTTAAGCGGCAGACACATCGCTTGCATAGAGCAAACTGATTGGTCGTCACCGACCTTTGGTCAATAGTCTGAAACACCTCATTGTCTAGACTGTCACTGAAACAGAGCGAATTGAAAAAAGTGTGCGCCCGATGCAGGGCGAAGAGGAGGCACTGATGAGCCTGACCATGACGATTGTGATGTTGATTGCCGGATGGCTGGCCGTGGCGGCTGCCATGCTGTGGGGGGTGCTGCGGATTTCGCGGCGCCATCATCACCATCCGGTTCAGCCTGCTGCGGTTGCGAAGACCGAGAAGCAAAGCCCGCGTCACGCAGCTGCGCATTGAGGCCAAATTTTAAAAGCAAAAGCCCCTCACCCTAGCCCTCTCCCGGAGGGAGAGGGGACTGACCGAGTCGCTATTGAGAAGTACATCGACGTGAAATATCGAGCCGAACTCAGGTTTAAAAACCACGCAGATCGGCTCCCTCTCCCTCGGGAGAGGGCTGGGGTGAGGGGCTGGTTCTATTCCACACTGCAAATCTTGAATCAAAAAAAAACCGCCTGACCTCTAAGAGTTCAGGCGGTTTTTTTGTACTTTCAGCGGTTACACCTGCTCAGCCAGCTTCTTCTGCTTCGCCCGACGCGACATCATGTTCAGCACTTCAATCGAAGCCGAGAACGCCATCGCCGCATACACATAACCTTTCGGTACGTGGGCGCCGAAGCCTTCAGCGATCAAGGTCATACCGATCATGATCAAGAAGCCCAGGGCCAGCATCACCACCGTTGGGTTGTCGTTGATGAACTTGGCCAGCGGTTCAGCAGCAAACAACATCACCAGTACCGACACCACCACCGCGATGATCATGATCGGCAAGTGTTCGGTCATGCCGACCGCGGTAATGATGCTGTCGATCGAGAACACCATGTCGAGCATCAGGATCTGGCCAATGGCGGCGGCAAAACCCAGGGTAACCGTCGAGGTCGCCGACTTCGGATCTTCCGGTGCCGGGTCCATGCTGTGATGGATCTCGGTCGTGGCCTTCCAGACCAGGAACAGACCACCGGCAATCAGGATCATGTCCTTCCAGGAAAACGCCTGGCCCAGAATCTCGATCACCGGCGCAGTCAGCTGCACGATGAAAGCGATGGTGCTCAACAGTGCCAGACGCAGGATCAACGCCATGCCGATACCGATGCGGCGCGCTTTCTGCTGGTATTGCTTAGGCAACTTGTTGGTCAGGATCGAGATAAAGATCAGGTTATCGATGCCGAGCACGATTTCCATCACCACCAATGTGGCCAAAGCAACCCAAGCGGTGGGGCTGGCGGCGAGCTGTAACAGATATTCCATGGGTCAGTCCTGACTCTGTGTAAGACGAATTAGATGGTCTTGGAGGAAGATTCGGAATTTCCCGCATCTTTTTCCGGTGTTTCTTTTTTCTCGATCAACCCGCCGGTGGCATCGCTGAGCGCCTGCTCGGCAGCTTTATGCGTGTCGTCAATCGCTTGCTTGGCGCTTTCGGCGGCTTTGCCCATCAGTTGCTGGGCGCTTTTCTCGGCCTGATCGCAACCGGCCAGAAGCAGTAAAGACGTAAACATCAATGCTGGGATTGTGTATTTCATAAGGTTTCCTTCGAATGAACAGACAGGCTCACAGACCGGCCGTCGATGGCTGGGCATTCTAGGGAGATGAACACTTCAGGAAAATTCGTATTTTTAGCGGCTATACTTCGGTTTTCACGAACTGTAGACCGTCATGCTCAATTACCGACAACTGCATTACTTCTGGGTCGTAGCCAAGACCGGCAGCATTGTGCGCGCCTGCGAGCAACTGAACCTGACCCCACAAACCATCAGCGGGCAGATTTCCCTGCTCGAACAGACGTATGGCATCGAGTTATTCAGACGCGTCGGACGGCAACTCGAATTGACCGAAGCCGGGCGACAAGCCCTGCCCTACGCCGAGCAGATGTTTCAACTGGGCGGTGAACTGGAGTTGATGCTGCGCGCCCAGCCCAACGAACAGCAGATTCTGTTCCGCGTTGGCGTGGCAGACGTGGTGCCGAAATCCATCGTTTATCGCCTGATTGCGCCGACGATGGAGCTCAACGAGCCGCTGCGCATCACCTGCCGCGAAGACAAGCTCGAACGCTTGCTCGCCGATCTGGCGATCCAGCGCCTCGATCTGGTGATCTCCGACAGCCCGATGCCCTCGCACCTCGATATCAAGGGCTACAGCCAGAAACTCGGAGAATGTGGGATCAGTTTCTTTGCCACCGCTGAACTGGCAGCAAAATACGGTCAGGACTTCCCGCGCAGTCTGCACGGCGCACCGCTGTTGATTCCCGGTGCGGAAACCGTGGTGCGCAGCCGCTTGCAGCGCTGGTTTGCCGAGCAGCAGATCCAGCCGCAAATCGTCGGCGAGTTTGATGACAGTGCGTTGATGCAGGCGTTCGGCCAATCCGGCAGCGGGATATTTATTGGCCCGAGCGTGATTGCCGATGAAGTGAAGCGCCAGTACGGCGTCGAGCTGATAGGCCAGACCGACGCGGTGACCGAGTCGTTCTACGCCATTTCGGTGGAACGCAAGGTCAAGCACCCCGGCATCGTTGCGATTACCGAAGGTGCCCGACGCGAGCTGTTTACCGCGTTATGAGGCCTCGGCGCAGATTTCGCGCGGCTTGAGCGTCATCAGCACCATGGCGAGGAACACCGAGAGCAAAATGAACCCAGCGGCGGTAAAACCGAGGAAACCCAGACCCGCGCTGTCGATGACCCGGCCACCGACGATGGCGCCCAGGCCGATGCCGAGATTGGCCCCAGCGATGTTCAACGAGGCGGCAAAGGCCGGCGCTTCTGGCGCGGCTTTCATCAAGCGCACATGGCTGACCAGAAACAACGCGGCCTGAGTCACGCCCCAGATCCCCATGGCCACTGCGAGCCCCAGCGGCGAATGAATGTTCGGCACCAGCGAGACCATGCCGGCAATCATGAACGCACAGAACAACACCGACGCCCCCAGCGGATGGCGGTCCACCGCACGGCCTCCCAGCGAGTTGCCAATCAGCCCGACCGCGCCGAAGGCCATCAGGCACCAACCGACCACGGTGCCGTTGAAGCCGGCGAGGCGCTCAAGAATGTCGGCCAGATACGTATAAGCGGTAAACATGCCGCTGAACACCAGAATCGACAGGACGATATGGCCGATCATCAACGGGCTGCGCAGGATCTTGAATTGCGAGCGGAAGCTGACCTGATGCTGGTGCAGACTGGTTTTCGGCAGGTAAACAAACAGCAGCAAAGCCTTGGCAAAGGCGATCACTGCCAGAATGCCAAAGGCACTGCGCCAGCCGAACGCATCGGAAATCAGCGTGCCGACCGGAATGCCGAATACCGTGGCGCAAACGATGCCGAAGCCAATCTTGGCAATCGCGCGACCGGCGAAGTCCGGGCCGACGATGTCCACGGCCGTCTCACTGGCCAAGGCCCAGAATACCGGCAGACCGAGCGCCGGGATCAACCGGGCAATCGCCATCACCCAGATGTTCGGCGCCAGCGCCGCCACGGTATTGGCCAGACCGAACATGATCAGGATGCTGATAAACAGCTTGCGCCGCTCGAAGCGGGCGAAGTAGGCGGTCAAAAACGGTCCGAACATCGCCACCGTGAAGGCGAACAGCGTCACCAGCAACCCGGCCTGCGGGATGGTGACTTCAAGGTCTCGGGCAATCGCCGGCAACAGGCCGACGATGACGAATTCCGTGGTCAGCACCGTGAATCCGGCGGCAGACAACAGAAGAATGGGCAACAGCATGCGCAACTCCAGCAAAACGACGACACCAGCGTTGACCCGAAGGCCCGCTGGCGAAATTTGAAAATAAGGATGCGCAATCTTAACAGAGTGTGTCCGGGCTGACTTGCCCAAACCTGTCTATCTTGCCGACAACTCCGGTGGCAGATCGTCACAGGCCTGAAGGATAAGACCTACGCTGTGATAAAGTCCGCGCCCTGAAAAACGTACAGCCTATTCAACGACCAGTTTACTGGCGTTGATCTCGCGTCAGCCTTTCGGTACGTGACGGTGGTCTGCCCCCGAATATCCACCGCCTTCACGCAACCTCGCACCCTATAAAAAATCAGAGATGCCGTTATGACTGCTTCATCCCCTTCTCTATTGCAACGCCTGAAGAACCTGAGCCTGGTCGCACAGATCCTCATCGGCCTGATCGCCGGTATTGCCTTGGCGATGTTTGCCCCGCAAGTGGCAAAAGACACCGCGTTCATCGGCAAAGTGTTCGTGTCGGCGTTGAAAGCCGTCGCGCCGATTCTGGTGTTCGTGTTGGTAATGGCCTCGATTGCCAACCACAAGCACGGCCAGGAAACCCACATCCGTCCGATTCTGTTCCTCTATCTGCTGGGCACCTTCGCCGCAGCCGTGGTGGCCGTGATTGCCAGCATGGCATTCCCGTCGCATCTGGTGCTGTCCACCGAAAACGTCGCGGTGACCGCACCGGGTGGCATTGCAGAAGTGTTGCAGAGCCTGTTGCTGAGCGTCGTGGATAACCCGGTGAATGCACTGATCAACGCCAACTTCATCGGTATTCTGGCCTGGGCAATCGGCATGGGCGTCGCGATTCGCCATGCTGGTGACACCACCCGCGAAGTGCTCGGTGATCTGTCCAACGGCGTGACCTTGATCGTGCGTGTGGTGATTCGCTTTGCACCGCTGGGCATTTTCGGTCTGGTGGCGTCGACGCTAGCGACTTCGGGCTTCGGCGCGCTGATCGGTTATGCGCACCTGCTGGCCGTGCTGCTCGGCTGCATGCTGTTCGTGGCGCTGGTGATGAACCCGCTGATCGTGTTCTGGAAGCTGCGTCGCAACCCGTATCCACTGACCCTCAAGTGCCTGCGTGAAAGTGGCATCACCGCCTTCTTCACCCGCAGCTCGGCGGCGAACATTCCGGTCAACCTGGAGTTGAGCAAGCGTCTGGGGCTGCATGAAGACACCTATTCGGTGTCGATCCCACTGGGCGCGACCATCAACATGGCCGGTGCAGCGATCACCATTACTGTGTTGACTCTGGCTGCCGTGCACACATTGGGTATTGCCGTGGACATTCCGACGGCGATTCTGCTCAGCGTTGTCGCTGCGATTTGCGCGTGTGGCGCGTCGGGTGTGGCGGGTGGATCGCTGTTGCTGATTCCGTTGGCGTGCAGCTTGTTCGGCATTCCGAGCGAGATTGCCATGCAGGTGGTGGCGGTCGGGTTCATTATTGGCGTGTTGCAGGATTCGGCGGAGACCGCGCTGAACTCGTCGACTGACGTGTTGTTTACCGCTGCGGCGTGTTTGGGTGAGGAAGCGAAAGCCCAACGTACCGCGTAACCGCCTTACCCTGTGGGAGCGAGCCTGCTCGCGAAGGGGGCGGGTCAATCGACATTGATGTCGCCTGACACACTGCATTCGCGAGCAGGCTCGCTCCCACAATGAAAAACGAAAAGCCCGCCATGGTGTGAACCTTGGCGGGCTTTTTTGTGGCTGAGATCTTTTCCCCCTCACGCCAACCCTCTCCCCCAAGGGGGCGAGGGGGAAAGGGGGCAGACCGAGCGCTGTTCAAAATCTGAGTTCGACTTGATGTTTCAGGTCGGCGTATCTCGAACAAACAACCCGATCAGTCCCCTCTCCCTCCGGGAGAGGGCTAGGGTGAGGGGCTCTTAAAACTCAGAACGCGCCCATGTAATCACGCTTGCCCACTTCAACACCGTTATGACGCAGCAACGCATAAGTGGTGGTGACGTGGAAGAAGAACTGCGGCAAACCATAAGTCAGCAGGTAAGCCTGACCGCTAAAGCGCTTCTCTTTCGGTGTGCCCGGACGGGTGACGATTTCGATGCCTTCCTTGCCATCGATCTGCTCTGGCTTGATCTCGCCAATGTAGGCCAGCACCTTGGCGATCAGGGCTTGCAGCTCGGCGAAGGTGGTTTCTGTGTCGTCGTATTTCGGCACTTCGACTTCAGCCAGACGCGAGGAAACGCCTTTGGCGAAGTCCACGGCGATCTGCACCTGACGGGTCAGCGGGAACATGTCCGGGTACAGACGGGCCTGCAGGAACGCGTTCGGGTCGATGTTTTTCTCGGTGGCGTGGGCTTCAGCCTTTTTCAGCACATCGCTCAAAGCGTTGAGCATTTGTTGAAAAACCGGGACGGATGCGGCGTACAGGGAAATGGTCATGGCAGTCTCGTGTAGTGGCTGGGTGGAACAAGGAGGCGATTATAGCCATGCTTGATGACCACACGGCTTGCCTTTTGTTTGGCAAGGATTAGGCTAGGCGCCTTCGACTGCAGAGGGAACGCGCGATGACCACAGAACCAGAATCCACCTTCGACGAGCCACGGCTCAACGCCACGGAAATCCGCATCCTCGGCTCGTTGATCGAGAAACAGGCGACCAGCCCGGAAACCTATCCGTTGACGCTCAATGCGCTGGTCACGGCATGCAATCAGAAAACCAGCCGCGAACCGGTGATGAACCTGACTCAGGGTCAGGTCGGCCAGAGCCTGCGCGCACTGGAGGGTCGCGGTTTCGCCAAACTGGTGATGGGCAGTCGCGCCGACCGCTGGGAGCACAAGGTCGACAAGGCGCTGGAACTGGTGCCGGCGCAAGTGATTCTCAGTGGAATGATGTTTCTGCGCGGCCCGCAAACCGTCAATGAACTGCTGACCCGCAGTGGCCGCATGCATGAATTTGAAGATAACGAGCAAGTGGTGCATCAGCTTGAGCGGTTGATTGCGCGCGGGCTGGCGGTGTTGATTCCGCGTCAGGCCGGGCAGCGTGAAGATCGTTACACCCATGCGCTGGGGGATCCGGCGGATATCGAGGTCATCTTGGCGGCGCGGCAGAATCCATCGGATCGCGGTGCGAGCAGCGGTGTTTCGGTTGAGCGCATCGAAGAGCTGGAGGCGCGGATTGCCGCGCTGGAAGAGCGCCTGGCCCGCCTCGAATAACCGCACAAAACCAATGTAGGAGTGAGCCTGCTCGCGATAGCGGTGTGTCAGTCAAATATGATGTGACTGACACACCGCTATCGCGAGCAGGCTCACTCCTACAAGGGATCTATGTTTTACTCGCCATCCCAGTAGTCAACGCCATCCGCCTGCCGTGCCACCGCCACAAAACCTGACGCATTGCCCTCGGCATCAACCTGAAAATTATCCATCACCGCATATTTGTTCGAATCCGGGTATTCGCAGATTTCCGGCTGTTGCTGCGTACTCACCGCCAGATAACGCAGTTCGCCCGAGCTGGTATTGATGATCTGATGCGCCTTCTCCGGCCCACCCGGAGGGCAGGCGATCACATCACCTTCGCGAATCGGAAAACGCTCGGCGCCGAGACGCACCTCGCCCTCCCCGGCCACCACGTAGAACATTTCTTCGTTGACCCGATGACTGTGAAACGGGCTGCCGCGCATGCCCGGCGGCAAGGCGTACAGGCGATAGCCGAGTTTTTGCGAACCCAGTTGCTGACCGACGCGGGCCATGCGCTGCTGATAGCGGCCGGCGGTTTCGCCTTCCGGGGCCAGGGCTTCGGGCAGGGGTTCGAGTTCGACCTGATGCAGATTGAGGATGGGCGGATGCATGGGGGCCTCGGTCACGGTTTTTGTGGTGGGCAAGTCTGGGCTTGCTGGGGGGGCAGTACAGGCAAGGTTCTGATCTGAATCCGTTGTGAGGCCATCGCGAGCAGGCTCACTCCTACAGGGTGAACGCATTCCAAATGTAGGAGTGAGCCTGCTCGCGATGGGGCCGGTAAGGCTCTTACACAATTCGTTGATCAGCTCCGGGCAAACGCCACCGCCGCCGCAAACTGCTCTTCAGTCGGGCGCACGCCGGTGTACAACACAAACTGCTCCAGCGCCTGAATCGCAATCACCTCAAGCCCGGTGATCACCTTTTTACCCTCGCCGCGGCCATGCACGATCAACGGCGTCTCCGACGGAATCGCCACCACATCAAACACCGTATCCGCCGCTTTGATCACTTCTGACTCAAACGCCAACTGCCCCGCTTCCGGCCCGCCGTCCATGCCCACTGGGGTCACGTTGATCAGCATCTGCGGACGCTCATCACCCAGCTCAGCCTGCCAGCGATAATCCAGCGAATCCGCCAGCGCACGCCCGGCGCGCTCGTTACGGGCGACGATCAAACCGTTTTTATAACCGCCATCGCGCAAGGCGCTGGCCACGGCTTTGGCCATGCCGCCGCTGCCACGCAGGGCGAAGGTCGAGTCCTTGGGCACTGCATGGGTTTTCAGCAACTGCTCGATGGCAATGTAATCGGTGTTGTAAGCCTTGAGATGGCCGTCGGTGTTAACGATGGTGTTGATCGACTGGATCGCCGCCGCCGACGCGTCCAGCTCATCGACCAGCGCAATGCACGCTTCCTTGAACGGCATCGACACGCCGCAACCACGTATGCCCAAGGCGCGAATGCCGCCGACTGCGCCGGTCAGGTCCTGGCTGCTGAACGCCTTGTAATAGAAATTCAGGCCCAACTGCTCATACAAATGGTTATGAAAACGCAGACCGAAGTTGCCTGGACGCCCTGACAGGGACATGCACAGCTGGGTGTCTTTGTTCGGGTTCATCTGCATGAAACTTCTCCTTCAAACGCACTTTCGGATAGACGGGATTAGCCAGCCCATCGGGTTCTGAACGATCATAGAGGCCTGTTTTAAACGTGTTCTGTGGCCCTTGCATGGCCCGGTAAAGAAGCCGGTACAGACCTTACACAAAATTTACCCAGCGGCTGTGCTGATTTTCAGAATTTCGCTGTCTTAGAAGTATCCCCGCGACAACTGTGGGCCTGGTGCAGGCCCTGCCGCCGGGTCGAAGAACCGAGGAATTATCATGATTCGTAAACTCCCTATCGTCGCCCTGCTGATCGGTGCTTTTGCTGTCACAGGGCAAGCAGAAGCCCACGGCGGTGGCTGGCAGGGTCCGGCGGTGTTTGGCGCAATCGTCGGCTCGGCCATCATCGGTTCGGCGCTTATCAACCAGGATCGCCCGGTCTATGTGCAACAGGCGCCGGTGTATGCCCCGCCACCGGTGTATGTGCAACAACCGCCGCCACCGGTCTACTACCAACCGGCACCGGTGTATGTGCAACAACCGGTGTACATTCAACAGGCCCCCGTCTACTACGGCCCGCCTCGCGGTTATTACGGTCGGCCACATGGCTACTACGGTGGCCCACGCTGGTAATCGCAACACTGAGCCCTGCTTTTATAGCGGGGCTTTTTTATGACCGTTGGTCGGCCAGCGTCTGAAAAAATCTCGCCAAGGTCGCTGTGAGGACAGTTTCACCGGCTAAAGTCGGCATGATTGATTGAGCGTTATGGTCTTTTCCATAAAACGGTCATTTATTTGTCATGACGGAACCGCAATCTGAATCCGTCCGTAAACAACAGGTTGATAACAACAAGGACGACGGTATGCCAACACAAAACCCGCACCGCATTGTCGGTCTGTGCACCTCCAGCAAGGTGTACAGCGCGCTGACCGAGCTCAAGCATCTGGAAGGCCATCGTTGCGCCAAGTTTCTTTCGCTGCTGGCGGAAAACCTCGTGCACAAAGGTTTGCTCAACGAGCGAGAAGTCATGCACATGCTCGATCAAGTGGTCGATTGAGCCAGCCCTCAACGGCGTCAATGACTACTATCGAAAGCGTTGATTGTCCGTAGAAGCGGCGAATCTCTAAGGTAGCTCCATTGTTAGATGGAGGTACTCGTCATGGCTCAGGTTCAAATCATGTCCGTTATCGGCAGCGCCGTTCCCGCTTCGCTCAGAGCATCGGGTCTGCTCGCCTGCTGGTATCTGATGCGCGACGGCGAAGCGATCAGCGGCCCGCTCACTTCGCTGCCCGCGGCGCAGGCACTGTCGCAGAAGATCGTCAGCGCGCCGTTTCACGCTTAAGGCAGTTGCACCTTGGGCTTGGTCTCGGCGAACAACGCCCAGCTCGACATGAACAGCGCCGCGATCAGCGGCCCGATCACAAAGCCATTCAGGCCGAATACCGCCAGACCGCCAAGGGTCGAGATCAGAATCATGTAGTCGGGCATTTTGGTGTCCTTGCCCACCAGAATCGGCCGTAGCACGTTGTCCACCAGCCCAATCACAAATACCCCGAACAAGCCCAGCACCACGCCTTGCCAGATCATCCCGCTGAGCAGGAAATACACCGCCACCGGCGCCCAGACAATTCCCGCACCCACCGCTGGCAGCAACGACAGAAACCCCATCAAGACCGCCCACAGCAATGCGCTGGGGATGTCGAGAAACCAGAAAATCGCTCCGCCCAGCGCGCCTTGAGTCACCGCGACTACGAGATTGCCCTTCACCGTCGCCCGTACCACGCGGTTGAACTTCAACTGCAAGCGCCGCTTGTGACCTTCCTCCAATGGCACGGCAGTGCGCACCTTGCGCGCCAGTTCGGCGCCGTCACGCAGAAAGAAAAACAGCAAATACAGCATGATGAAAAAACTCACCACGAATTCGAATGTGCCCTGACCAAAACTGAATGCCTGGCTGGCCAGCACCTGGCTGCCCTGCATCGCCGATTTGACGATTTTCTCGCGTAGCGCATTGAGTTCGCCCATGCCGAAGCGGTCGAGCAAGTGCTGAAAGTACGGCGGCAAGCTGTGCTTGAACTGCGCCAGATACGCGGCAATGTCCAGCTCACCGCTTTAGATATTCTTGTAAACCGTCGCCCCTTCCTGCACCAGCAACACGCTGACGATGATCACCGGCAGAATCGCGATGACCAGACAGATGCTCAACGTGCACAGCGAGGTCAGGTTGCGTTGCCAGCCATATTTCGCCTGCAACTTGCGTTGCATCGGCGCAAACAGAATGCCGAGGATCACCGCCCAGAACACCGCACCGTAGAACGGCAACAGAATCCAGATGAAGGCCACCGTGACCAGCACCAGCAGCACGGTCAGGGATTTGAATTGAAGGCTTTTTTCGTTCATGTCCGGTCCATGTCAGTCAGGCGTCATGCACGCCCCGCTCCTTAGTCAGCCGCGGCGTGCACGAGTGCCATCTTTATTCATGGAGCATAGATCCAGATCAACAAACCCCCACCACTCCTGACTTACCCTGCTGCGCTTTTGCGACCGACACCGCCATGACCTCGACCTTCGCCGCCCCCGAACTGCTCGCTCCCGCCGGCACCCTGAAAAACATGCGCTACGCCTTCGCTTACGGCGCCGATGCGGTCTATGCCGGACAGCCGCGTTACAGCCTGCGGGTGCGCAACAATGAATTTGATCACGCCAATCTGGCGCTGGGCATTGGTGAGGCCCAGGCGCAGGGCAAACGCTTCTACGTGGTGGTCAACATCGCGCCGCACAACGCCAAACTGAAGACCTTCCTCAAGGATCTGGCACCGGTGATCGAGATGGCGCCGGATGCGCTGATCATGTCCGACCCGGGGCTGATCATGCTGGTGCGCCGACACTTCCCACAGATGCCGATTCACCTCTCGGTGCAGGCCAATACGGTGAACTGGGCGAGCGTCGAGTTCTGGCAGCAGATGGGGTTGAGCCGAATCATCCTGTCGCGGGAATTGTCGCTGGAAGAAATCGGTGAAATCCGCGAACAGGTACCGGGCATGGAACTGGAAGTGTTCGTTCACGGCGCATTGTGCATGGCCTATTCCGGGCGCTGCCTGCTCTCC
>Ga0105250_10001052_pt1 | contig 15791 bp, 11 predicted proteins | sample KBSS54metaG_FD_80425 | JGI IMG/M metagenome (GOLD analysis project Ga0105250, IMG submission 80425) | Switchgrass rhizosphere microbial communities from Kellogg Biological Station, Michigan, USA - KBS S5-4 metaG | ecosystem: Host-associated > Plants > Roots > Rhizosphere > Soil | place...
AAGAACCGGTCGCTCACTCAAAGCTGACAGGAATATGAATCACTTCATAAACCTGACTTACTTTAGTGTGAGACTCTTGATACTTTCGCTATCTGATCCGAGGATCAGCTCGCTTCCATCAAGCGCCCACACTTATCGGCTGTTAATTTTTAAAGAGCATTCTGCGAGAAACCTTCCGCTTCCCAGCAGCGCTGCGTTTTCAGCAGCAGAGAAGCGAGATTATGAGGTGTTTTTTTCAACTCGTCAACAACTTATTTAACTAATTCGTTGCGACGGTTGGGATTCAACTCAATGTGCGCCGAGATCGCTAAAACCAATCTCAATAGCACCGCTTCCCTTCTTTCTCCCCGCGCCGTGTTTCCGTTAGCGCGAAAGAGGCGTGATTCTATGCACCCGCCCTCGTCTCTGCAACCCTTTTGTGAAAATTTTTTTACAAGCGGTGCCGCAGGCCCGTTGAGCCGCCCCCGATACTTATAGAAGCGACTCGGCAGAAGCCGCCTCGGTAGCCCGTGAACAGCCTCGCCGCATCGAACGCAATCCTCCGTCGCTCATCGCCCCACCATCGCCCTCACCACCCCATCCCTCCGGATCAAGCCGTGATACAGCGCGGCCGCAAAGTGCGCGACGAACGTAGCGAAGAACAGGTAAGCCAGCAGCCGGTGCGCGACCCGGAGCCAGGCAAACGTCACCGGATCCGCCGAAACCAGTGCCGGCAACTGCACACCGCCGCCCAGCGTCACCGGATACCCGCCAGCCGACAGCATCGCCCAGCCGATCAGCGGCATCGCGACCATCAGCGCATACAGCACGAGATGCGACCCATGCGCGGCCACCTTCTGCCAGACGGGCAGATCCGCGGGCAACGCCGGCGGCTTCGACACGAAGCGCACCACGATCCGCACACAAACCAGTACCAGCACCGCAACCCCCAGCGGCTTATGCAAGGCCACCAGGAAATCATGCCGCTCGGAAACCGACGCTACCATCCCCACCCCGATAAACAGCATCGTGAGAATCATCGCGGCCATCACCCAATGCAGCACCCTCGCCGGCAAGCTAAACGTCGTAGTCGCCTTCATCACCGTCCCTCCGCACTCAACCGCGCCGCACCGGCCACGCCGGCCTCTTCACTCGTCCTGCGCAGATACGAATCCGCATACGCCGCCGACCGCGCTGCCAGCAACGGATCCCCCGACACCTGAATCCCCTGCGGCAACACCGTCGGGTCGTAATTCACATCGCGGCACGGCCCGCTGTCCTGCGGCTCCACGCGATCGAGCACGAGCGTGCCCGCGTCGATCGTCGTGCGCTGCGCGGGCCAGACCTTCGTCGCGTCGTCCACCGGATCGCCGGGCGCCGCCAGCGTGACCAGCAGCTTCCACTTCTGCGCACCGTCCGCGATGCGACGCGTCAGGTCCTGCTGCAACACGTTCGGATCCGCGGCCGTCGCGACGTCCCCGGCGCCGGCCGTCTGCTCCGGCACGACGCGCCACCGCACCGCCTGGCGCTTGCCCGCTGCGTCGACGAAGTAGAACGCGTTCAGCCCGTAATAACTTTCGGTGACGTAGCTCGCGCTCGGCTTCGCACCCTTCACCCACTCGCGGAATGCAGCCGTCTCCGGATGCGCGCCGAAAAACGCCTTCACCTTCGCGGGATCGGGCTTGCCCGTGGCCGGATCCGGCCGGGTCGCGAGCAACTGCGCGTAGAACGCCTTCGGCGTGGCCACCGGAAACACGGGCATCGCATTCATCCCGGTCCGCCATTGCTGGCCGTCCGGTGCGGTGAGTTTCAGCGCGAGGCTGCGGATCGGCACGCTGCTGTCGGGCGCATACGGATTCCCGCCCGGCAGCGCGAACCGCCCGACCACCGGCGTGCGCACCGCCTTGAAGAACGGCGCGACCGAATACGCGCTCGCGGCCCCGCTGCTTTCGAAGTAACCGGTCACGCACACGCCCTTCGCGTGATTGCGCCGGAAACCCGGATGCGCGCCGCCGCCGGCCGTCTGCAGCGCGTCGACGATTCGGTGCGGGGTCAGCCGCGCCGGCGCGAGCCAGCCGCCGACATACCCGAACGCCACGGTCACGCCGGCCACCGCGCCGCCGATCACGGCCCAGCGCCACCACCCGCGCCCGGGCTCGCGCGGCGGCGAAGAAGAGGAAGATTGCTTCATGGATGCACTCCCGATCGTCAGATCATTGTCGAACAGGCATAGGACGCCGCACGCGCCGCTTTATTCCATGAAGAAATTTTTCGTATGCTGACGGAATAAGCGGCGCCGACCGGCGTCCTACTCGGAATCTCCACGCTTATCGGCTAGCGCCCCGGCCATGCCTTCAAACGCCCCCGACGACGACGCGTTGCGCGAACTCATCCCCAGGCTGCGACGCTTCGCGCTCTGGCTGGCGCGCGACGTTCATGCGGCAGACGATCTCGTCCAGTCGACGCTCGAGCGCGCGCTGTCGCGCTGGACGAGCCGCCGCGACGACGCGTCGCTGCGCAGCTGGCTCTTCACGATCCTTTACCGGCAGTTTCTCGACGGCAAGCGCAGCGCGAAGCGTTACGCGTGGATGCTCGGCCGCATTCGCGACGACGACGAGCTGCACTGGCCGTCCGCCGAACGCGAGGTGGCCGCGCGTGCGACGCTCGAAGCGTTCGGCCGCCTGTCCGACGAGCAGCGCAGCCTGCTGCTGCTCGTCGCGGTCGAGGGCTTCACGTATCAGGAAGTCGCCGACCTGCTCGACGTGCCGATCGGCACCGTGATGTCGCGACTCTCCCGCGCGCGTCAGGCGCTGCGCCAGCTCAGCGACGGCGAGCTTCCCGCTCCTTCTCTCCGGTTGATGAAATGAACAACCTCCGTCCCGACGAACACGATCTCCAGGCCTATGTCGACGGCCAGCTCGACGACGATGCGCGTGCCGCGGTCGAGCGATATCTCGCGCTGCATCCGGAGAGTGCGGAACAGGTGAAGCGCTGGCAGCAGGATGCGCAGCGGTTGCGGGCCGCGCTCGAGAGTGTGCGGATGCCGGGTGAGAACCCTGAACTCGATCCGGCGGCGATTCGTGCGCGGCGTGCAGAGCGCTCGCGGATGCGGTTCGCGATGGCGGCTTCGTTCGTGTTCTGTATCGGGCTCGGGACGTTTGGCGGGTGGCAGGCGCGCGGGTGGAACGCGGCGCCGCCGATCGCGCCGATGAGCGATGCGCTCGAGGCTTACCGGATGATGGTGGTCGACCAGGTCGCGAAGGTGGATTTCCGGCCGACGAGTGCGGGCGATTTGCAGGGGTGGCTCACCAGACGCGTGGGGGCTTCGGCGAAGCTGCCGGATTTGAGTGCGGCGGGGTTCAAACCGGTTGGCGGGCGGTTGTTTACGACGGACAGCGGTGCCACGGCCGCGATGGTGCTCTATGAGGACAATGCCGGACGGACGCTCAGCTTCTATCTCCGGCCAGCGGAATCGAAACATCGTCTGCTGCCGGCGGGGCAACGCGTGGATGGGGCGTTGCTGGCGCGGTATGGGTCGGCGAACGGGATTAATTTCGCGGTGGTGGGGCCGGCGGGGAGTCTTGGGGAAAAAGCGGTCGTAGAAGCGCTAGATCAGCAAACTTGAGCGGTACGATGCGCGGCCTCGCAGGCCCGACATCGCCGATGCGCCGTCTGAGCGCCTGATTGTGCAGGCGGCTAATCATCGGTGCGCCTATTCGCTCATTCAAGCACACAGCGTTTGGAGTTGATTCGGCGTCGGTTATCCACATCGGCGGACGGATTGATGTCTTGATCGAACGTCGCCGCCCTCACCTTCCTCCTTCACAGGATTTCGAGTGGCTTCCGGCTTGGATATCCATTTGTTGAGCCGCCGCGGTCAATTGTGCTCACCGATGCGACGCACAGCGTTTCGAGTAAATTTGCCGTCGGGATATCCACAGCCCGACCGTTACTGCGATCGATCCTCAGCCTGTTGATCGAGTCAATGCGTCAAAACGCTCGAAGCCATGTCACAAGGGCCTCATGGCGCGATGAAATCACTGGTCTACGGAGCGCTCACCCTTTCGTCGCACAGCATTTTGATTGATTCCGGCGCGAGATTATCAACAATCTTTTCAACATGCGGCATGGCTGGACGAAGTGAACACGTCGAGTCCGCGCGTAGCGTGAAGCGCGCCACGCACACCGACCGCGCGTGTGCCACAGCGTTTTCGATCTGGTTTGGGGCGTTTGTCCACATCCTCTGGAGCAAACCCCGCCTTATTCGTCACCCACGACGGCCGATGGCTCAGCGCAATCCCAAGTGCGCGCGGAACGGAACAGTCCCAACCCGATACGGTATTCTCTGGCACAACAAAAACAACCCAATCCGAGAGCCGCCGATGTTTAAGCCGAAATCCCTCCTGTTGGTCTTTCTCTGGTTCGTCGTTCTAGCCACGATCGTCTGGATCCTGTTGATCATGCGCGGTGCTGTTGGCTGGGGTGGTACGTCATTGCCGGACAAGGCACTGAGTACGAATACGATTGAAGGCCGTTTCCCCGATTTCTGCGCACCGATGGTGCGTACGCCGCTTGCCACGTGGTTGCTGACGTACCGGGAAGACGATAACGCGGCCCCGACCTGGAATGCCGGCACGTCGGCCCTTTCGCTTGAAACTCTGCTTCCACCAGCGAAGGCACGCACGTCCCACGATTCGTCGTTTGCCGCTTACTTGCCAAAGGACACGCACTGGTCGACATTGATATCCAAACTCGACACATCCGGCACGATCCATCCGGTCGCCATCGTGCATGACATTGCATGCCTCCACGCGACACCTGACGGATCCACCGCATACCTGCTGACAAACATCGACAATCCGCTCAAGCCGGCGCGCGACGATGCGGACGCGCGCACCTCACAGACGGTCGTGTTTCGCACAGAAGACCAAGGCAGTCACTGGACCTGGATGAAAAACGGCTTTTTTCCAGAAGCCGCATGGCAAGCAAGCAAATTGCAGCCGTACTTCTACAAGGGCCGCGAAGCATGGGCTTGGAGCAATGTCGGCACGCTGGCACTGTTGCCCAGCGCGGTCAGGGCCGGCGGTGACGCGCTACAGAGCGCGATGCAGCTCTATCACTCGTCGGACGGCGGCGATACCGTACAGGCGATCAAGCCGAGCGCGCCTCTATTGGTGAGCCGTGACGACGCGTCATCGCACTTTCCGGCCAATGCGCAATTCGATGTCGGTGGCGATCTCGACGATGCGAAAGGCTTTGTGGTCCAGCTCGGGGACAATCGCGCTGTCGCGTGGATCTCTCAGTCGTTCTACTACGGCGTCCCCGACAGTCATTACGGGACGCTATTCCCGATCCTCACTCAAGTCGAGCTGCGGCGCGAAGGAGAGAACTGGATCATGGGTCCTGTGAAGCGAACGGAAGGCGCAACTCTCGATCACGTGGTGCACACGCCAGACGGTCAGATCTATGCGGTGATGGAGCGTGCGCACGCGCCCGACGCCGTCGCGCGCTTTGACGTACCGTCGCTCAGTTGGCAGACGCTCGCGCCGCCAAACAATCCGTTCTGGCCATTTCCGTCGCGCACTGAAATACGCAATATGTGGGCAAGCGATGCGCATCTCTTGATCGCAACTCGTTCCTCGTACTCCGTACCACGCTGGGTCTATCCATTCGGCTATGACAATGCGCATGTGTACGGCGAAGCCTACTATGCTTCGGGCGACCGCGGCCAACACTGGACGCGCGTGAAAGATGTGGGGCTTCCGCTCGCCATCGATGCGAGCACCGAGTCACTGTTATCGGCATCGACTGCCGACTGGTCGGAACCGTCGGCAATCCGCGCGCATCAGCTCGGCAAGTGACTGCGTCGCGCCAGTACTTCGAATCCCCACTTGTCGGTGGGGACCCCTAATCGGGACCCAATTGTTCGATTCGCGCACCGTAGATCATCAAAAGACCGGAGCCGGGATACGTCTGCATCCGGCTCTTGCGCGATAGCGCGTTCCCGCTTTTATCGATTGCCAGAGAAACAGCGTGCTTGATCTCCACCTCGATGAGCTCGAATCGGCGGCATCTTCTCGCTACCCGCGCTTCACCAGCCGCCACGTCACCCAGTGCACCTTGAGCTCGCCCAGGTTGTCCTTGACCAGCATGTCCGGCATTGCCGCCCCCGCTTCGACGCGTAGCTTCTTGCCGCCGTATTCGTCCGTTTGCCATTCACCGGAAACCGGGCAGATATCGCCAGTGCGGACCTGCTCGATGGTTTTCTGATCGGGCTGCGGCGCTCGCGGTGGTTCGAGGAAATACTGCGATTCGTCCGGGATGACGCCGTCCGCATATCGCTTGTCTTCCCACAACAGTCGCCAGTGCGTCTTGACGGCCGCCCCAGTCTCATCATCCCGGAGGCTCGGCGCGCGAATGTCCCGAATGAAATAATTGAAGCAGCCGTTGCCGCGCAAACTGCGATTGCCGACCGGCACAACACCCAGCAACTTCGATTGCTCGACGGCAACGGGCTCCCAGATACCGTCGCACGGCACTTTCTCACCGGACTTGATCACTGGACCGACCGGTTCCGGAACCTCGGGTAGATTCTCGGGAAACACGGGATACGGAAGCGTGTAGAACCCTTGGTCGTAGGCGTTCGGGGACAACAGCAGCCCTACCGAGCGTAATTGTGCGAGGTCCGTATGTCCCGGCTCGAACGGCGCATGCTCCATCTGATATTCCGATGCATGCAGCAGTTGAGCCAGTGCATCGACCTTTGGCGGGTACGGAGCAGCCTGCGCACCGCGATCCCAGTAATCGGGATGAGGGAAGAAATACGCGTTCAAATGGTTATATCGATCGACCGCGTATTGCAGCGGCTCACCGCGCTGCCACACGAACCGGTATCCTCGGGCCAGCTCGGACAATCCTCGATCGTAGGCCGCGATGATCTCGAAGATGGTCGGCAAATTGTCTGCCGGCATGGGCTCCGGATCATCGTCGGGACAGGTCTTCACCGCGTTCTCGTATTCATTCGCGAAGACTGCAAATGCATCTCGCTTGCGCTTCCAGAGCGAATAACTGGTCAGGCGTTGAAGCAGCCAGAAAATCCTGCGCCGCGTCGTGTCATCCGTCATGTCGTATTGCTGGATCGTATTCCTCATCGCTGACCTTCGTAATTGGCTGCCGATCGTGTCGTTGCGGTTATTTTGCTGTTGGTCGTCTTGGTCTGGATTTCGTCACTCGCCAGCCGGCGCGTCTTCGTCGAGTACTGGATGTCGTCCTCGTACTTGCTGTAGCCATAGACCTTCTCGATATTCTCCCAGTTCGTCTTGTGGAACTCGATCTTGACGCCGTCGAACTCCCGCTGGACGTGCAACTCGGCGTGCCCTGTGACGTTCAGGAACTGCTGCTTGATCTTGTTCCCTTCCTCGGTCACATATTCCGACAGCTTGCCGAAGTCGACGACCAATTGATCGCCGCCGCCTTCGAGATACTGCACGGGCGTCGCCGTGCCGTACTGCTCGGCAATCTTTCCGGCCCACGCATTGGCCGTCGGCATCCGCTCGCCGAAATCGTGCGGCAACTGCATGACCACGATGAACCCGTTACCGTTCCAGGTATCCAGCACCGCGGCAAGCCTGCGCCACTCCTCCGCGGTCTTCGGCGGTTCGCCGACACCCCAGAACGCAGGGTTCCGGCCGCCCGCCGTGCTGCCGCTCTTGTAACTCGCGAGTTCGGACGGATTGCCGAACACGCGATACACCTTCTTGCCCGCAAGCTCCTTGGCCGTCAGTGCCTTGATCTCGCCACTGAACGATGCAATGTCGAGAAAGACATCAGCGTCGTCGAACATCGGCATAGTGCCTTTTCTCTTGAGGATGTCCGGCCATCCCTGGGCAATTTTCGGGCCGTATTTCTCCATGAGCAGCGCTTGGACCTCACCTTCGTCAGCTAGGCATTCCGCCGACGGAAAGCGACCCCGCCGAATATCGCGGGCAAGCCTGCGCTCCTGCAAATACGCTTCGGCCTCGCGCTGGAGCTTCGGTGCACCGCCCGTCGCGATTTCATGCACCTCACCGCGATAAACCATGTTCTGCAGCACCTTGAGCTTGGCATTCAGCTCCTTGATCGCCTCCGGCACGATCTTGTCGGCCATGTCCTGAATTGCATGGAAACCGGTACTGACACGCTCGAGTGCTGCCCGCCATTTGTCCGGCAGCATTCGACCGACGCGCGCACTGAGCGAACGTTCAATCGCTACGCGAACCGTCGCGCAAAAGTCCTTCAGCCGGGAAATCGCCTGCGCCTGGTACTTGGCCAGATCCAGTGCCTTCAACCACTTCGGTGCGTCGCCGTGCCCCATCCGGTTCAGGAATTGCACGACCGCCTTGAGCAGCTCGGCATCCTTCGCGACATCTCCGGTGACCTTGAGCAGCAAACGCCCGACGCCCTTGATGACGCCGCCCACAACCGGAATCAGCGCAAAGATGAGGACGACCAGCAGCACGCGCTGCATCGTATCGTTCCGCTTGACCGGATCCTGGCTCATGCCGATGCTGACGGCCAACAGATCCCGCACTGCAGTCGCGTCGCCCACGAGCGGAATCATGCCGATCACCGCATCGACGATGATCTGGCTGATTGTCTGTTTTTCGTTGAATGCGCCTTCCAGCGTTCCCCAGCACCACTGCCCGACTTCGAGTGACGTTGCCCTGAAATCTTCGATCGTCCAGCTCACGCTCACGCTCCCCCGTGCTTGTTGATGATTGAATCGATGTCGGCGTCGGACAGGCTTTCTCCCTTGTAGTCAGGATTGGCGGTCGTATCCTTGCGCGCATACTCGCGCACATCTGGCCCGAGTTCGACCTTGATTGCTCCGGCTGGCACGTTCTCCAGACGCATGCGGCCCTGGGAATCGAGCATGCCTTCGCGCGTGGTGCCATCAGGCAGCGTCGCAACATACTTCGCGCCCTGGACCGGCTCGTTGTCGTGATACTGGTATTGCAGCGCCGCCGCGTGCGTGGAAGTCGGCATCGCCGGCAGCGGATAGCCCATACTTGCCGGCCCCGCGAACGTATGCGACGCGCCTTTGATATCGATCTTTCCGGGCGCATGAGCCTCGACGTTGCCATCCTTGATCCGGATGTACGCGCCGCCGCTCGTCAACAGAATCCCCTGATCGGCCGCGATCTCGATCCGATCGGTTGCGGACACAACCTTCACCGCCTTCTGCGCGGTCACCTCGACGTTGTCCGACTGCGCCTGGATCTCGACCTTGCCCTTGCCCGCGAACAGCTTCATCCCCGCGTTCTGCACGAACAGGCTCAGCTTCTGCCCGATGCTGCCGATCAGCGACTCGCCGGCCGCGACATGCACGCTCTGTCCGCTCGCGACGTTCACGTGATCGTTCGCGACCATGTGCAGCGACTGCTGCGTCGACATCCCGATTCCCGACGGGCTGCCGAACAGCATCACCGGCTCCTTGAATGCGTTCGCGCTGCCCGTGCCGCCGCCTGCCGTTCGCCCGCCGGACGTGTTGCCCGATACGTTGTTCTGCGTTGCGTCGGTGAACGCGCGCATCGTGTCTTGCGCGTCCTTCAGGCTCTCCGCCTGATGCTGCTCGCTCACGCCCGACATCGCCTCGACCAGGCTCTCGCCCGTCACGAGCTGCTGCTGCGCTTCCTTCACGTCGAGCGGCTGGCTGTTCGGCGCCTTCGGATGGGTGGTGACGTACAGGCCCTGGCTCGCCCGCACCGCGCCATACGCATCCGAGCGCAGGTCGAACCCACTGCCCAGATACGAGCCGCGCGAATTGCCGTTCTGGTCGATGATGTAGCCCAGATGCAGCAGGCTGTTCGCGCTGCTGCTCATCAGCTGCACGCGGTTCTGCCCGGTCGCGTCGTCCATCACGAGCTGGTTGTAGCCGCCGCCCGAATACTCTTTCGACCGGTATCCGGACAGAATCCCGTCGGAGTGCCACTGCGGCTGGTTCGCGCCGTTGTACACGCGCCCGACCGCAAGCGGCCGGTCGCAATCGCCACCGACATAGTCGATCAGCACTTCCTCGCCGATGCGCGGCACATGCACGCCGCCGTAGCCGCCACCGGTATCCGACTGCACCACGCGCACCCAGCACGACGCGTTCTCGTTGCCCGGGTTCAGACGGTCCCACACGAACTGCACGCGGATCCGGTTCAACGCGTCGGTATAGACTTCCTCGCCCTGCGGCCCGACGACGATCGCCGTCTCGAGATGCATCTTCGGCTTCTCGTGTTCGAACGGGCTGCGATACGGCACGCTTACACGCTGCGCTTCGACTTCGACGAGGTAGAAGCCGACTGAACCGTCGTTGTGTGATACCTGCAGTGCAGGCGTGTTTTGGTATCGAGCCCGTGTCCGGTCCAACTCACGCGCCAGGCTATGCGGAAAATCCGAATCGGTGCCGGGTACGGGTAGATTGTTCTCAATCCACCACGCGACCTCGATCGCCGCGAACTCCCGTTGATCGGCCGAATCTCGATCGTGTTCGGGATGGTCGGCGAGCGTGAAACGCCGACCCGCATCGATGCCGCGCACGCCACCCAAACCCAGGAAGCGCTTCGCCCGCGACTCCCATTCCTCCATCCGGATCTTCGTGAGGTGATCACCGCGCGACTGGTCCAGATACGTGTAGCCACCTGTGTACTCGTACACCTCGAGTTGGTCGGGCAATGCCCCCTGGCCGCCCATCGTCGGCAGCGATGTGCCCTTCGGGTTCGCCGCTTGCGCCGGATTCTTATAGTCAAACGTACGTGTCGTCAGGGTCACGCTCTGCAGCGTGCGCGTGCCCGACCATTGCGTGAACGCGTTGGCTTCGCTCGCCGCGCCGCCACGATAGAAGCGCACCGTTTCCGGCGACAGCGACGGGCACGCCTGCAGGTTGTCGGTGATCACGAGCGTATGCGATTTGCCATCATCGGCCTGTTGCCACACGCCGTAGAGCCCCTCGTCCTCCATCAACCGGTGCACGAGGTTCCAGTCCGTTTCACTCTGTCGTGTGAACGACCGGTTTGCCAAAGGTTGCGACAAAGAAAAGTGGAACCGACCTCGCGCTTCCGGATGCGTGCCCAACACGTCGGAAATAATGTCCTCAGCGTTCTTGTCGATCCAGATCTTCTCGTCCCGGCGAAACCGGAGCACGTGCATCCACGGGCGCAGTTCCAACTGATAGGTCGTCAGCCCGCCGTTCGCGCCAAGTCGACGAGCGGTGTACACGTAGCCACTGACGGGCCGGTGAGAATTGTCCGCCTGTTGAATCCAGAGCGTCGCGGGTTGTGCGATCAGCTTCTTGAGTTCGAGGCCGTCATTGCTCGATATCACGTCGAGCGTGAATGAATAGTCTCTGCCGATTCGCGATCGGCCCACCGCGCGCTGTACGGTAAGTGCGTTGGCGCCAAGGGACGTATCCAACTTGAGCAAACGGTCCTGCTGAAGCAAGCCACCGCGAAGCGCGGCGGCGATGTCCGGCATGTTCATGATGCAGCCCTTTTTTAATTCAGCACCCTCGGATGGTGTCTGTCACGCTATCGCGCGGGATTCTACCGTTTAATCAGGGCATTAACATCAATCCGCAGCAGCAGGAACATTGAGAATCTTGAATTCGCTGCCATGGTCGGCAACAGCGCTTCGCCGCGCACCCGGACGGTGTGCCGGCCGTCGGACCACACGATTTCACGGCGCGAGACTGTCAGGACCTGGTATGTCACCGCTTTGCCGGACGCGATTCACTCACCACGAAACCGCATCTCCAAACTCAAATCCCCTTGCCTGGGATCGTAGCGAAACTCCGCCACGCCCCATGAGCACGGCTCGAGTCGCGCCTCTGTGGGATGCGCGCTCACCACGGCCAGTCCCGACGCCTTCGCGATCGACCGAACGATCTTCGACTCTGTGATGCTCGCGTCGAGGAAGCGAATCGCGTCGAACAGGATCAACACGCTCGTCAGACGCCCTCCGATCATATCGATCAAGCATTCGCCCGCATGTCCGCCGAAAGTGATCTTCTGCGATATGCGATAACGCACCGCACCGTTCTCCAACTCTTGCGCCGGCAAACACAGGCGCCGGACGCCCTCGCTCAATCGCCCGTCGTCGCCGACCTCTATACGCATGCAGTCGGCGTGAACCATACCGCTTTGCCAGTCAACCCGGATCGCCAATGTCATGTCGACAACTCGTCGCATCGTGAATGCCGGCGATTCTACAGACATGACCGTTCGCACATTGACCCCGGGCCTCACAGCCCGCCGATTTGGTTGTCTGCTCGCTGCACGCAGTGCATGGCCTGCCCGGATCACAGTCGCCGGACTGTGCTTATCCAATGGTGTTAACAGAGTTCGTATACATACGTAGTGATAGTTAACAAGCACGCGGCCTCACAGTGGATAACCACCGTAACGTCCTGAATTTTCAGCGCGAAGCAGAATGCATAACCACAGGCAATGCACACTCAAAGCTCTGTGCAGCACAGAACAACTTTTCGCCGATTCACAGCCGCGCCGACATATCCTCAATCGTTCCACTGTGAATCCAGAGGCTTGCCGGATGGTTATCCAGAGGGGAATGTGGATAACCTCACAGCGCATCGACGTGTTTTGCTGTGACATGAAGACGCGAAGCCGACGTGCTCGCAGCTCCGGGCAACGGCCGATCGTCAGCGCGCGCATCCCCGATTCAAAAAATTTTCACGAAGGGGCTTGTGCTCCTCCAAAACCCTCTCTATAATTCGCGGCTTCTTAGGCTCGTAGCTCAGTTGGTTAGAGCACCACCTTGACATGGTGGGGGTCGTTGGTTCGAATCCAATCGAGCCTACCAACGAACAAAATGAAGGGGTCCGGCAGCGCGAATTGCCTACAGGCAATCCGGCTCGCCAAACATACAAACGCCACGCGGCAACTTCGCGTGGCGTTTTTCTTTTTGCGGCCGAAACTGCGCATGCATGTGCACGATGCATCTTGCGGATCCAGTCGCTGCACGTAGCAGGCAATCGACAAAGCAGCGCGCAGAGCAGGGCAAGCGGGCGCATCGCGCCCACCGGCCACCGTCAATGCAGATGCTTCAATTTGTCAGGATTGCGCACGACATAGATCGCGACGATCTTCCCGTCGTCGATGTCGAGCGCGGTCGTCTGCAGCTCGCCGTCGGCCTCCAGCGTGACGAACCCAGGCAGCCCGTTGATGAACCCCGCGCGCACCAGTTTTGACGCATGCGTGGCGAACAACTCGGCCAGGTATTCGTGCACCTTCATCACGCGTTCGAAGCCAAACACCGGCTTGCCCGCGGCCGCGCGCTTGCCGCCGCCGTCCGAATGCAGGCTCACGTCCTCGGCGAGCATCGCGCCGAGCGCACGCATGTCGCCGCTGCGGGACGCCGCGAAGAACGCCTCGGCCAGCTCGATCCCGCGCTGCTTCTCGACATGAAACCGCGGCCGCGCCTCGCGCACATGCGTGCGTGCGCGCGCGGCGAGCTGCCGGCATGCGGCCGGGTCGCGCTGAATCGTGGTCGCGATCTCGTCGAACTCGAGGCCGAACACGTCGTGCAGCAGAAACGCCGCGCGCTCCAGCGGCGACAGCCGTTCGAGCGCGAGCATCAGCGGCAGCGTGACGTCCTCCTGTTCATCTTCCTCGACGACCGGCTCGGGTAGCCATGGGCCGATATAGGTCTCGCGCTGGTGCCGCGCGGACTTCAACTGATCGAGGCACATGCGCATCACCATGCGGCGCAGGAACGCCTCGGGCACGCGCACCTCGGTGCGATCGACGTCCATCCAGCGGATGAACGCCTCCTGCACGATGTCCTCGGCGTCCGCGACGGAACCGAGCATCCGGTACGCGATGCGAATCAGCGTGCGACGCAGCGGGTCGAAGCTCGCCGCTGCGTCGGCCCGGTCTTCGGCATTGCCCGTGGCCGGATCGACGCTCGTCATCAGGCCACCATCTTCGCGGCCGCGGCCTTCGCTTCGGCCGGATCGACCCACAGCCCGAAGCCGACGGCAAGCCGGTTCCAGCCGTTGATCACGTTGATCATCAGCGTGAGTTTCACCTGTTCCTCCTGGCTGAAGTGGTCGTTCAGCGCCGCATACGCGGCCTCATGCGCGCCGTGGCCTTCCGACAGCCGCGTGAGCGCGTCGGTCCAGCCGAGCGCCGCGCGTTCGCGATCGGTGTAGCAGGGCGCTTCGCGCCAGGCGGCCAGCAGGTTGATGCGCCGCTCGGTCTCGCCTTGCTCGCGCGCCTCGACGGTGTGCATGTTAAGGCAGTTCGCACACGCGTTGATCTGCGATGCGCGGATCTTGACCAGCTCGATCAGCGTCGGCTCGAGGCTCCCGGCAGCATCGACCGATACGGTCATCCAGCTCTTCATCAGCGCGGGGGCGGCGGCAAACGGATTGAGTTTCGCAGTCATGGTTCCTTCTCCTTTCGTGTGGATTCGGTGACATGACGAGCAAGCACCCCGCGCGTGTGACATCGACGCAAAAAATTTTTCAAAGGCGGGGAAGCATGAGGAGTCGAACGTGGCGCCGATGCCCGCGACACCCGCGCGCGAATCGGGATCCGACATCGCCCGCATGACGCCGTTGCTCCGGCGAAGCTGCGGCATCGACCTTTCATCCGCGCCGCGTGGCTGTCACGAGGCGTCGGTAGCGCGCACGCGCAGGCATGCACATTGCGTTAGAGTGGCCGAGCCCCGCCATCACTGGCGTCGACGGTTCGTCATGCCGCCGAGCCAGACGGGGTAAATTCTTTCATTTTTCTTTCGCCTTTGTTTCGCCCGAAATCCGATTCGCGACGTTCACATTTCTGGCCCATACTGTTCTGCACGGGCAGAAGAAGTGATGCCGCATCAGCGGCCCGGCGCGCGCGCCGGCTGCCCGACGACGCAGCAACGAAGGTCGCACGTCAGCCGCGCGCATTCGAGCGCAAGGCTTTCCTTTTTCCGGCAACGCAACGCAGCGAATCGCGACGTGAACGGTAAACCGATGAGCCTCCTTGCATCCCAGCTTCAGCGCCGTTATCAGGACGTGCGCGCCCATAGCATCGCGTTGACCGCGACGCTATCCGCCGAAGATCAGGCCGTGCAGTCGATGCCCGACGCGAGTCCGGTGAAATGGCATCTCGCGCATACGACCTGGTTCTTCGAAACCGTCGTGCTGATGCGCCGCGTGCCCGGCTACGCGCCGTTCGACGCGGCCTTCCAGTTCCTCTTCAATTCCTATTACGAAGCGCTCGGCCCGCGCCACCCGCGGCCGCAGCGCGGGCTGCTCACGCGTCCGTCGCTCGATGACGTGCATGCGTATCGGCAGTACGTCGACGAAGCGATGCTGCGCGCGCTCGATGATGCCGATCCGGCGTTGCTCGCCGCGATTGCGCCCGAGATCGAGCTGGGCCTGCATCACGAACAGCAGCATCAGGAGCTGATCGTCACGGACATGCTGCATGCGTTCTCGTGCAACCCGCTCAAGCCTGCCTTCCGGCCGCGCGACGGCGCCGCTACGCACGCGTTGGCCGCGGACGACGCAGGCCCGCTGCGTTGGCTGCATCAGCCGGGCGGGCTCGTCGAGATCGGCCACGACGGCGACGCGTTCTCGTTCGACAACGAACGGCCGCGCCATACGGCGCTCGTGCGACCGTGCGAGATCGCGAACCGTCTCGTGACGAATGCGGAATTCGCGGCCTTCATTGCCGACGGCGGCTATGAACGCCCCGAATACTGGCTGTCCGACGGCTGGGCAACGGTGCAGCGGGAAGGGTGGTCGGCGCCCCCGTACTGGATTCGCGACGACGACG
>Ga0105250_10001058_pt1 | contig 15737 bp, 17 predicted proteins | sample KBSS54metaG_FD_80425 | JGI IMG/M metagenome (GOLD analysis project Ga0105250, IMG submission 80425) | Switchgrass rhizosphere microbial communities from Kellogg Biological Station, Michigan, USA - KBS S5-4 metaG | ecosystem: Host-associated > Plants > Roots > Rhizosphere > Soil | place...
GGCGGCGCAGGCGATGCCGACCCCGCGGGCGACGAGTTCGCCGAGCTGGACAAGCTCACCGGCCTGGACTACGAGCGCGCGCTGGGCCGCCTGTCCGAAGAAAAGCGTGCGCAGTTCCTGCGCTCGGTGTGATGGGCCCCATGGCACAGGCTGCAGCATCGACGCCCGGCGTGCGCCGCATCTTCATCGAGCTGCGCACGGGGGATGTGCTGGAGGTGGGCGGCGTTCGCATCCAGCTGGAATACAAGAAGGGGCAGGCCGCGCGCATGGTGATCGCGGCGGCGCCCGAGACCTGCGTGCGAAAGATCGCAGCTGCCTCGCGGCCCGTACCAAGCCTGCCATCTTGAGGGCTGAACCATTTTTCAACCGGGGCGCTGGAGTGCTCGCTACCACACAGGAGCACTCCTATGGGCAAAACAGTGGTGGGCGTGAACAGCCCCCGCGCGGTCAAGCGCTTTTCCGGCGACCTGGCTCTCGATGTCTCTCAAGCCTCGTACTTCGGCAAGCGCTTCGCGGCCGTGGGCCAGGGCGCCAAGACGCCAATCCAACTGCTGACGGATCTGGAATCCGAGGCGGGTGACCTGGTCAGCTATGACCTGCTGGCCGAGCTGCGCATGGCGCCCGTCGAGGGCGACGATGTGCTGGAGGGCAAGGAAGAAGGGCAGCGTTTCTATACCGATGAGCTGTACATCGACCAGGCGCGCGGCGGCGTCAACACCGGTGGCCGCATGTCGCGCAAGCGCACGCTGCACGATCTGCGCATGCGCGCCAAGCAGCAGCAGGCCAACTGGTGGGGCCGTTTCCAGGATGAGCTGACCTTCACCTACCTGTCGGGCTCGCGCGGCGTCAATGCCAACTTCATCCTGCCGCTGGGCTACCAGGGCCGTGCCAAGAACCCGCTGACGGCGCCCACGCCCAACCAGCACCTGTTCGGCGGCGATGCCACGGCGGTGGCCAACCTGGATGCCACCGACAAGATGTCGCTGGCCGTGGTGGACCGTGCCCGCGTTCGCGCAGACAGCCAAGGCGGCGGCGCCACCAACATCCCCGTCATGCAGCCCTGCGTGGTCGATGGCGAGGAAGTGTTCGTCATGGTCATGCACACGTTCCAGGAAGACGACCTGCGCAAGGAAACCGGCACGGGCGGCTGGCTGGAGCTGCAAAAGGCCGCGGCTGCGGCCGTGGGCTTCAAGTCGCCGCTGTTCAAGAGCGCGCTGGGCATGTACCGCAACGTGGTGCTGCACTCGCACCGCAACGTGATTCGCCACAACACCCACGGCGCCACGGGCGACCTGGAAACGGCGCGCGCGCTGTTCATGGGCGCGCAGGCGGGCGTGATGGCCTTCGGCTCGCCGGGCACGGGCATGCGCTACGGCTGGCATGAGGAAACCCGCGACAACGGCAACCAGGTCGTGATCACCACTTCGTCCATCTTCGGCGTCAAGAAGTCGGTCTTCGAGATCGAGGGCGAGAAGCAGGACCACGGCGTCTACGGCATCGACACGGCCGCTGCGTCGCGCTGATCCCCACCGAACGAAAGGAGTCATTCATGGCTTTCAAGCAACTCAGTGCCGTGGCCGCAGGCCATCAGGCCCCCATCACCCCCGGCGGCTCCGAGCTGGTGCGCTCGCGCTTCGGCCAGCCCCTGGCAGTGGCAGACCACGCAGTGGGTACCCGTGGCGTCATCGGCATCCTGCCCGCCGGCATGCTGCCCGTGTCGCTGTACATCCGAGTGCCTGCTGCCCTGGGCGCGGGCTTCAAGGCTTCCATTGGCCTGGCGGATGCGGCCGGCGACATCAGCACAGCGGCCGACGACGGCGGCGGCGCCTGGGTGACGGACAACGATGTGGGTGCAGCCGGTGGTTACGCGCACCTCGTGCCAGCGGCCTTCGCCAAACTCGCAACCAAGGATGAAGACCGACGCATCATCCTCAAGGTTTCGGGCGCAGGCACGGCTGCCGGCCTGTTCACGCTGGACCTGATCTACACGAACGCCTGACAGCGCGCTCATGTGTGCGCCCCCGCAAGGGGCTTTCCCCGGTGGCATCGGCCGCCGGGGCTTTTTTAACCCCGGAGAACCATCACCATGAAGCTGTTCACTTCGCTGCCCGCACGCAAGGACGGAACCCTGATCGTGCGCCTCAAGGGCGCCACCTATGTTTTCGAGGGCAAGCCGCTGGCCTGCGAGGTCGAGAACGAGGCCCATGCCGAGCATCTGCGCGCCGGTAACTTCCAGACCGAGGAGGAGTTCGACGCCGAGCAGAAATTCCAGCGCCTGGCCGCCGAGCGCGAAGCCCGCCGCGCGGCCCTGGACGGCAAGGTTCCATCCTCGCGCGGCACCTTCTCGCCCGGCGTGGGCCCGGATGATGAGGACGATCTGGACGGCGGCACAGGTATGCCCCAGGAGTCCGACTCCACTCCCACCGGCCGTGTGCGCAAGGCCTCGCGCGCTTCCAACGTGACCGGCTGATCGCACCATGGCCAGCTGGGAGAACTGGATGCCTGAGCTGGTACTGGCTGCCCCCAAGGCGCCGGTACCGCTCATTCACCTGGCGTTGAACCGCGCCGCGCGCACCTTTCTCAAGGCAACGCGCGCCTGGCAGGAATGGCTGGAGCCCACGGACGTGACTGGCGAGGCCTTCGCCGAATACACCTTCGAGCTGCCCCAGGGCGCCGATCTGCTGCGCCTGGAGCGCGCCACGCTGGCCGGGCGCCCGCTGGAGGTGGCGAAGGCGCGCGATCTGCCTGCCGATCCCTGGCAGCACGAGTTGCGCGGCCGGGCCTACCTGGTCACGACCAACCTGCGCGAGTTCACGATGCGCACCGGCAGTGCCGGCCGCCTGCAGGTCTACGCCTCGCTGATGCCATCCCTGCGCGGCAACAGCGTGCCCGACGAGGTGGCCTCGCTCTACCATGAGGCGATCCGCGAGGGCGCCAAGGCCGAGCTGCTGGCCACCGAGGGCACGGACTACTACAAGCCCGACCAGGCCGGCGTGGCCCTGGCGTTCTTCCAGCGCGCCATGGATGACGCCACGGCCGACGTGTGGCGCTCCAATACCAGCCGCAGCTCGCGCGGGAGGGCATCATGGCTTTGACCGTGGCCCAGCTGCTGGACGATGCAGCGCGCGACCTGCAGGACAAGGGGCACATTCGCTGGACCCGCGCGGATCTGCTGGACTGGTTCAACGCGGCGCAGCGCGCCTTTGCCGAGCAGCGGCCCGACCAGATGGCCCAGTCGCGCGCACTGGTGCTGGCGGCCGGGTGGCGGCAGGAGCTGCCGGCCGACGTGCTCACGTTGATCGACATCACGAACAACGCCAACGCCACGCAGCGGCGCATCACCAAGACCGACCTGTGGGTGCTGGACGCCGTGGCCGGCGCCTGGCGCTCGGGCTCCCCGGGCCGCGAGGTTCAGCACTACATGCACGACCTGGGCACGCCGCAGGAATTCCTGGTCTATCCGCCCGTGGTCGCCGGCACCAAGGTGCGCGCCACGGTGGGTGTCGCGGCTGTGGACCTGGCCGACGAGAATGGCACGCCCTCGGTTCCCGAGCGCTGGATGGACGCCGTGCGGCACTTCGTGCTGTTCCGGGCCTGGTCCATCGACGCCGAGTTCGGCGGCAACGCGACCATCGCGGCGGCGCACCGTGCGCTCTACAACGAGGCGCTGGGCATTCAGGCCCAGGCTGCGGCCACCACGGCCGTCGCCCAAAAGTGAACCAAGCCTGCCATCCTGGCGGGCATCTTCAATCGGGGCGCTGGAGTGCTCGAAGCCATAGGAGCCGTCATGGCTGGTTTCAGCACATCCCTCGCCAACGCGATCATCAGCGCCACACTGCGCAAGCAGGCCTTCCCGGCCATCCGCAACACCTTCTTCGCCCTGTTCACGGCGGACCCCACCGACGCCTTCACCGCCGGCACCGAGGTGGCAGCACCGTGGTACCAGCGGGTGGCCACGGGCGCCTTTGCCGCGCCCAACAACGGCGCCACCTACAACGCCGTGCGTGCGGAGTTTCCGCCCGTCACGGGCGCCCAGGTCACGGTCACGCACATCGGAATCATGGAAGGTGACTCGGCCACCGATGGCACGGCCACGCTCATGTATTCCGAGCCGCTGCCCACGCCGCGCACGCTGCAGATCAATGACGTGTTCCTGGTGGACAGCCAGGCACTGACGGGCGACTTCACGCTGCAGCTGCTGTAAGCCATGAACCGGGGAGCACTCAATGGCTTCGCGCTGAACGGGCGGGCCTCCGATCCCGTGGTGCGCATCCGCGTGGACGCCAAGGGCTATGCCCGTGTGCGTGTCGGCGGGAGAGTGCTCGCCTATGCCGTGGTCCACTCGGCACCAGCTGCTGCGCTGACCGGCCCGCTGGGCCGCGTGCACGCCAAGCTCTCGGCCGATTCCGGGGCGCGCGCAGCTGTCGAGGGCGTGCTGGGCCGGGTCCATGTGCGCAGCCTGCTGGCAGCCACCGGCCGCGCCATCGTCAAGGTCACGCTGCCGCCCGTGCGCGGGCGTGTGGCAGTCCAGGCACGGGCCAGCGCCACGGTCACGGCCCATGTGCAGGCCCGCGTTGGCGTGGACGCGACCGCGCGTGCCAGCTTCAAGCCCCTGGCGCGTTTGCTGCGCCGTGGCCCTGTGCAATCCACGCCCACGGCGCGTGGCTCTGCCGATGGCCGCATCTACGTGCGCCGCTGGCTGCGTTCGCCTGTGGACGGCAAGGGTCAGGCCTTTGTCGTCACGCAGGGGCGGGTCGAGGCGCGTCTGGCCGCGCTGGTCCAGGCCAAGGCTGCGATAACGGCCCGTGGGCAGCGCCTGGTGCGCGCGCCGCTGCAGGCTCAGGGCGTGGCCTTCATCGAGATTGATCCCGCCGTGCACAAGCGCCTGCCCTTCGATGAGCAGGCGCCCGAATCCCGCACCTTCCTCGTGCCCGCAGGAATGACCACCTTCTACGTCACAGACCAGGGGCAAAGCATGTTCCGCACTTCCCCCATGCAGCCTGCAGACACGCAGGACTACGACATCGAGTTCGCCGACTGGTTTCCGCCAGGCGACGAGATTGTTTCCGTGCAGCTCAAGGTCCACCCGGCCATGCCCATGCCGCCGTCCTTTGCCTACGTGGGCCAGCGCGTGAAGGTCTGGATCTACGCGGGCGGCCTGAGCGGCCAGAAGTACCAGATCAGCGTGGCCGCCACGACGAACGACGGCCGCACCAAGGAGGTGGAGCTGATCGTGCCCATCAAGGAAAAATAGAAATGCCGCAGCTGTTCCTGAACAACTTCCAGACCCAGTTCATCGCCGACGTGCGCGCGGCGCCGCAGACGGGCGCCCCGGGCAGCGAGCTGGACTACGGCGTGCTGCGCGTGTCCGATGGCGCGGCCGGCACGCTGCTGAATCCTCCCGCCGGCGGCTGGTACGTGTTGACGGCCTACAAGCGCAGCGGATCGCTCGAAACCGACTACGAGATCCTGCGCGTCACGGCCGTGGACAACTCGGTGATCGGCGAATGCCGGCTCACGGTGCTGCGTGGCCAGGAGGGCACGGCGCCCCGGGCCTACAACTCGGGTGACTTGCTGGAGATGCGCATGACGGCAGGGGGCATGCGCGAGGTGGTGCAGACCGCCGACCCGCGCCTGACCGATGCGCGCGCACCCACCGGCGCGGCCGGTGGCGTGCTTGCCGGCCAGTACCCGAACCCCACGTTTGCCCAGCCCATGGCCACGGCGGCGGATCTGCAGGGCAAGGTGGACAAGGTGCCAGGCAAGGGCTTGAGCGCCAACGATTTCACCGACGAGGCTGCGGCAAAGCTCGGTGGTGTGGCGACTGGTGCTACGAAGAATGCGACCGACGCACAACTGCGCGACCGCAGCACGCATACGGGGGAACAGGCGATTGGCTCCATCACGGGCTTGCAAGATGCGTTGGACAAGACTGTGAAGAAGTCCGGCAGCACTCTAAATGGAGGCCTGAATTTCGCCGGAAATGGCTTGAGGCTGACCGCTGATTTCAGTAGCAACGTGCTCTCTGATCGCCTCGCCTTTCAGTCGAACATTAACAATTCTTTGACCATCATTGGTGCGCTTCCGACTGGGACAGGGACGATCTCGGGCTTTCGCACCCATGGTGGAACAGACCCCGGTAATTCGTCTGTTGGCGATCTGGTCATTCTGGGAGGCCAAGAGGTACGCCTGAACTCCGGTGTCACTGGAAATGGCCTGTACCTGCCCATGACGTTTTACACCAGCGGATCAGAGCGGATGATTATCCGAACCAACGGTAATGTGGGTGTGGGCACATCTTTGCCGCTGTCCAAGTTTGTCGTTAGCAATTCTGCTCTTGTAGGTGGTGGTCCGCAGACTACTGGCGGTGGTGCCGACCCGAATTCCATCATGCGCTTGCAAGGGGGAAGTGTTGCGTTGGATTTTGGGGTGTATCAGTCTGGGGCCTTTTGGATACAGCCGCGAATCTATTCGGATTACACATTGAATCAATGGCTGTTCTTGAATCCTAATGGTGGTCCTGTCCTCGTTGGTAATGGGGGATTTGGTTACGGTCCTGGTGCCGGTGGCACAGTGACCCAGCCAACAAGTAAATCTACCAGTGTTGCTATCAACAAAGTTGCCGGAGTGATTACCACGCATAACCAAGCGTTGGCGCCTAACGCCGTGGCTGTTTTTTTGGTATATAACAGCATGGTTGGTCCCCTTGATGTCGTCAATTTGACATTAACTAATAGCGACGGGACAGTCGATTCGTCATTTTATAATGTTTGGGCTGTTGCCTATAACAATGGTTCATTTTATATTTGCTTGAAGAATATTTCATCGTCTGCCTTGGCACATGCGGTGCAAATCAATTTTGCAATTACTAAAGGTGCAGCAATCTAATGAAAATAAAGAGCGTTATTCGCTACGACAACGCCCATGCAATTGAGGTGACATGGCTTGATGATGAGGGCAATGTGGCACGTTGCCACATTTATGCCAACTCCCAAATGCAGGAGTTGCGCTCCGACCTCGGGGCGCAAGCGCCTGAGTACGAGTCTCTGATCGCAGCGGTCGAGGCTACTGAGGAGCCGCCACCACCGGCGGTAGTTCCCGAATCATGCACGCCCGCCCAGGGCTTGGTTGCTCTCTATGTACTGAGGGGCATCACTGAAGATGCGCTCAATGCGACCATTGAAGCCATCGAAGATGACGCCCTGCGCTATACGACTCGCATAGGATTTGCCAGGGCGACGGAGTGGAGGCGCCGCAGCCCCTCCATCGTGCTGATGGGCGAACTACTGAGCCTTTCTGCATCAGACCTTGACGCGCTTTTCAAGCATGCGGTGACCGTCGAGGTTTGAAATGGTGCCAAGCCTGCCAGGGTAGCAGGCCATGACCACCTACAAGCTGTCCGCATTCCCGGGCGAGGCGCCCAGCGTGTCCGATCGCGCGCTGGGCGCGAACTTCGCGCGGGAGCACTTCAATCTCTTCCTGCCCAGCTCCGAGTTCTGGCCGCTGGCCACCGACCGGCGCCACTCGGCGTGCCTAGCCGGCACCCGCACGCTGCACCGCTTTGCGCGCGATGCCAGCGGCGCCGTGGTGCAGAACCCGGCCGCGCCCATCCACTCCTGGGTGCAGGAGCTGTCCCTGGTCAAGGGCCAGATCAACGACGAGGCCACCGAGCGCACCTACCAGACCAACAACGACGGCAGCGCGGCACCGCGTGCGCTGGACGTGCGGGGCAACGACCGGCTGCTGGGCGTGGTGCGCCCAGTCAAGCCCACGGTCACGCTGCAGGTGGTGGACGAGTTCACGACCGAGGAGGCCAAGACCTGGCTGTATGGCGACTTCGCCGAGCGGGTGCGCGCGGATTTGCTGGCCACGGTGATCCAGCACGAGGGCCACCAGGAGGCGATCCGCTGGGATTCCAACGGCAAGGCCTATGCCGGCGCCACGTCCAACTACGGGCTGTCCCTGTCGACCGCCGTAGGCGCTGGCGCCTCGGCTGGCAACCTCTACGCCGTGGTCACGGCGGCCCGCGCGGCTGCATGCGAGATGGACACTACACGCCTGGGTGCCGTCAAGACAGCCAGCGGCTGGGCCATCCCACTGGCCGCCATGCCGTTCAGCTACCCGTTCCGCCGGCCCGCTCTGGTGGAGGCGCTGCAGCAGCATGAGTTTCCGGACACGGCCGGCGAGCGCTCCGGTGAAACCGTGCTCACGGCTGACCAGGCCGCCAAGCTGGCCGACCTGGTGGAGGAGGCCGTGGCCCCCGGCACCAAGTGCGCCAACTGGCGCAGCGAGCTGGACAAGCTGGTGAAGGAGTTTGCCGACCTGGGCCTGGCCAAGGCCTGGGCCACGCCGGGCGCGGCGCCCGTAAAGCCCAGCGAGCCCAAGGCCGCGCAGTACTACTTCGACTCCGACAACAACGCCATCGAGCACGCCGACTGGGTGCAGTATCGGCGCGACCTGGAGGCCTACTACAAGGCCCTGGACACCTACACGGAAGGCAAGACGGCTGCCACATCCCAGGCGGCCAGCCTGAATGCCCGCATGGTGGAGATCCAGCAGCGCTGCAGCACGTTGGTGTCCAGCATTCAGACCCAGCTGGCCAGCCAGTACATCGCGGCCACGGGTGACATGGCCGTGATCGGCACCTGGCTGGACCAGCTGGGCGGCGTGGCCGACTTGGCCGGCAAGACCGTGGAGCGCGTGGTGGACTCGCGCTTCTACGTCGTGGCCTTCGTGACGGACTGGGGTGAAGAGTCCGAGCCGTCGCCCATCTCCGAGATGCTGGAGGTGGACCAGAACGACACCGTGACCATCCAGCGGCCCCAGGCCATGACGGGCGAGCAGCATGCCGCGCGCCACGTCGTGAAGTGGCGCATCTACCGCAGCAACGCCTCGGCCGCAGCGGCGGCCTGGCAGCTGGTGCAGGAGCTGCAGATCTCCGTGGCCAGCTTCCTCGATGACAAGAAGGGCGAGGAGCTGGACAGCCTGCAGCCCCAGTTCACCTGGGCCGCGCCGCCGTACCGCATGGACAGCCAGTACGAGGGCGACAACAAGCCCAGCGTGGGCGCCAATCCCTACCTGCGCGGGCTCACGGGCATGCCCAACGGCATCATGGCCGGCTTCATCGACAACACCGTGGCCTTCTGCGAGCCCTACGTGCCCTACGCCTGGCCCGTGGACTACCAGGTCACGACCGAATGGCCCATCGTGGGCATGGCCGTGTTCGACCAGACCCTGTTCGTGGGCACGGCCGGCAATCCGTACTTCGTGACGGGCGCGCACTCGGCGCAGATGTCGGCCATCAAGCTCGACAGCAACCAGTCCTGCAGCGCCCGCCGCTCCATCGTGCCCGTGCAGGGCGGCGTGCTCTATGCCTCGCCCGATGGCCTGTGCCTGGCCAGCCCGGGCGGCGTGCAGGTGGTGACGCGGCAGCTGATCGCGCGCCAGGACTGGCAGCGCATGCAGCCATCCACCATGTTCGCGGCCGAGCACGAGGGCGTCTACTACCTGTTCTACGCCGGGGCCGGTGGCGGCTGCCTGGCGTTCAGCGCGCAGGACGGGGCCAAGCTCGGCCATACCGACCTGGGCGGCGCCACAGTGACGGCGGTTTGGGTGGACCGCTTCAACGACCTCATGTACGTGGCGCGCGGCCAGGACATCCTGGAATGCTTCACGGGCGATGCTCTGCGCACGGCGCGCTGGCGCACAGGCCTGGCCACCCAGGGCCAGCAGCTGCCGCTGGCCTGGGCCAAGGTCTACGGCCTGCAGGACGCCCAGCACCCGATCACCCTGCGCCTGTGGGGCGACGGCCAGCTGCAGCACACAGCCCGGTTCACCGACCTGCAGCCGCAGCGCCTGCCGCCCGGGCGCTGGCTGGAGCACCAGGTGGAAATCGAGGGCGCCGCCCGCGTCACCAGCGTGGTGCTGTGCTCGACCACGGAGGAGCTGCGCAGCGTATGACCAACCGCAAGAAGATCGACACGGGCGCGGCCCGCCTGCCGGCCCTGGCCCGGGTCAACGTCCAAGACAAGGCCCTGTCCAACTGGATGCAGGCCGTGACCGAGCACCTGGAAGTGCGCTCCGGCGGCCGGGGCAACGAGTTCGAGCGCGGCGTGACCCTGCGCGAGCTGGTGGCCCTGCAGGGCTCGGTGCAGGGCGTCACCCAGCTGCTGGCCACCGACAAGACCCCCGGCGAGGGCGAGATCGTCATCGACCTGGGCGGCGGGCTGTCGGCTACGGTGGCCGTGGAGCGCTTCGCCCAATCCATCATCGAATCGCGCCTGTTCAAGAGCCTGGCCAAGACCCTGGACGACCCCAGCCGCTTCGACCACCTGGCGCAGGAGATCCGCGACGAGCTGCTGCGCTCCATCGCCGACGAGGCCGCCAAGCGCGGCGCCGAGGTGCGCGAGCTGCAGACCGTGGTGCAGAGCAACGAGCGCAGCCTGGCCATGGCCGTGCGCGAGGTCACTGCCAGCCTGCGCAACGCCAGCGCAGGCCTGCGCGCCACGCAGGCGGCGTTCGCGGACGGCCAGCGGGCCATGGCCACCAACGTGCTGCAGCTGCAGGCCTCCCTGGGCAACTACTACCAGGACGGCAAACCGGGCCGCGCCATGCTGGAGCAGGAGATGACGGTGCTGGCCGGCTACAGCGAAGGCCTGCGCGCGCAGTACACGCTCAAGGTGCAGGCCGGCGGGGCCCTGGCCGGCTACGGCATCGCGGCCGAGGAGGTCAACGGCAAGACTTCCAGCGCCTTCATCATCATGGCCGACAAGTTCGCCATCGTCTCCCCCAGCTACAACGCCGGCCAGATGAGCACGCCGCGGCCCGAAGACGTGGTGTTCGGCGTCGATGGCGACGGCATCTACCTGCAGCGCAACGTCTACCTCAAGGGAAATATGCGCATCGACGGCCTGGGCAAGAAGCTCGTGGACGGGCTGCGCGGCTCGGTGCTGCTGTCGGCCAGCGGCAGCTTCTGGAGCGATGCCACCGCACGCCAGGCCGTCTGGCAGGCCCTGGGCAACAGCGGCAGCGCGCCCAACACCAACCACCTGATCGTGGGCGATGCCGTGACCATCAGCAACGGCGCCGGCTTCACGCAGACGCGCCACTGGATGGGAACGGCCTGGCTGATCCCGGCCGCCGTGCTCAACGGCGACCTGCTGGTGGACGGCACCGTGGCGGCGCGCAAGGTGGACACGCGCGGCCTCACCGTGCGCGACAACGCCGGCAACGTCATCCTGGACGCCAACGGCCTGGACGCGCAATGGCTGCGCAATCTCAAGGCCGCCCAGGTCAGCGGCCTGGGGCCGCTGGCCACCAAGGACAAGGCCCGCATCGGCGACACCGTGGCGTTCCCGGACGGCACGACGATGAACACCAGCGACTTCATCAACCGGCTGCAGCGCATCACGTCCAACAACATCGGCGTGTTCATGGACACGGCGGCCATCGGCACGGCCTATATCGGCCAGGCGGCCATTGGCACGCTGCAGATCGCGGGCGGCTCGGTCACAGCCATGGCCCAAGGCGAGTTGCCCCGCGAGATTGTCATTTCTCCGGGCGTCGAGGTTGAAATATGCCAATGCACCGTGCGGATGTCGAGCGGTGGGACGGGCGTGGCAATCGTGGCGTTTGCGAACGCCATGCCGCAGTCTGGAGATGCGGGCTTGGGTCTGACCATCGTCCGCGACGGCAATGGCATGCGCTACACGGGGACCTCCATGCGCAATGGCTACCGCACTGTGGCCTATGCCGGGGCTTTTGACGCTCGGCCTCCTGGTGGCGATCTGACCTATCGCTTGATGGCGAGGAACCTTGATCCAGTGAGTTCCATAGAGGTGTATTCGGCCAACATCATGGCTACGGGAGGAAATCGGTGAATCACTATGTCCAGATAGGGGTGTCCGGCCTCGTAGTCGGTCGCGGAAGTACCAATGCACCGTTATCCGCCATACCGTCGCCACCAGGCGGGCAAGTGCTGCGCCTGGGTAGTGATGTTCCCGTAGCTGCTCCGCTGTTTTTTGATGGGCACCAGGTGCGCGTGGCCGCACCGGCTCCTTCCCCGTTCCATGTGCTGTCGAATTCGGGCACCTGGACGCTGAATGAAGCTGCGGCGTGGGTGAGCGTGCGTGCAGACCGCGACCGGCGGATCGCCGCCTGCGACTGGCGTGTCACCCGGGCGCAGGAAGAGGGCCGGCGCCTGGACCCCGAGTGGCGGACCTACCGCCAAGCCCTGCGCGACATCACCGACCAGCCGCACCCGCTCACCATCGTGTGGCCCACGCCGCCGGCCTGATGCGTGCCAAGCCTGCCACTCTGGCCGGCATGCTGGACTACGACACGCCCGCCATCTATGCCTTCCTGCGCATGCGCATCCCTGGCCTGTTGAGCACCGAGGGCGCAGTGGGCATCGGCTGGAAGCGCGGCGGGTTGCTGGTGGCCGGGGCCGTCTTCGAGCAGCACAACGGCCGCACCGTGTGGGCGCATGTGGCCATCGACGCCCCGCTATCGCGCCGCTTTCTGCGCGCGTTTCTTGACTACCCGTTCGCTGTGTGCGCGGTCGATGCGCTGCGCGGCTACGTGCTCGCTTCCAACACTAGGCTGCGTGCGCTGGCTCGCCGGCTGGGCGCCGTGGAGGAAGCGGTGCTGGCAGGCGCAGCGCGCGACGGCGGCGATGTGGTGGTCTGCACCCTTTGGAGAGGAAACCTGAAACATGACACGCTGGCACAGCACTGAATTTGATTTCCTGCCCGAGCAGGCATTTCGACCTCGGCCCGGGGGCGGCATGACGTTGGAGGGTGGCGGCGCCTCGACCCCAGCACCCGATCCGCGGCTGGTGGAAGCGCAGGTGAAGAACCTGGGCATCCAGGACGACATGATCAAGCAGATCATCGGCAATGCGAACGACATGGCGCCGCTCCAAAAGGAGCAGACGCAGTTCGCGCTGGACACCTCGCGCACAGCCTGGGAGCAGTCTCAGGCCGACCGTGACTATGCGCTGGGGCGCCGGGACAAGCTGACGGGCCTGCAGGACACCATGGTGGAGGAAGCGCGCACCTTCGACACGGAGGGCAAGCGCGAGGAGCTGGCGGGCCAGGCGGCTGCCGATGTCTCCAACGCCTACGAAAGCGCCAAGCGCACGCAGGGCGCGGAAATGGCCCGCATGGGTGTCAACCCTGCCGATGGCAAGTATGGCGCCGGGTCCAATGCCTTGGTTGCCAGCGAGGCACTCGCCACTGCCGCCGGAAAGAACTCGGCCCGAACCGCTGCACGCGCGGAAGGGCGGGCGCTGACGGATCGGGCCTCGAATGCGCTGGCCGGCTATCCCGCCATGGGCATGCAGACGACGGCTGCCACGGCCGGCTACGGCACCTCGGGTCAGAACATCGCCAACACCGGCCTGGCTGGCCTGAACTCAGGCTACGGCCAGGCGGCGGGCATGGCAGGCAATGCCGGCAACAGCGCGGCCAACATGTGGGGGCAGCAGTCCCAGGCCTATCAGCAGTCCCAGGCCACCAGCGGCGCCGGAACGGGGGCCATCGTGGGCGCGGGCCTGTCTGCTGCGGCCATGTTCTTCTGATGCGGGCCGCAGACATTGCCGACAGCGTGGGCCAGGCGATTGCCGGCCGGCGCGCTGCGCTGCAGTTCAGTGGGGGCAAGGACTCGCTGGCATGCCTGTACCTGCTGCATCCACTGGTGGAGCAGGGCCTGCCGGTCTACTGGCTGTCCACGGGTGACACCATCCCGGAAACACGCGCGGTTTTGGACCAGGTGCGCACGTGGGTTCCAGATCTGCGTACCGTGCAGACGGACGTGCTCGCCTGGAAAGCAGCCCATGGCATCCCGAGCGACGTGACCACGGCGCAATCGAGCTGGATCGGCCAGGCCTACGGCATGAGCGACACGCCGCTGGTGGGCCGCATGGACTGCTGCGTGGCCAACCTGATGCAGCCCATGCACCAGCGCATGCTGGCCGACGGCATCGAGGTGGTGATTCGCGGCACTAAGCTGGCCGATACGGGCCAGGTGCCGGCGCGCGGCCCAGGCGATGCCTACGAGGTCTTGCTGCCGCTGCTGCACTGGAGCCATGACCAGGTGTTCCAGTTCCTGCAGGCGGTGGGTGCCCCGCGCAATGCCGTCTACGACACCTTCCGCGCCATCAGCGCGCCCGAGTGCCTGCACTGCAGCGCATGGTGGGACGACGGCAAGGCCGCCTATCTCAAGCAACTGCACCCCGACAAGGTGGGGCAGTACCGAGCGAGTCTGCAGACCATCCGCGCCGAACTGGCGCGCCGGGTGCAGGAGTTGGACAGCGAATTGAAGGAGTGCGAACAATGAATTTGGGAAGTGGTTTCGCTGCGGGCCTGGCACAGGGCCAACAATTTACGCGGGGCATTGCTGACGCCTATCGCGCCGGTCAGCAAATGAACGATGCGCGCGACCAAGCGGCGCAGAAAGAGGCGTTGAAAGGCATTGCCAGTGCCACAGCCGTGGAGTCCACGGGCTACACCGCCGACCAGGGCAAGGAGCTGGAAGGCCTGGCCGCCAACGGCTACAAGATCGACTTTGACGGCGCGCAGAAGGCCTATGTCGCGCGCAACGATGCGGGCGACACCAAGACCATCGCCATGCAGGGGGTGACCGACTTCATGGGCGAGCGCTCGGCGGGGTCGATGAGCCGCGAACAGCAGGACAGCACGCGCATGCTGGCCATGGCCGACGTGATCGGCCGTACCGACCCAGAGCGCGGCCTGCAGATGCGCCAACAGCTCACGCTGGGGGCGCACGATCTCAAACGCCAGGCTAGAGAGATGAAGCAATGGCAGCAGGATGACGAAGTGGGGCGCATTGAGGGCGAGCAACGAAAGCAGTTCCAGGCATCGTTGATTGACCAGAGCGGCAAGTCACGCGAAGCGACGATGGACGACCACCTTGCCCATAGTCAGCGCCGTATAGCGGCGCTGACACAGGCTGGGCATCTCAAGGCTGCGGACCAGGCTACCCAGGATTTGATGGCGCAGTCGCACATCAAAATCCAGATGGATACAAAAAGGCGTCAGGAGGCATCTGACAAAGCCGCTGCTGGCCTGGCGGTGGGCGACTATGCCCCGCTGATGGAGCTCTACAACCGCTATGTTCCCAGTGGCTACAAAATTTCCGGCATCGAGGCGGGACAGGGAGGGGCTTTGCAGATCAAGCGCACAGACCTGAATGGCCGGGAGGCGGCGCCAGTCACTCTTAAGGACAGTGGCGAGGCTCTTGGACTTCTCAAGTCCATGGCCAGCCCGGCGGCGCTGTACCAGTATTCCCAGGGCGAGTTCCAACGCAGCTTGCGTCCGAGCCGAGAAACCGTCCCGAGCGGCTTGCCGTATGGCGCCTCCAGGTAGCGCAGCACTGATCCTGGGATGCAGCCATCAAGGCCCGCTTTAGCGGGCCTTGCCGTTTCAGGAGCCCGGGCGCCGCTGCCTGTCGTGCCAAGCCTGCCAGTCTGTGCTTCTTGCCAAAAGGGGATCAGATGAGCAGCAAGAAGTACAAGCGCGAAAGGCTGGACCAGCCGGACGGCCGGGCCTACGAGCCAGAGGCATTCGAATTGCTGGACGGGATGGATGTGACCGGCATCGGTGCCGGCGCACGCTACCGGCCCGTGCCTGCCCAGCCGCCCGCACAGCCACAGGAGCGCAGCTGGGGTGAGGCGATCGCGGATGCCGGCGTGCAAAGCGCTGAAGGGGTGAATACAA
>Ga0105250_10001064_pt1 | contig 15663 bp, 10 predicted proteins | sample KBSS54metaG_FD_80425 | JGI IMG/M metagenome (GOLD analysis project Ga0105250, IMG submission 80425) | Switchgrass rhizosphere microbial communities from Kellogg Biological Station, Michigan, USA - KBS S5-4 metaG | ecosystem: Host-associated > Plants > Roots > Rhizosphere > Soil | place...
GGCTGAACAGCATCCACAAACGCTGGTTGCACTCACCGCTGCAATTATGAAAGCTCAGCAAGAACTTAGCGAACTAGAAGACTTTGCTCCAATTTTAAAATTATTGGTCGAATTTGGAATTGTCCGTTTTCATTGCTCAGAAGAAGTACATGTCGACAAATACTATATGATTCAGAATATTGTCCGTCATTTGGTAAAAGAAAGTGCTCTTCCGAAAGTAAAAGACTTTTATTGGCTTTTTCAGCAAATGCAGAAGTGGGATGACCTTCAGCTAGACCAAACGCAAATCAATGCACTTGGTCATAAATGCATCAATCTTGCGGCTTATGAACAAGCGAAACAGCTTAATTTCATCTAACACGCCCTATCTAATCAACAAAAAAAGCTGTCTTTTATATAAAAGACAGCTTGAAAGACCCATAAGACAAAATGCGAAACACGCATTACTATACTTTTTGGACTCAATTGATCCATTTAAAATATAGCGCTTATGGTCATGATCATATCCATCTAAACGTATCATTTTCAGACATTTTCATATCAATAACTGACACTTGATCACCCCCTCTCTCAATCATTCTTATTAATTTAAGTTAAAGAAATGATGTTCATTCAGTTCAAACTAATAGCCAACATGTGCATCTCGTACTGTTGACATTGCTTTAAATTATTTGGCTTGTGAATCGTAGTAGTTGCTGAGGTTTGGGGAAACTACACAGCTTTGAACCAAGCTCATGGCGATACTTATATCCAGTTAAAAATTTGAATTATATAAATAATAAAAAAGCTGATGATAAGCGAAATTTAAACACTCAGCGCCAGCTTTTAGCTAAAATCAATTAATAATTAAAAGTATAACTCAAACCAAAGGTATGCCCTTAGGCCCGCATACTAGACACGGTTGAAAAGGTAATTTCTGACTGCTGGCTATAAACCGTGCGATAGTCTTTATTCCACACGTTATAAGCTGGAAAATTCACTAGGGCGTCCATAATCGCATAACCCTGTATTTTTAGGGGGGCTTACCATGTTAAATAACCAATAAAGATTTTATATCCATAATAGTAATGACTACTATTTACATCTGTAATGATAATGAATACTATTTGCATCAATATTAATACTTACTAATTGGGAATAACAATGCGCTTGTCACACTTCAGTCTTTGCTTCCTTACAACAGCAATTTGTACCCATCTTTATGCCGATGGTTCAATTAAAACAACTACTGAATCACAAAATACTGAAGCTAAACTTCCGACAATTGTGATAACAGCGACACGTACACCCAAAAGCATTTCTGAAATTGCGGGAACAGTTCAAACCATTTCTGCTGATGAAATTGCGCAACAGGCTGGTCCAGGTCGTAAAGTTGCAGATGTTTTGGCACAACTAATTCCATCTTTAGCACCAAGCAGTGGAACGAGTAGTAATTATGGTCAAACTATGCGTGGACGTAATGTACTGGTGATGATTGATGGCGTATCACAAACGGGCTCACGTGATGTAGCACGTCAGTTGAATAGTATTAGCCCAAATATGATTGATCATATTGAGGTAGTTTCAGGTGCGACCAGTATCTATGGTTCAGGTGCGACTGGCGGAATTATTAATATTATTACCAAACGTGCTGACAAGTCTAAGCCTGTTAGCTTTCAAACAAAATTAGGTGTGACATCGGCCGATAATTTCCGCGGTGATAGTCTGGCTTATCAAGTTGGCCAAACGGCTTCATTTTCAAATGATAAAGTCGACGGTTTTCTTGGCATAGACTATACCAATCGAGGTTCTCAATTTGATGGTAATGGGGATCGTATTTCATTAAGCCCTTGGCAGGGTAGCACTATGGATACCGACACCATTGATGTGAATGGTCGTGTTAACTTTAATTTAACAGATAATCAGACTCTTAGTTTTGGTGCTCAGTATTATAAAGATGAGCAAGATACAGAATATGGACCTGATTATTCTTATTTACTCACAAAAACAGATCCATCTTACAAAGCTGTCAAAGGTTGGAGCTTAGATAATCAGCCGTTTACTGAACGTTATGCTTTTAATACACAGTACCAAAATCAGGATTTCTTAGGTCAAGTTCTGAATGTGGAAGCTTACTATCGAAAGGAGAAGTCACGCTTTGTACCTTACGGTTATTCAGCTGACGGTGTTAGTGTAAAGCAAAGTCAATCAAATGTGGATTATGCAGGTATTCGTTCAACTTTACAGTCTGATCTTGTGGTTGCTGACCGTGATTTAAAACTAACTTATGGCTTAGACTATGACTGGGAAAAAGATCATCAGTGGGCGGACTACTACATACCAAGCAATAATGGTTTAGTTTATACCCCAACTGGAGAAAAACAAGGCTCAGGACCAGACACTGAAATTCAGAATATTGGTACCTTTATACAAGGGGACTATGCAGTAACAGATCAGCTTAATATTCAAGCTGGAGTGCGTTACCAATATGTTCAAGCGGACACAGACAGCTATTTAACTGCACGTAAGCCATATACATTAATGGCTGCAGACTCTACAGATTCAGATAAATTCCTGTTTAACCTAGGTGCTGTCTATAAACTCAATGATGCTCAGCAAGTCTATGCTAACTTTTCACAAGGCTACAGTTATCCAGATGTGCAACGTGTATTACGTGATGTTGCAGCATATACCTTAACTACATCTGGTATTGCTCCGATCACTGTGAATAGCTATGAACTAGGCTGGCGCTTGAACCAAGATAAAGGTTTAAATTTGGGCCTAACAGGTTTTTATAATACTTCTGATAAAGTCGTTCAATTTAACTCGGATCGTTCTGTAAATGTTGTTGATACCGACCAGCGAATTTATGGGGCTGAAGCAACAGTAAGTTACCCATTCATGGAAAATTATAAGGTAGGTGGGACTTTAGGTTATACAAGAGGCCAGTACAAGGATGGAGCCAATAATTGGCATGAGTTAAATGCTTTTGCAGTTTCACCAATGAAAGGTACGTTGTTTGCCGAATGGAATAATACGGCAGGCTATGGTGTACGTGCTCAAATGCTTGCGATCAAAGGAACTGATAAAGCTTATAAAGACGATCTAGAGTTAAAATCAGCTGGACTGAGTGATAGTAATAGCGCAGCAGAGATTAAAGGTTATACAACCATGGATGTATTAGCACATTTCCCTGTGGCGGAAGGTCGTGTGGACTTTGGTATCTATAATCTATGGGGAAATCAATATAAAACTGTATTCGCTCAACAAGCAGCAGTAACTAATGCTAACTCATTGTTAGCAATCCCAGCCGAAGGTCGTACTTTTGTGCTAAGTTATACTATAAATTATTAAATTTAGGACTGGGAGAGACTGTTCTAAATTTTCTAAAATTAACATAATACGCCTTATTATTTAATAAAAAGTCCAACCCTAGTGTCTGGGCTTTTTTAATGATTTGTCACGTTTTACGGTTAACTATCAATCAATTTTTCACAATTTCATGTAGCCTCTCTTACTCTATTAGAGAGAGTTCAATAGATAATGGTTTTTCCCAAAAAAACTTGCCCCTCATTCTTTAATCGATCATGGATTAAGATGGTGTGTAAGAGCATATGATTATGAAAAATGATGCTGTATATCAAACTGGTCCTACCTAGTCGAAATAAAATCATTAACTTGTTGATTTATTATATTTTACTGTACTCTCATTTCTGATTCATTTAGCCCATTACGTTGCCGATAACTTCCACAGCGTGAGTAGAATTCATTTCGATAACAATGATATAGAACTGCTGTTTTTTCCAACATCTTTATTTTTTTCTGCGCTTGATAAGCAATATCTTCTGCAATATAGGCATAAGATTTTACATTTTCATCCGGCTCACCCACAATTTTACTGGCAGTTGAATTTTCAAAAATAAAATAACTCATCATGCGCATAACAGCTCTGAAATGCCCTTGCCCCAGCACATGTTTTTCACCGAGTAAAATATGCCAGCCCAGATCAGAGTCATCAGCATCATAATAAAGCGCTAGTCGATCACGCTTGGCTTCATATATCTCAAGATAACCCACATCAGTATGTTCAATCGTAATAATAAATAAACGCTGATGATCATCACAAATCATCTTTTCAAAATAAACTGCCAGTTCAAGCTCTGGTTTATTCAACTGCCACTGGGGAATCACATGAGGTTCATGCATCCATTTATACAATAATGGAAAATCCTGTGGGAGTTGCACAGCTCTTAATCCATAAGCTATTCCTCTTTCCTCGTAATGGAACTCATCCAACAGCTGTGAAGATAATGTCATCATAAATATTTACTCAATTCAATTTCATGCAGATGCAGTAAAGTGGTAATAATCCTGTGCCGAATGTTCGCTGAAAAACTGGTCCCGTTTCTGCCGTTCTTGGATTTCCATTTGCTGAAACTGCCCGAGATGATGGCGGGCAATATCTGGACTCAAAATAAATACGCCATCGGCATCTCCAACCATTAAGTCGCCAGAGGAAATACAGGTATCTCCCATCTGTATTTGCTGGTCAAACTCCACCACACTCTCTCCCTGCTGACGTGTAGTCAGACAACTGACCGATGAAGCAAAAACGGGGACCTTCATATTTCTTAAAGCAGTTACATCCGTTACTGCACCCAATATGATTACAGCGGCAAGCTGATGATATATGGCAGCGCGATGTCGCTGTTCTCCCCAGCAGGCGCGATGTTCCAACTGACGTGCATCAATAACCAGTACATCACCCGGTTGGCTGTTCAGCAAAGCCTGACGCAGTGCCATACCATTGACTGAATGCAATGTAGCCGTACGCACTCGCCCCACAGCATGCCCAATTTGGTTAATCGCATGAATCTGTGGTAAATGCCCTTGGTCCAGTACATGACCAATGGTTGAGCTGGCAATACCTGCATAGCTCTGGATTAAATTATTTAAGTGGTCTTGCATGAGTATTGACCTCTGTGTTCATCCTGTCTCAGTAATGGACAGCTTGCACAATATTCTTTCTGTGCTTCAGGTAACTGAAAATAAAAGCAGCATTTTTTACGTTGATAGGTCGTGGACGATTGCTGCCGACTCTGATCCAGTAAATAAAATGGGTTCTGTTTTAGGCCCAGATCAGATGCAGGTAAATCTATCAAAAACTGCCGTTGAAACTGGATACGGCTGAGGAAAGCTTGGTTCCCCCCTTTTCTGTTCATCATGTCGTAAAATTGCAGAATTCGTAATGCAGTATTTTCCCACAACAAAAATTTCTGTACTTTCCCTATACGGGTGAGGACATCAAATAACTTTTGCAGGTCATCCAGTATAAATCGCACATATCCTTCAAAAGATTGCTGTTTTCTACTGACGCCATGCTGTAATTGAGGCAGATTAATCAGATGCAGTGTTCTGTCCCAATACCAGTCAGGAGGCAATACTGTGGAAATACAGGATATTTCCCATGGCAAATCAATTTCCTCAGAAGTCAGTGCATAAAAATATGGGAATAACAGAGGAACAGCCCAGTATTTAATGAACATGGATGTAGTGCAGGTTAAATTCACTGCACCCACACGGGAACCAAAATCATTTAATGCTGTCAGACATGCAGAGGGATTTAGCAGATCTGTAAAACTCAGTATCTGCTGGCCCTCTACAGGCAGCACATCAAATTGAATATTCAGGCGTTCAGCCAGCAACTGCCTAAGTACTGGTATATCAGATTCTGTCATTTTAAAATCAGACCCAATATTCAATACTGTAATCTTTGACTGCACGCCTGAGTTTTCTCTATTCATGAAATTAAACAACACCCCTGAATACATTCGGCACAGTTCCCATACTGCTTGGCATACTTCCCACCCGATTATCTTGCTCAAGTAGCGGACGGATCAGTTGCTTATATGGCCACAACTCACTATCAAACAGGATATGCTTTAATTCAGCGCGAGCCGTATCCGTAAATGGCACATCATCCAGCGCTTGCTGTAACTGCTGAGCCAATACGCGCCATAAATCCGCCGAGTCAACCTGATAGAACTCTGCAACAGTTTCCAAGATACTGGCCAGATTGACCTGTATACCGAGTGTCTGCAGATAGAGAATCAAACTTTTCACGCTGTCGTGATACAAAGTAATACGAAAATCATGTGGACTCAGGTACTCAGGATCAGGCAGGCCCTGCTGCTGCATCCACGGCTGATAAATACGGACAGAATCATGGTCACGGAGCATGAAACCAGCGAACTGCCCCTGTTCCAGTACAATACAAATATTTTGACCATGAATTTCGCCCATCAGACCAAGACGGAACAGGCGCAAATTTATCTCAAAGAAATCACGGCATAATGCAGCAAAAGTATTGTAGATATGCTGTGGTGTAACAGTTAGATTCTGCCATTTTAGAATCAAATCAAATACACATCCCTGCCCGTCCATCAGTTGCCCTAAGCTAGCCATAGGAATAATCTGATAAGGTGCTTGTAACAACTCAGCAGGAATTCTACGGCGCTGTGCAGCGAGATGCATCGGTCGTTCGTTGAACAGCATTAAATTATCTGGCGTTAAATTCTCCTGTTGTTCTGGAAGATAAGCCCACCATTGATTTTCATCGCATAACCACAGACGTCTTTTCAATACCTCATCTTTTTGCTTAGCAAGCTGCAACAGTTGCTGATTCTTTTGCCCATTGATCATTTTTACAATTGGTAAAAAACGCAATGAACCCAGTGATTTAACTGCAAGTGGTAATTTCAGACTATCCTGTGGCTGTGTCGCTGAAAGAAGGCTTCTTAGTGACGAACTGGCGTACCAGCCGCTAGACTGGAACGCTAAGGGGATAATATCCTTATGGCGCAACTCTTCAGAAAATTTGTCGGACAGCACATGCTTGAACTGCCACGCATGTAGGGGAATCGCCAAATAACTATCCCCCAGCGCTTTTTCATCACATTCCTGTTTCAACATCAGGAACTGTTCCGCATTCAGAAAAATACGAGCAGGTTGCTGCCTGCTGATCTCGGTAACATCCTTTCCATAGACCAACTTTTCTCTATTTACTGCAACCCAGTGAACATTCATATCGTGAGCAAATTCAGGACTGAAATACTGATATTCATCAGGACTAAAACCGTCCTTTAATTTGGCCAGCGGATGATAGGGACGATCCCGCAAAGCGGCATACTGCTCCAGCTGTATAAATAAGTCTGCAGGATGCTGCGTTAACCAATCTGAAGAGGACAATTGATGTTGCTGAGACAATTCTGCATGCAGCATTGCCTGTTTTAAATCTGCACGAAAATCTGCCAGTTTTGATGTATCAGCAGAGTTGAAGCACTGTAATTGCTGCATGAAGTCAAATAACTGCAATGCACTTAGTTTCTGAACATGATAATCCTGTGCTTCGTCCATGCTAAGCTTACAGATCGATGCTCCAACATGCATCCAACGCTGTTTCAAACCCTGTTTCAGCGATAGAATCAAGCACTCAGTCTGCGCAGAATTAAATAAAACTGCAAAATGCTCCCCAGCTGTATAACTGTCGAAAAGTGTTTCAAAGCCATGCTGAAATCTTTGTCTGCATAGGCGTTGAGCCTGATCCTTTGTCAGGATCTCCGATTCTGAAATATATTGCTCAGCAAGTAGACTATTGACCAAATCCATCAATATCTCCTGCCCTGAAACGGCAGGTGAAAATACCATGGTATTCATTCGTTTATCTCCCCTAAACAAGCTGACGGAAATGGAACAGAGGGTTATTGACATAACGCATCTGTACATCACCATCACCGAATAAGCGGCGGCGGGTTAGCGATTCAATACAATATTGCTCTGCAAAGACATCAAACACCGCATAGCGTGACTGGTGTTCAGGATATTGCTGCTGAAAATGATGAATAATATCGGCTGCTTTTTGCCAGAAGACCTGCTCACTAAAGTCAAGCTGCTGTTGTAGTGTTATGGCGATATCACTCAATGCAACAAAGAATAGACAAGCGCAACTAAAATCCCGCACTGCATTTAGGTCATCCGTGAGGATAAATGACATGCGATTAGCTTTCGCATGTTCCGCGGGTAATGCATGCAAGGTCGGAAAAGCTTCAGGATGGGTCAGATGATCAGGGCTGAAGCGTACTCCATCATGAAAATCCTTTAAAATGATCCGTACTGGCCAGCCATTACGATGAACCAAAATAATATTCTGACCATGCGATTCAGTTCCAATTCCTTCAGCAAAGAGTAAATATAGAATTGGCTGAATGACCACAGACAGTAATTGCCCAACCCATGCATCCACACCATACTGATCCAGCCAAGGTGCGATCAGTAACTTTCCATCCTGCTGAACATGACCAATTCCATTCAGAGGAATAGCGTCTTCACCAGATTTTAGATACTGCTGAACACTTTCACGCCACAGACTGGCAATAGTTCCATATGCCTGCTTGGCATGTGATGCAGGCAGACGAGTAAAATCCACTGCTGAGGCATGTACTTCACCAAGAATATCAAAATCCAATTTTTGGGCAATTTCACTGTTCTTTTTTAAACCCTGTAGCCAATCTGTAATTAGCGGCCCATTCATTGCTGTATGTGTCGCCAATATCCGTGAACTTGAGGTATTTGTCAGACTCATGGACATTTTGATATATGGCTTTTCAGGATGTTGTAAATTGGTCAGTGTTCTCAGTGACTGCTGAGCAATATAGGCATATTCCCCTCGTCCCAGATAAACAATCTTCTGTTCAGCAATTTCCTTAAAGAACACATGCACAATAGTATTTTCCCATTGCCATGGATGAACGGGTAACCAAGTATACTCATCTGCATTTTTTTGCTGATCCAAAACCTTTGTAAACTCTTGCTGATCCTGTTCAGTCAACTGCTGCTGCAGGAAATCATCCGCATTTAAATGACTGGATGCGTTATGGGAAAATATGGACTGATGTACTGCAATCCACACCAGATGAATAGGTTGTGCATATTCAACCCCATATTTCAGATTATCCTGCAGATTAAAACCCACTCGGGATTTATAACAAGGATGATAGGGATGACCATCCATCAGATAGGTTTCCAGCACATCATAACTATATTGTGCTGCTGGTAGTGCATACTCATTCTGGCAGTGCTGAGACTGCACATCATGAATAAAAGTTCGCTTCAATTCACTGATAAAACCATCAATCTGGGCTGCCTGTGGAATACTTCGGATGACCTCATCAATCACTAAATTCAACTGTGCAACCGTTTTCTGTCCCTGATGATCCTCACGGATGACATCTGTAGCATTCATGCGTACTAGCCCAAAACTAAGATGTCGCTGTCCTGCAGCTATGTAACGTACCGATTGCCCTTGTGGATTGATCACATTTATATAAAAAACACCATCCTCAAACTGGGCTGGAATCACCTCTTCATAAATCAATGCCTGTAGCAATTGTTTGATCACACGCTGTTCAACTTTTTTCATCGTGGTTTGATCAGGCTGCTGCCACGCCAAAGTGCTTGCATTCACAGAATGTGTGGTCGTAGAAAGTGCTGGATGTAAATTACCCATTATTTTTACCTTTATTGATTTTGGACCAAAACGTCCGCTTGCTTTTGACTCGGAAACTTCCATGCAGCGGGTAATGCCAACAGCATCACTCCTGCACAGATCAAAAACAGTTCCCGTATTGCATGAATTTGAGCAATTGCGAGTTCTGGTGAATATGAAATATTTTGTGTACGAATTTGCAGATAGAGTGCAGCAATCACGACAGCAATTGCAGCGCAGATCCGGCGCAGTAAATTATTAACAGCTGCTCCCTGAGTCACCAGTTCCTGATCTTCCAGACTATTTAACCCAGCTGTTGTCGCTGGCATATAGGACAAACCAAATCCCAGCCCATGCAAGATCATACAAAACATCAGGGATATAACATGTGTGCCAGGAATCAATGCCAGACCAGCAAATGCAGCAACAGTCAACAGAAGACCAAAACAGATTAATTGTCGGGCACCATGTTGATCGAGATATTTACCCGCCCATTGACTACATAGACTGGTGGTCAGTGCACTGCTCATCAGAATCACTCCTGTCCACACTGGACTGAGTTTTAAGGTATTCTGCAACAGTAGTGGGATCAGGAGTAAGGTAATGAACAGTCCGATGGTATGCACAACTGAAATAATGACACTGTAGTTAAAACCCCTATTGGTAAATAGTTGCCAGTCAATTAAAGCATTGGGCTTATTACGACTGAACAAGAAAAAGCCGCAACATGCCGCAATACCTGTACTGAACAACAGCAGAAACTCAGGCGTTTGGATGTCACTCAACTGCTGAATTCCACTCAAGCTGAGCAGCAACGCTACAATACCCACAGCAAGCAGTACAAAACCACTCCAGTCAAAACGCAACAATCTCACATTAGTCTGCTGTGACGGCAACCACCTTAACCCCATCACTAATGCAAAGATCGCCAGCGGAACATTCAATAAAAACAATGCCTGCCAGTTCCACCACACCAAAACCAGTGCACCCAGCATGGGTCCACATGCCAAAGTCAGCATGATCATGGCACCCCATAGCCCTGTAGCAGCACCCCGCTGCGCAGGCGGAGTTACCATAAATATAATTCCCAGAGACAATGGGATCATTAATCCACTTGAAAAGCCTTGTAAGGCACGAACCAGCAGTACAGTTTCAAAATGCTCCGCAAAAGCACCATACAGCGAGCTCAAACCAAAGATTATCAGCGCAGTCAGATATACCTGACGTTTACCAAATCGCTGACTCAAATAACCTGTGAGCAATAAACTCAGGCTCATACTCAGCAGAAAAATAACCATCACCCAGCTGACTGCTGTTTCATTAATCTGAAAATCATGCATCAACTGAGGAATAGCGGGGTTAAAACTACTGTTGTTTATACTGACTGTGCCAGTCCCCAACATCACACAGATCATCACCCAACGTTGTAACCCTGAAGATACAGGATTTTCTGTTTGCAACAGTGGTTGTGGCTGTTCAGCCATCTCCTGTCCCCTGTGTTATTTGCTCATGACTTTTAAATACTGATCATCTGTTTTCCCAGAGGGGCGCGGCATGACTGTATTTGTTCGGGAATTATTTATCTGAAATTCAGTCGTCAAGGCCTGACTACCCAGCTGAAAATCCTGAAAGCCTTGTTTTCCGTCTACATCAAAATAGTTTTCTTTCAGAATCTGATTGGCAATCCGTGCAGAACGGAATGCACCCAACCCCAGATCTGGAGTACCAACGCCATGGTGTTGGAGACTGGTATTCTGTATATAGATCTCACCATCCCCTTGATACTGCAGTTGATGATGCTCACTAATTTTCCAGCGTTGCTGGGTATCTAATACAATCCCGTCATTTAGCTTATTCAAGAACGTCTGTGCAGGATATTGATAACCCGTTGCTGCAATCACGGTACTTGCCCGGATTTTCAACATCTGCTGTTGCTGAATCTGTAAAAATTCAAGTTGAATATTATTCGGACCATGTAACTGTGCATTCTCCAACTGATAGTTGCCAGCAATAGTCACACAGGTATCCGCTTGTCCAATACTACGGTGATAAAGGCGCTCATAGATTTCCTGAATAGTTCTGCTACTGATGCCCTTGTACAAGTGGGCTTGTGCAGTTGGCAGAGTATCCTTGAGAGCTTCTGGTAAATGGTAGAAATAACGCATGTAATCTGGACTGAAGCTTTCCAGACCCAATGGTGTATTTTCCATGGGTGAAAAACCTGCGGAGCGGGTCAACCAATACAAATGGAATCTAGGCTTGCCTGTTTCTGATGAAATTTGCTGATCAAATAAATCAATAAAGATTTCCGCCGCAGACTGACCAGAGCCAATCAGTACCACATTACCAGAAAGATTATCGGTACACTGCTGTAGATAGCTGGAAGAGTGCAGACAAGATGCGGTTTGTTCTGAAATTGCTTGTAATGGTTTGGGTAATCGCGGCACCGTTCCCACCCCCAATACCAGTTTACGGGTCTGATGAATGGACAATCGCCCACACTGTTCAGCAATCACCTGAAAACCTCCAGAGATTGGAGCAACGTCCACCACTCGCTGACCAAAATGTAGATCATGCAACTGCTGTACGACCCACTGGCAATAATGGTTATATTCTTTGCGTGGAATATACAGATTCTCACGGAAGTAAAACTTATAGAGACGTTGCTGTGCCTTTAAATAGTTCAGAAAGCTATAAGGGCTTGTCGGCTCAACCAGACTAACCAAATCGGCCATAAAAGGGACTTGCAACATCGCACCTGGTAGCTGTAATCCTGCATGCCAGTCAAAATTTTCCCGTTTTTCAAAGAAACAATACTTCAATGAAGCATGCTGATTCACCAACGCAGCAAGACTTAGATTAAAAGGCCCCAGACCAACACCGATGAAATCAAGCATAGTCGGCCTCCTCAATAACTTGTCTAACATAGAGTGGATTTTTTAAATCAACATAGATTGATTGCTGAGAAATATCAGCTTGTAACTCATCCAGCTCATACAGACGTGTCATCATATTGCCTTTATAAGGGAAAGTTTCATGATGTAAAACAGTCTTTAATAAATTGCTTTCAGGATATTTCTGATAGGCCTGCAACAGGTAAGATTGCAGCATTTCAATTAATTGTTGCTCCTGAACAGCGCCAGTCATACCTATGGCATTAATCAGACCGAATAAGGTATTACCAATAAAGTAATAACGGAAACGCTCATCCACCAGTGACAATGGGCACACTGCCTGACCATCGGTTGCCAATGTCGGATAATGTTTCAAAATTTCTGTGGCAAGCTCACGGATATAGTAAAATCCTTGATTATCCCTAAACCATACTGTTTTAGGCATACCCTGTTCCAGTTCAATCAAGGTATTCTGTTGATGTGCTTCAAAAGCCATTCCATATTCATGATACAACTCCATCAATGGTAGAATGGTCATTTCTAGGAAGCGATCAAACCATAGCAAGGCAACTTGTGACTGAGACTGGCCTGTTTGTTTTGAAATATCTGCAAAAATTTCACTGAAACGATTTTTTGCTAATACAGGATGATCCTGACACAATGAAGCAATACAAGTCACATCATCACTGGCCTTAAATGGATTTTCACGCAAAATACAGATGGTTTCATCCAGTACTTGACCAGCAAATTTCAATGCAATCCAAGCAGGATCACTCAAAGCCTGAAGGTTCGGATTTCGCTGCCTGAATTCACTTAGACAATCATCATGCCACAGCTGATAACTCAACAAACCACGGTGGCATTCCTTGTACAAATTGACCCGAACTGAATTAGTCACAGCCACAGTCATAGATGCCTTGAACATCCAAGGTGATTGCTCACTGTACAGCGTACGTACTGAAGTTGTTGCTTTGACATCCCAGCCTAGCGCGCCAAAATCAATCAATTTCTCTTCATGTAGAAGCTGTTGATACCAGTCCTTATCCTTTAGATAACGTGCTTGCCATGGATGTAAAGGCAACAATGCATATTCAGGAAACTGGGCTATTTTAGCTCGGTGAAACGCATTGAAATATGGTTCTAAATCATGTTTGAACTGTGTAGGAATATCAATTTTATGTGCATTGTCCGAAGCAATATGTTCTGGGTGCACATATAGAAATTGCATTTTGAAGGTATTCTGTGTTTCAGGTGAAAAAATCCTCCAGTCATCCTGTACAAAACCCTGACGGCTTTTAGGTGAAGGATGCATGCTGTGGCCAAGAACCAATGCCTGTTCACTCTGAATAAAATTTTGCTGTTTTGCTATAATCTGATCAAAATCTGGTTCACGATGACTGAGAAATTGCTGCAGTGCTCTGTGACTCTGAATCCAACACTCTAGCAATGAAGATGCATCAAGTTGCTGAGCTTTGGATTGTTCAATTAAATTTTCCAGTAGATTTGACGCAATATTTACAGGGCTAAGTGCCAGATATTGACCTTCCCGCTCGACCCACGGCAAGTCAGCAAAACGGTGTCGCCCCACCTGACTGAAATACTCAATCGGTGCATAAAGAACCCCATTGATTGCGTGTAAAGGGATACTCATTAAAACTTTACCCTTACCTCTTTCTGTTAAATGAGGGGATTGTTCTGGTAAAGAGAGAAAGCGTCCATGACCTGTTTCTTGTAAATATGAGTTCACTAAATGCTGCAAGGCAATTTTATTTGTGATTGATCTCATCAGGATTACTCTGTGGAGGGATAAATACCTATGGAGAATATCCACACTTAATTGCAAATACAAATGATAATTATTATTATTTACATTCAATAATAAAAAATTACATTTCCTTAACAACTTTCATTTTTTTTCACACAGTAGAATCAAGTCAAATTAGTCAGACTACAAAATTCAACCTTAAATTTCCTAAAATACTGATCAATGTAAAACTGGATCAGATAAATTTATCTTGATTAAATGTGATACAAACCACAATTATTTTGTAATTTTTAACAAAATAAATAGAAACTTAGCCTCCTCAATGCTTTCTTCTCGTTCCTGACTAATACTAACCACCTAGTTTTACCTCTGCTCGATGCAGGAGTAACAGGCATTGTGTTTCCACGTATTGAAAATGCTCAGCAAGCACAAGAGGCTGTGAACTATTGCCACTATATGCCGCTTGGACAAAGAGGATTGAATTCGACAAGATTAAATCGATATGGCATTGATGATTTAGCAAGTTTTGTTCAAGATGCTGCAAACGACACCATTGTGATTGCTATGATTGAAAGCTTAGAAGGACTAGAACAGCTAGATGAAATCTTAAAAGTTGAAGGCATTAATATTATTCTTGAAGGCGCTGCCGACCTTTCCCACTCAATGGGAATGCCATGGCAAACCAACTATCCGAAGGTCCAAGAAAAAGTTCAAGAGATGTATACAAAAACGAGAAATAGTCAAAAAAATTTCTGTGCTATCTCCCGAAAACCAGAAGATATCTCTAGGTGGAAACAGCAATCTGTTCAGTTTTTTGTATTGGGCGATGACCGAAGTATTATTCGCCGTGCCCATCAAAATCATCTAAATACCTTTAAAGACATCTCATAACTGTTTAAATCTTTTTAGGGGAATAAATGCCTTTTCCCCTAATTCATTGAATAAATTTCAAATATATTATTTTAAAGCAATTAATAATATTATTAATTACAATGATTCTCATTTATAATTCAGTCAATTTAAAATCACTCTCAGGGCGAGACAATGGCAAATAAGAAAAGTAATAAACTTTTTACAAGAAAGTCTGAAGTAAAAAATATTATTCCACTCCTTTCACTTGGTGGGGCCATCTTTCTCTCAAACTCAGCCTTTGCAGCCTCGTCTTCTGAGACAACCGATGCTGAAAAAAAGCCTGAAGCATTACCTACAATCACAATTACCGCTTCACGCGCAGATGAACTTTCTACTTCTGCTAAGCAAGTCACCAAGCTAGATGAAAAACAAATTGAGCTTTTAAGAAATGGTTCCTCTGGAAGTATTGCAACCGTTTTAGCAAAAGCTGTACCCGGCCTGTCTGACTCAAGCCGTACTATTACAGATTACGGTCAAACTTTACGTGGTCGTAATGCCCTCATCTTGGTCGATGGCGTTCCAATGAACCTTACACGGGACACATCAAGAGGACTTTCCTCAATTGACCC
>Ga0105250_10001065_pt1 | contig 15652 bp, 17 predicted proteins | sample KBSS54metaG_FD_80425 | JGI IMG/M metagenome (GOLD analysis project Ga0105250, IMG submission 80425) | Switchgrass rhizosphere microbial communities from Kellogg Biological Station, Michigan, USA - KBS S5-4 metaG | ecosystem: Host-associated > Plants > Roots > Rhizosphere > Soil | place...
CGTTTATATTTATTTAATGACACAGCTATTGTTGATTTTAATACTCATTGTAATAAACGGGTTTTGTAGGGTGGATAAGCGATAGCGTCATCCACCATTTTGAAGTGAACCCCGAAAGATTTCGGGGTTATTTATTCTAATAACGCACACAAATCGATTTTGTTTCCGTATAAGCATCCAGCCAGTCCGGGCCAAAATCTCTGCCTGAACCGGATTGTTTCATGCCGCCAAACGGCAAATTGGCATCAATAAGCGTATGGCTGTTTACCCAAACGGTTCCCGCCTGAATGCGTGAGGTATAACTCATCGCCGCCTGCATGTTGTTGGTCCACAGACTCGCCGTTAAGCCATACTCCGTGTCGTTTGCCAGGCGCAACGCTTCTTCGGCATCTTTGACGCACACCAGGTTTACTACCGGCCCAAACACCTCTTCATGATTCAGGCGCAAATCCGCTGACGGATTCACAACCAGCGTTGGCGTGATGTAATAACCCTCGCCTTTTGGCGCGGTGTTCCCGGTGATCAACTCCGCATGTTTGCGCTGCGCATCATCCAGATAACTGGCGACTTTTTGCTGATGCGCTTTTGAAACTAGTGGGTTGATGTGCGTACCGGTATCCATACCTGCGCCTACAGAGAGTGATTTCACCGCCTGCTCAAAGCCGCTGACTAATGTGTCAAACAGTGGCGATTCAATGTAAATGCGTGAGCTGGCGGCGCAAACCTGCCCCTGGTTCAGGAAACTACCCGCCATCAACCCGCCAATCACCATCTCAGGGTCGGCATCTTTCAGTACGATCGCCGGGTTTTTGCCGCCCAGTTCTAGCGTGACGCGAGTCAGACGATCCGCAGCCGCGCGCGCAATGCCTTTGCCGGTGACGGTCGAACCGGTAAAGCTGACTTTCGCAACCAATGGATGTTGTGACAGCGCACGCCCACAAACCGCGCCGCTGCCGGTGACAACGTTAAATACGCCATCAGGAATACCGGCTTCGCTGGCTAATTCCGCCACACGTAGCAACGTTAGCGGCGTGGTTTCCGATGGTTTCACCACAATCGAGCAACCTGCCGCCAGTGCGGGCATCACTTTCCACATGCCAATCAGCAGCGGGAAGTTCCACGGCACAATGCCTGCGACCACACCGACCGGCTCTTTGCGGGTCCAGGCCTGGTAACGCGCCCCTTCCGGCATTGGAATCGATACATCCAGCGTGCGTCCGCTGATTTTGGTGGTCAGCCCGGCGGTATAACGCATCCAGTTCAGCGCGCAGCCCACTTCAAAAGCACGGGAAATGTTAATGGATTTACCTTGTTCCAGCGTTTCAAGTTGCGCCAGTTCTTCGGTATTTTGTTCAACCAGGTCAGCAAATTTCAGCAGAATTCTTTCGCGTGCGGCAGGCAACATATTCGCCCACACGCCGCTGGTAAACGCACGCCAGGCCGAAGTGACAGCTTTGTCGACATCGGCTTCACTGGCATCGGCACTGGTGGCAATTTGTTGGCCATCTGCCGGGTTAAAAACACTCAGGCGTGATGAGGAAGCCGACGCATGCCAGCTTCCGTCGATATACAGCCCATGCTGGCGCGCCAGAAAACGTTGAACCGACTCGAGAACAGCAACAGCGTTAGCAGACATAGTTTCTCCTTATCATCGTATTGGCAACAAGCCCTGGTAAGCAGTCTAGGGGCTGGCTGCGTAAAAGGTTTGCCTGTGCCTGACAATTACTTTGTTCCCTGTGACAGCACACGCATTTGGCGACAAAGCTCGCCGTTTTATTGGCCAATTTATCTATAGTGAATTCCTATACCAGACGCGAAGGGCTTCTCCCGTATCGCGCAAGCTGTAACAATGAATTAACACGTGGCACCCCTGGTGCAATTGGTGAGGTGAACAATGGCAGATTCGGCAAATCACGAGCGTTTCGATAGTTGGTTGGATCATATCAACCGTGCCTGCGGGCCTTTCGCCGGGCAAGTCACGGATGGTGGATTCCACGGCAGTTTGCAGGAATATCACGCCAATGCCATGAAGCTGAGCATCGTCGATGCCGCTCATTCACGTCTGTTCCGTACCCAATATGAAGTCGCTCGCAGCAACGACGCCTGGTATTACGCGGTGTTTCAACTCGATGGTGAAACCGTTCTGGAGCAAGGCAACAACCAGGCGGTGATGCACAGCGGTGATATCACGCTGATTGATGCTTCACGCCCGTGCAGCATCAATTACACCCAACAAACCAAACAAATTTCATTGCTGGTTCCGCGCCATATGCTGGAGCAAAACCGTCGTTCAGGTGAACTCCCCTGTGCCTATCGCCTCAACGCCGAAATGCCAGTGGTGAAAATGAGCCAGCGCCTGCTGCATGAAAGCATGAAAAACCCGACGCTTAACGCCTGCGAAAGTGAAGCCGCGCTGGAAGCACTTATTTGCCTGCTGCGCCCGGTATTGCAGGTGCGCGATGCCCTGCCGTCCAAACGTGACAAGCAACTTGAGCGGGTAATGGGGCTGATTGATAACAATATTCAGTCGGAAGATTTACGCCCTGAATGGATTGCCAGTGAAGCGGGAATGTCAGTGCGCAGTCTGTACCGCATGTTTGCCGATAAAGGTCTGGTGGTGGCGCAATACATCAAAAACCGTCGACTGGATTTGTGCGCCCAGGCGCTGCGCACCGTCAGCACGACCGAGAAATTAGCCGGAATTGGTTATAACTGGGGATTCACCGACCATAGCCACTTTTCGACGGCATTTAAGTTGCGCTTCGGTGTTTCGCCTGGGGAATATCGCAAACGTTGGCAGTAAACTAGCGAGGGATAACGCAGCCGCGATTCCCCCACTGGTGCGACTTTTACGATTTTGGCTGGTGCGCACTAATTATGGTTTTTTCATCGCGATTCGCTTCCACTTCGCGCAACGGTTCCACCTGGTGCATAGTTTGCTGGCAACGGATCACCAGTTCCTGATATTCACGCGTGCCCTGCTTTTTCCACTCAATCTCCTCGGGGCGCAATTCACGCACCAACTTCGCCGGGCTGCCGAGGATCATTTGATTCGCGCCAAACTCGGCGCGCGCTTTCACAAACGCCGTGGCACCGACAATACTGTTTTCGCCAATTTGTGCGCCATCCAGAATCACCGCATTCATACCAACCAGCACATTTTTGCCAATTAAGCAGCCGTGCAAAATAGCGCCGTGACCAATATGACCGTCCTCTTCGACTACGGTATCCTGCTCCGGGAAACCGTGCATCACGCAATTATCCTGCACGTTCGCCCCATCTTTGACGATAATGCGCCCAAAGTCGCCACGTAAGCTGGCATTCGGCCCGATATAAACTCGATGGCCGATAATCACATCGCCAATCAGTACCGCTGTCGGGTGCACGTAGCTGTCTTCCGGCACCACGGGGGTGAGTCCATCAATTTGATACACGGGCATAGTTTCTCCTTACGGGTTCAGATTGATTCCACCAAAACGCTGAAAATAGCCGCTTCCCGGTTGTGGCAAATCACCCACCGAGGTTTCCCCATGCTCGCTGACAAACAGCAGCGCACCGGGCGCAACGCGTTGGTAAATGTTGATGCACAACTGGCGAGCGCTTTGCCCCTGCCAGTGTGGCGGCAGTAACTCATCAGGAAGCAGTGGGTCTTTAAGCACCACGCGACGATAAAAGTGGATAAGCAGAAGTTGGATCTGGAAACAGCGCAGCGGCGTCAGTTCACTTTCATCGGCCTCACGTAATAGCGGCAACAACGGGCGAAACGAGTTAATAAATTCGCCGTAGCGGTCGTTTTTATCGGTCAACAACCAGCATTCTTCGACGCGCGCTTTAAGTGCAGTTTTTGATGCCTGCAACGGCGAACTGGCTTCAAAACAGATTACGTTATCGGCAACTCCGGCTTCATGCAGCAGGTTCTGCACGTCCGCCAGATTTTGCGACGGCGACGCCATCAGGCTCGGTGCCAGCGTACCAAACCCTTGCCAGATAAGTTGTTTCTTCACTTGCATGAGAGTGTTTTTCTCAAGCCCTTCCGAGAGTAACAGCAGCCATTTACCGTCCCATTCTGGTTGCCCGGCACGATAGATTTTGGCTTCTGCGCGGCGCGTCATACGCTGCCCCATTTCGGTGAGACGATAGAAACTGCGTCGCCCGACGCGTTCCACGTCAAGCCAGCCTTCTTTGTTGAGTCGGAATAACGAGGTCCGCACAAAACGTTCGCCAAAGCCTAACGATTCAAGCATCGTCGCCAGGCTTCCCAGCCAGATTTCTCCGCCACGATGCGCCAGCGCATCACCGTACAAAGAGACAATCAGCGACGTTCCGCTAATGGGAACGGCGCTGACCGCCTGCTGAATAAACTGTTCCAGTTTGTTGCTCATCGTCAGACTAAAATTCCGTTTAAAACCGTTAAGACATAAAACATAGCACAACAAAGATAATAAAAATCATGTCATTAACAATGTGATTCACATTTTTCGAAAATACAGATTTCGTAGGTCGGATAAGCGCAGCGTCATCCGACATAACCGTTTTGATTTTAGTTTTGCGAGGCGTTTCCACAATATTAAGTCTCTGTATTGTACTGCCATTTTTTCCCCATCATTCTTCCATTGCATAAAAATCAAACTAACATTATGATTCGGTCATAAGTAAGGATTTTACTCGATGGAAAGAGAAGATTTTGGCTTGCAGTGGTTACTCGAACTTCACGGGGTCTCGGTCCAAATGGACGACGGTTATTGGTGGAAAGCGGAAGTCTGGCAGGTCGCCCCTACGGTCCTTTGCCCACATGGTGTTCGTTATTCGTTAACTTTGCATAACAAGTACAACACACGCATTTTTGGTTATGACAATGCACATGGCATCAGAGCAGCCGGCAAAGGGAAGTTTGGTAGTCGAATCGTCCGTGACCACGTTCACCTTACGGCGTCCGATAAAGGGCATGTATATGAATTTTCCTCTGTGGCACAACTGCTGGAAGATTTTTTTAAACACAGCGAAGAACTAATCAACCGAAGGAAGCAACAATGAAAGCAAGAATCGGCATCATGTCGAATGCACTGGTTCAAAAGTATATGCTGGCTATTGTGTCCGGTAAGTATCTCCGGGCAGAGGATGAACCTAAAATATGGTTCGTCTCAATCAACGCCTTAGGGCAAATATTGAATCCTGAAAACATCGCACTCTTGCGACTCATGGTCGAACATCAACCGGAAACTATCTCCGAACTTGCGGCGCTGTCCAACCGCCAGCTCAGTAACCTGTCTGTCACTTTGCAGGCGCTAAACAGGCACGGATTCGTTGAGCTAATCAAAACCGGTCGCAAAGTAAAACCTAAAGCGCTGTATACCGACTTTGAAATCATTGTCGACAGCGCTTTTGAAGCCCGCATTAACGCAGCCTGAACCGCATGTTAATGCGGGATATTGTTACTGATTCGCCGCTGTGCGCAAATCACACACGCGAATCGCTTTGCCTTCCGAACGTGGCAGGCTACCGCAATTCACAATGCTGATATCGGTAGAAATCCCGACCATCGACTTAATGCGATGACGTAACTGGTGGCACACCGAGCAACGTTGTTCATGGCTCAGATACAAGCTGCTCTCTTTCAGCTCCACCTTGACAGAAAGCGTGTCGAGATGGCCGTCGCGGTGCACTTCCAGTTGGTAATGCGGTGCCAGATGCTCAAATTTCACAATCTCTTCTTCGAGTTGTGACGGGAACACATTCACACCACGGATGATCAACATATCGTCTGAACGGCCGGTAATGCGGTCCATACGGCGCATGGTGCGCGCGGTGCCTGGCAGTAAACGCGTCAGGTCGCGGGTGCGGTAACGAATCACCGGCAACGCTTCTTTGGTCAGCGTGGTAAACAGCAATTCGCCCTGCTCACCATCTTCCAGCGGTACGCCGCTAATTGGGTTAACGATTTCTGGATAGAAATGATCTTCCCAAATCGTTGGCCCGTCCGTGGTTTCCAGGCATTCCATCGCCACACCTGGGCCCATCACTTCCGACAGCCCGTAAATATCCAGTGCTGTAATACCCAGACGGCGTTCGATTTCACGGCGCATGGCGTGGGTCCACGGTTCTGCACCAAACACCCCAACACGCAGCGAGCAATCGCGCGCATCGCCACCCATCTGGCGTTCCAGCTCTTCAATCAGGTTCAGACACCAGGACGGCGTCACCATAATCATATCCGGGCGGAAATCGCGGATTAGCTGTGCCTGTTTCTCGGTTTGCCCGCCAGACATCGGGATAACGGTGGCTCCGAGGCGTTCAGCGCCATAATGCGCACCCAGCCCGCCGGTAAACAGCCCGTAACCATAAGCGACGTGAATTTTATCTTTCGGCGTACCGCCTGCGGCACGCAGCGAACGAGCGACAATATCCGCCCAGGTATCAATATCTTTTTGCGTGTAACCGACCACCGTTGGCTTACCGGTGGTGCCGGATGACGCGTGAATACGCACAACTTGCTCCATTGGCACCGCAAAAGTGTCGAACGGATAGTTGTCGCGCAAATCCTGCTTGGTGGTGCACGGAAAGAGGCGAATGTCCTTCAGCTCTTTGAAATCGTCAGGGTGTACGCCGACTGCATCGAACTTACGTTTGTACATCGGCACATTGTTATAGGCGTGGTTGAGCGTCCATTTCATACGCTGCGTTTGTAAGGCCTGCAGCTCATCAATTGATGCCGTTTCAATCGGTTCCAGCTTTGTAGTAGAGGTTATCATTATAGGGTACTCGCAGGTTTGATTAGCTCACACGCTCAAGGATCAGGGCAATGCCCTGGCCAACACCGATACACATCGTACACAGGGCATAACGGCCATTGCGGCGATGTAGTTCGTGGCTGGCGGCTAGCGCCAGTCGGGCTCCACTCATTCCCAAAGGATGGCCTAACGCAATCGCGCCGCCGTTGGGATTAACATGTGGGGCGTCGTCAGGCAGCCCCAACTGTCGTAATACCCCCAACGCTTGCGCGGCAAAGGCCTCGTTCAGTTCGATAACATCCATATCGTTGATGGAGAGTCCTGCAAGCTCCAGCACCTTGCGGGTCGCAGGTACTGGTCCAAGCCCCATCAGACGTGGTTCAACGCCAGCGGTTGCCATCGCCACAATACGGGCTTTTGGCGTTAAACCATGGCGCTGTGCCGCAGATGCGCTGGCAATAATCAATGCTGCCGCACCATCGTTGACACCGGAAGCGTTACCGGCGGTGATCACCCCGTTTTTGCGGAATGGCGCTTTTAACGCGTTGAGTTGTTGCAAAGTTGTTTCATGGCGCGGGTGTTCGTCTTCGCGAACCTCAGTCACCGCTCCTTTTTTCCCTTGCAACACCACCGGCACGATCTCCTGTGCCAGTACGCCATTGATGCGCGCTTGCTCTGCACGTTGCTGGCTACGCCAGGCAAACGCATCTTGATCCGCCCGGCTTATGCTTAACAACTCCGCTACATTCTCTGCCGTTTCGGGCATGCTGTCAGTACCAAAGTGTTCAGCCATGAGCGGGTTCACAAAACGCCAGCCGATCGTGGTATCAAACAGTTCTGCCTGGCGCTGAAACGGCGTATTTGCCTTGCCCATCACGAACGGTGCACGCGACATCGACTCCACGCCACCGGCAATCATCAGCTCAGCATCACCGGCTCTGATGGCTCGCGCCGCCATGCCTAACGCATCCAGACCGGAGCCGCATAAACGGTTGATGGTGGTACCGGAAAGCGTCTGTGGGAGTCCGGCAAGCAGTGTCGCCATACGCGCCACGTTACGGTTATCTTCCCCTGCCTGGTTGGCACAACCGAGGATCACGTCATCCACCGCGTTCCAGTCCAGATTCGGGTACCGCGCCATCAGCTCTTTGAGCGGGATTGCGGCCAGGTCATCGGCTCGCACCGAAGAAAGTGCGCCGCCGTAACGGCCAATTGGCGTGCGGACACCATCACAGATAAAGGCGTCTTTCATAGTTTGGCTCCAGAGAGAGTGGTTCCGATACGGTGCGAACGCCCGCGAAACAGTGCGATGGTTTTCTCATCCTGATTGATAATTTCAATGTCATAGACGCCCGTCTGCCGCCCCTGAGTGCGCACCTGGGCAATCGCTGTCAGCGTGTCCCCCGCTTTACCCGGACGCACAAAATCGATACTGCAACCGGAAGCCACCGCCGCCAGCCCCTGGCTGTTACAGGCATAAGCAAATGCGGTATCCGCGAGGGTAAAGAGTTGCCCGCCGTGGCAGGTTTGATGGCCGTTGAGCATCGCGGTGGTAATGGTCATGGTTAAGCGCGCAAAGCCTTCACCCATTTCCTGAATTTCAATTCCCATCTGCTGCGCGCAGTTGTCGCGAGCGTACATTTCGCGGGCATTCGCCCAGGCATTAGTGCTCATGTTGAGTCTCCAGAAGCGTGCGTTGACGCAGCAGCGAGGTCGGGCGATAACGCTCCTCACCATAATGTTGTTGCAGGTTTTCCAGCAGACGCAGCACATTTTGCCAGCCCAGCTCCGCGCCCCACGCCAGCGGGCCACGCGGGTAATTCACGCCCAGGCGCATCGCGGTGTCGATGTCCTGCTCGCTGGCGACCCCTTTTTGCAGCGCGTCTGCTGCTTCATTTGCCAGCATCGCCACGGTGCGCCACACCAACAGGCCAGGGTAATCGCGGATCTCCAGCACCTGTTTGCCTTGTTGCTGGAAAAAATGAATCGCTTTGGCGGTTTGTTCTGGCGTATTGCCAGCGGCGGCAGCCAGCACAACCAATGGCGATGACTGCCAGTTGTTAATCAAATCAATCAGCACCACCGGGCAATTCAGCCGTTTTGCTAATTGAGTTGCTGTTTCGCCTTGCGTGACTTCAACCCGCACTTCGTCCAGTTGTAACCATGAATCCGTGACACTGTCACCGAAATTACTATTATTTAGCCAGCCCGCACGCCCGTGGCGCTCAATCAGCTGTGCACCCGCGCTGGCAGGCAGCGCGGCCAGATAAGGCAATTCTTCATTGATTGGCCAACGATAGACACCCTGCCCGGTTTTCTTACCCAAACGCTTACCGAGTACCAGTTCTTGCTGAATCAGCGACGGTAGAAAACGGCGCTCCTGCCAGAAACCGTTGAACACCGAACAGGTCACCGCAAAATTGACGTCCTGGCCGATTAAATCGGTCAGCGCCAGCGGCCCCATCGGGAAACCGCCGCAATCACGCAAGGCCGCATCAATCACGCCCGCAGGGGCAATTTGTTCTTCCAGTGCGCGCCAGGCTTCCGAATAAAACGGACGCGCCACGCGGTTGACGATAAAGCCAGGCGTTGAGTGGCAACGCACCGGTTGTTTCCCCCAACGCAGCGCCAGACTGGTTAGGCTCTCCAGCACAGCGGGCGCGGTTTCCAGCCCGCTCACCACTTCCACCAGTTTCATCACCGGAGCCGGATTAAAGAAATGCAGCCCCGCCACACGCTGTGGATGTGGCACACCGCTGGCAATCGCGGTAATCGAAATTGACGAGGTGTTACTGGCAAAAATAGTTTCTGCTGAACAGACGGTCGCCAGGTCGCGGAAAATCGCCTGTTTGATGTCGATTTGCTCGGCTGCCGCTTCAATCACTAATGCAGCATCCGCCAGTTCATTCAATTCTTGTGCGGAGGTTAAGCGGTTAACCACGGCATTTTTCTCAGACTCGGTGAGTTTGCCTTTTGCTACGCGGGCGCTCAGTGCGGTGGCGATGCCATCGATAGCACGAACGGCGGCATCCGGCTGGATGTCATAAATTTTAACCGGATGCCCGGCTTGCGCGGCAACCTGGGCAATGCCCGCGCCCATGGTGCCGCTGCCAATCACCGCGATAATCGATTGTGGAGTCAGCATCATCATTTCCCCTTAAACACCGCAGGGCGTTTGGCGAGGAAGGCCGACACACCTTCGCGATAATCTTCACTTCTGCCTGCCATACGCTGGTAATCGCGCTCCAGATCGAGCTGCGCATCCAGCGTGTTAGTTTCTGAGGCATACAGCGCTTTCTTCACCAAACCAAGGCCGAAGGTTGGCTGGCTGGCAAAATGCGTGGCAAGCTGGCGGGCGGTATCGTTTAACGCTTCGTCGTCAACCACTTGCCAGATCATCCCCCACTGTAGTGCCTGTTCTGCGCTCAGTTTGTCGCCCATTAATGCCAGCCCCATCGCCCGAGCATGCCCGGCAAGACGTGGCAGATACCAGGTGCCGCCGCAATCCGGTACCAGACCTAGTTTGCTGAAAGACATCACAAAATTGACCGAACGCGCCGCAATCACGATGTCGCAACCCAGCGCCAGCGTGGCTCCGGCACCGGCGGCAACACCATTTACCGCCGCGATCACCGGCTTGGGTAATTTTGCCAGGCGCTTAACCAGCGGGTTGTAGAAGTTTTCCACCGACGCGCCTAAATCCGGTGCATCGCCGCTTGGGTCGACGTTGCGGTCGTTGAGATCCTGCCCGGCACAAAACCCGCGCCCGGCACCGGTAATCAGCAGGCAGCGAATGGACTCGTCGCGCTCGGCCTGCGTCAGCACTTCTGCCAACTGGCGGTGCATTTCGTCGTTAAAGCTGTTCAGGCGTTCAGGGCGATTGAGAGTCAGCGTCATCACGCCGTTTTGCACATCACTAAGAATGAAATTCATGGTTATCGTCCTTTAAACGCAGCGGGTCGTTTTTCAAGAAATGCGGCAATGCCTTCCTGCCGGTCTTCAGTGGCGGCCAGTAGCGTGAAAAGCTGGCGCTCATGCTGTAATCCCTGACTGAGTGAAAGCTCATGCGCCTGGCGCAGTGCTGTTTTCGCCGCCTGCAACGCCAGTGGCGCATGTTGTGCGATGCGTGCCGCCAGTTTTTTGGTGTATTCCAGCGTCAGGGCTTGTGGGCAAACCTCTGCCACCAGTCCGGCAAGCTGTGCCTGTTCGGCGCTAATCGCTTCGCCCGTGAGTACCATTTTGTAGGCCAGCGCTTTGCCAACACTGCGAATCAGTCGTTGTGTGCCGCCCGCCCCAGGCATAATGCCGAGGGTGATTTCCGGCAGGCCAAAGCGTGCGTTGTCACCCGCCAGTACGATGTCGCACAGCATCGCCAGCTCGCAGCCTGCGCCCAGTGCATAACCGTTTACCGCCGCCAGCAATGGCTTGTTAAAGCGTTCGATCCTCGCCCAAAGCTGTGGGCGAGGATCGTTGAGCGTGGCGGGCATATCGCGGTTCGCCATCTCTTTTAAATCAGCACCTGCGGCAAAAAAACGCTCGTTGCCGGTAAGCACCACAGCACCAACGTTTTCATCGTGTTGCGCACTTTCCAGCGCCTGCGCAATGTCTTCGAGCAGCGCGTTGTTTAACGCGTTACGCGCTTGCGGGCGGTTAAGCGTCAGGGTTAGCACGCGGTCATTCTGGCTAATCAGTAGCTCGTTCATTAAAGCCCCTGCGCATCAAAGTCGATGACCACGTTGTCGCCTTTCGGTAAGGCCTGGCAACTGAGGATGTAGCCCGCCGCCAGTTGGTCTGGCTCGAGGCTGTAGTTAACGCCCATTTCTACTTCACCGCTGACCACTTTGCAGCGGCAAGTGGCACACACCCCGCCTTTACAGGCGTAAGGTAAATCCGCACCCTGGCGCAAGGCCGCATCGAGAATGCTTTCGTCATCGGAATCGAGGATGATTTTGCGGTCGCGTCCGTCCTGGCGCAGCGTCACCACTTTGCCTGCCGCTTGCTCACGGCGACGCAGGCTTGGTGCGCTGCCAGGCGTGTTGAAGTGTTCAATAAAGATGTTTTGCTGTGCGACACCCATCGCCAGTAAAGCCGCTTCTGATTCCTGCATCATGCTTTGCGGACCGCAGATAAAGGTGCGGTCAAAGCCTTTCAAGTCGAGCAGATTGTCACCCAGCGCTTTGAGTTTCGCGCCATCAAGACGCCCGCTCAGCAACTCGCTTTCTTGTACTTCCTGGCTGAACAGGTAAATCAGTTGCAGGCGTTGCGGATAGCGGTCTTTTAAGTCGGCCAGTGCCTGGCGGAACATCATGCTGCGGCTGCTACGGTTGCCGTAAACCAGCGTGACGCAGCTGTCAGATTCAGTCGCTAATGTGGCGCTAACAATCGCTAACATCGGCGTGATGCCGGAACCGACCGCCAGCGCCAGATAGTTGCCTGCGGTGTCGTGCTGCGGCTGGTAACCAAATGTCCCCTGCGGGATCATCACGTCCATCGCCATTCCCGCCGCTAAATCGCTCACCGCGTACTGCGAAAAACGCCCGCCTTCGATGGCTTTCACCGCCACACAAATTTCACCGGGCTGTTCGGCGCGGCAAATGGAGTAGCAGCGGCGTAACTCTTCGCCACCGAGACGTGTTTTCAGCGTCAAATGCTGGCCAGGTTTAAAGGCGTAATGTGTCTGCAATTCGGCAGGCACGGCAAAAGTGATGGCAACCGCTTCAGGAGTTTCCTGCTCAATGCGCGCCACCGTTAGCGAATGAAACGTTGTCATGGCAACCTCAAATACATTTAAAGTAATCAAAGGGTTCGCGGCAGCTATCACAGCGGTATAACGCTTTGCAGGCCGTAGAACCGAATTCGCTAATCAGCGAGGTGTGCAAACTGCCACAGCGTGGGCAACTCACTTCCACCGCAGCTGATGTGGCGTGGCAAGCATGCCCTTGTGGCGGGCTGATGCCGTATTCACGCAGCCGAGTTTTGGCGGTTGGCGTCATCCAGTCGGTGGTCCACGCCGGGTGCAACATCTGTTCGATGTGCACCGGTTGGTGCCCTGCTTTTTCCATCGCTTCACGAATCGCCGCCAGCAGAAAATCTGTCGCCGGGCAGCCGGAATAGGTTGGCGTGAAACCGATGTGCCAGCCGTCATCACGATGGTGAACACTGCGTACCATGCCGAGATCGGTGATGGTCAGTACCGGGATTTCAGGGTCGCTGATTTGCCCGAGAATGCGCCAGACCTCGCGGGTTTGCGCCGGTTCCACCACATCGAGAGTTTGCATCTTTACCTCACTACCATTGCTGATTGGGGTACGCGCGTTGCAGGTACTGCATATCTGCCAGCAACGGGCCGAGATGTTCGGTATGCAGCCCCTGTTTGCCGCCGGTGCGATATTGCGCTTCCTGTGGTTTGACGAGTGTGGCCGCCAGCAACGTGCCGAACACTTCCTCTTCCCAGGCCGTACGCAGCGTGCGCGGGTCGACCGCAATCCCAAGTTGTGCGAGTTCGATTTCCAGCTCGTCGGCTTCAAACATTTCGCCGCTAAAACGCCACAGTTTGTTCAGTGAATGCTGCATTTTTTGCTGCGAAAACTCCGTGCCGTTGCCCAGACGCACCAACCAACCGCGGCTGAAGCGCAGGTGGTAACGCACTTCTTTGATAGCTTTCGCGGCAATCGCCGCCAGTTGTGCATCGCGGCTCAGCGCCAGGCGCTCAAACAGCACCACATGCCAGGCATCCAGCAGGTACTGGCGCATCAGGGTGTCAGCGAAATCACCGTTCGGCTGCTCAGCCAGCAACACATTGCGGTATTCGCGCTCGTCACGGCCAAATGCCAGTTTGTCTTCATCAAACTCGGCACCCTGAAGTTCAGCGGCATAGCTCAGGAAGTTGCGCGCCTGGCCGAGTAAATCGAGGCCGATGTTCGCCAGCGCCAGGTCAATCTCCAGCTCCGGCGCGTGTCCACACCACGCCGTTAAGCGCTGTGCCAGCACCAGACAGGTATCACCGAGGCGCAGGGTGTAAGTGGTTAACGGGGAATAAGTCATTTCACGCCTCACATGTGCTCGATGCCATCAGGGATGGTGTAGAACGTCGGGTGGCGATAAATTTTGGTTTCCGCCGGGTCAAAAAACGCACCGCGTTCTTCAGGTTGTGAAGCAATGATTTCGCTCGCCTTCACCACCCAAATTGAGCAGCCTTCGCTGCGGCGGGTGTAGGCATCGCGGGCGTTTTCCAGCGCCATTTGTTCGTCGGCGGCGTGCAGGCTACCCACATGGCGATGGGATAAACCTTGTTTACTGCGAATAAATACTTCGTATAACGGCCAGTGAACTTTGCTCATGTGTTTTTCCTTCAAATTCGGGTGTCAATGGTGGCATTCCCTCTCCCTGGGGAGAGGGGGGCTACAAATTCTGTTTTGCGGCATACGCCAGCGCGGCTTCGCGCACCCATGTGCCCTCTTCCCAGGCTTTGCGTTTGGCGGCTAAGCGCTCTTCGTTGCATAGCCCACGTCCGGCGACCACTTCATTAAATTCGTGCCAGTCAATTTCGCTGAATTGGTAATGCCCGCTGGCTTCGTTCCAGTGCAGCCCTTCATCCGGCACAGTCATACCCAGCATTTCAACTTGTGGCACGGTGTTGTCGACAAAACGCTGGCGTAATTCGTCATTACCAAAACGTTTGATTTTCCACGCCAGGCTTTGCGCGCTGTTGGGTGAGTTGTCGTCGTTCGGGCCAAACATCATCAGTGCTGGCCACCAGAAACGGTTTATCGCGTCCTGCAACATCTGGCGCTGTTCTTCACTGCCCTGCGCCAGCACCATGCAGGCTTCAAAACCCTGGCGCTGATGGAAGCTCTCTTCCTTACAGATTTTCACCATCGCACGGGCATAAGGGCCGTATGAAGTGCGGCACAGTGCCACCTGGTTCACGATCGCGGCACCATCAACCAGCCAGCCAATCACGCCAATGTCGGCCCAGTTCAGCGTCGGATAATTGAAGATGGAGGAATACTTCATCTTGCCGTCGAGCATCTTTTGGTAGATGTCTTCCCGTGCACAGCCCAGCGTTTCTGCCGCGCTATACAGATAAAGCCCGTGTCCGGCTTCGTCCTGCACTTTCGCTAACAAAATGGCTTTGCGCTTTAAGCTCGGTGCGCGGGTCAGCCAGTTGCCTTCCGGCAGCATGCCAACGATCTCGGAATGCGCGTGCTGACCTATCTGACGAATCAACGTCTTACGGTATTCCTCAGGCATCCAGTCTTGCGGTTCAATCGCGATTTCCTGTGCGATTCGCTCATCAAAACGCTGTTGTTCAGTCACGTCATCACCTTTTATGATTCAAACTAAATTCACAAATCGGGTTTATGTGAATCACTTAATGATTAAAAGTTACAGATAAGTTAACCAAAACACCAAAATTAACACGCGCAGTTTGTGAGCTTTATCACGATAAATTTAAAATAACCTTTATTATTTATGTAGATAAGCAAAATACCAAAACCACGTGTAATCACATTGTTAATAAATTATTAAATTACATCTTGATTTTTATGATTCACAAATCAACCATTGATGCAATTAAACGTAATACTTAGTGGGGTATGCGATGCAGCAGTTAACAAGTTATCTGTCAGGTCAGTGGGCGATGGGCCAAGGCAAAGAACGCACGATAAATCATGCAATTAGCGGCGAAGCGCTGTATCAGGTCACCAGTGAAGGGCTGGATATGGCGCAGGCGCGCCGTTACGCCATCGACCACGGCGGCACCGCTTTAAGCGCGATGACCTTTGTTCAACGCGCCGCCATGATTAAAGCGGTGGCAAAACATCTGCTGGCAAATAAAGAAGCGTTTTATGCGATTTCTTACCAGACAGGAGCCACCCGCGCAGATAGCTGGGTGGATATTGAAGGCGGTATCGGCACCC
>Ga0105250_10001073_pt1 | contig 15512 bp, 16 predicted proteins | sample KBSS54metaG_FD_80425 | JGI IMG/M metagenome (GOLD analysis project Ga0105250, IMG submission 80425) | Switchgrass rhizosphere microbial communities from Kellogg Biological Station, Michigan, USA - KBS S5-4 metaG | ecosystem: Host-associated > Plants > Roots > Rhizosphere > Soil | place...
CTGTCCCCACACCCACAAGTACTGCTGGCAAAAGAGTAGGTGACCGCAACCAGCTCTCCCCTGCGATCACAACCAGCAGCAACGCGAAAAGCACGCCAGTGGCGTAATGAATCACCCATCCCCACGCCAACTCATTTCGCACCGGCTCCGCTTTGGCAATCGCTTGGTGCGACACACGCCCGCCTAGCAGATGCCCCGCCCAACGCCCGACCATGGCAAAGTTCAGCGTTGCCACACCCAACCGTCTCAGCAGCAGCCCCCACAGGTCCATCACCACAGTGGCACCGCTGCCAATCGGCAATGCAGCTAGAAACATCGCAGTAAACGTCATTGAACAAGCCCTCGAAGGTTGACGATCATTACCCATGCCGCGCAGCATAGAAGTTGAAGTCAACTTCAAGTCAAGGGCCCGAAATGGACATTGCCGACGTCGCAAAACGCACAGGCGTACCCGCATCGACACTGCGTTACTACGAGAAGAAAGGCTTGCTCAAGTCCTTGGCCGGGCGCGGCCAGCGGCGGCAGTTTGCGGCTGATGTGGCAGACCGGCTGGCACTGATCGCCCTGGGGCAGGCTGCTGGGTTTTCGCTGGATGAAGTGGGGGCGATGCTGGTGGACCTGCAGGTCGACCGGCAGATGCTGATCGCCAAGGCGGACGAACTGGATGCGCGAATCAGGCGGTTGCAAGCGATAAGCAAGGGATTGCGGCATGCGGCGCAGTGCCCGGAGGAGGATCATCTGGCATGCTTGAAATTCCAGCGGCTGATGAAGCTGTCGGCGGCAGGGGCATTGGGCGAAAAGCAGGCAAGAACGAAGGCGTTCGTTGCAGACTGATGTTTTCCGACCCCAGAAATGGAGGCGGCCCCACCAGCCACACCCCGGCACTCGATTGAATCCTCACGTAGAGACGGATATTCGGCACGCGAGCACGCTCGGAAATCGATCCAGACCTTGTGGGGCAAGGGTTTCAGGCTAATGAGGTGCTTCACCATCTACCCGTGCAAACACCAAGCACGCTCGCTCAAGACTCGGGGTGTGACCAGAATTGTTCCACTTAATTGGTCCACTTTACTGGTCCACTCCGGTGTTCACTCATGGCCTACATCGTTCGCCGCCAGTCCGTTTACTACCTCAACCTTCGACTACCCAAGCACCTATTCCCCAACCGACACACCCTTCGATTGTCCCTGCGTGTACGTGAACGTCAGGCAGCTCTCTTCCTTGCCTCGTCATTAGCTCAGCAGGTTAATCGCCACCTGAGCGAGCACCCGTTAACAGCCCCAGAAACGCTACGTACGCTGTGTGAGCAGTGGCGTGAAGCGACACCTCAAGTATCCGTCCCGACCATTTCAGGGACGGTTCCAGCAGCCATACAGAAGCCAAGAGGTGAAGGTCCTTCCCTGGCCACTCTTTCCAAGCTTTATATAGAGGAAGGGAAACGCGGTGGCACATGGCGACAAGGCAGCATCGATGACATTGAGCGTGCCCTAGCCGATCTATTCGAGCTAGTGGGTGATATGCCTGCGATAGCCTTCGATGCTCAGCAAGCTCGTCTCCTAAAGGAACGGCTCAGCCGCTGCCCCCAGTACTTCGGCCTACGTCCCGAGTTCAAGGGTAAGACGTTGAAGCAGGTGGTTGAGTCAGGCAGCAACTACAAGACGATCACTGCCGTCACGATTAATAACCGCTTACGTAAGCTCACTGCGTTCATGAACTGGTGCAAAGCGAACGGATACGTCACTGACAATCCTCTCGCTGGCATGAAGGTCATGGCGGGGTCGGCAAAAGAAGCACGACTCTCATTCGACCGCAGCGACTTGGCGACACTGCTGAGTCATGAGGCGCTGCGGCAGGAAGCACGCAAGCACCCGTGGCGTTACTGGTTGCCTCTGATGGGTAGAGCTACCGGGGCTCGACTGGAAGAGCTATGCCAGTTGCGGGTTGATGACTTCATTGAGCACCAGGGGATTCAGTGCATCCGCATTAATGACAGCCGGGAAGACCAGCACCTGAAGAACGCTAGTAGTCGTCGGACTCTTCCTCTACACCCCGCCCTGCTGGACCTGGGCCTGCTTCGGCATGTTGAATCGGTCAAAGCTACCGGCGCTGATCGTGTATTCCCTGAGCTAGAAGCAGTGCGGGGCAAGCTCGGCCATGCTCCGTCGAAGTGGTTCGGTCGCTACAAGACAAAACTTGGTGTCACCGACCCCCGCAAGACCTTTCACAGCTTCAGACATACGCTCATCGATGACCTACGTGACGCCGGGGTCCAGGACTCGCTGATCAAACGCATTGCTGGACACGAAGACGGAGCAGTAACGTTCAGCATTTACGGCAGCCGTAGCCCTCTGAAGGCGATGCTGGAGGCTCTGATGCAGATAAATCTGCATGACGACATAGGACACTGAGAGTTTTACGATAGAACTTCTATAGCAGTAGAGCGCTGGCGCTACATAAACTCTATAGCAACAAGGCTTAGTTGCTATAGAAGTTCTATAGTAACTAAGGAAAATGCCACTCAAAAGCAAAAAAATGCTCTCCAAGGGATTGACTTCACGCAAAGAAACTGTACTATTTTCACAAACCAGAGCAACTGGCCACCGCAATACTCCCCACCAGACCATTACCTCGCTTGTTCAAGCCCAAAGGCCACTGAGCAGAGCGGGTTTCGTACTGTCTGCGATACGGACTATCGTTCCCTTCCCCTACAGGAACATCGGAGGTTTGCACACACACATAATTGAATCAAGGAAGAACCATTAGCAAAATTAACGCCCTCCCGGAAACTCCCGCTGAGCACCGAGTTATCGAGCTTCGCAAAGAGGGAATGGCAATCGAAAAAATTATGCATGAGACGGGAGTAACTGAGCGTCGAGTCAAGAGCCTTATCAAAGATATACCAAAGGGCAAGAAGTCCAAGAAGAGCACACCGAAAATTGTTACACCATTCTCCAGATGTATTGAAAGAGTATTCCCCCTCGCTCGCCGAGAGACTGGCATCCGAGACCATGAGCTTCGCGAAGTACTACACGAAGAATATGGAAGCACATGGAACACATCGAAAGGCCGTTACGAGAGTAACTTTTCTAGCGACAACATAAAACGCATTAAGTCAAAAGTAAGGCAGCAAGCCATCAATGAAGACTGCAACGTTAAATTCTTACCGGACTGGATTGACGACTGCGCCCCCCGCTCAAGCTTTGACTTTATGATCAGCGCTGCCTCAGACCTCAGAAGCCGCGCAGAAGAGTATATTACTGAATACATGGCAACTCATGGAATTGGGCTAGAAGAGGATAGCAGAGATGCAATACGGGGTCGCACAAAGCAACGATACGCAGCCTTGCGTCTCCTATGGAAATTAGCCGTACCGGACTACGGCGATGAGCCACTTGAGAAACTTATGGATAGAATAGGGAAGCTAACTGGGGAACTCGAAGGAAATCCAGACACCAGCGTCAAACACATCAAGGAAAAACCCGACTTCTATCCTGAGCCCTCTAGATGTGACCACTTCCTCGACTACGCAGCGGCGCAGGGATGGATATGAGTACGACATTTGGACGACTGGACAGTCGAGATTTATTCCTATTTGTCTGGAAATCATAATCCGCGCCCACCATACTATATGACGCAGTAATTCCCAGACACTATGATATTGGGTAAATAACGACTTAAACGTGGCGTAAACGCCACAGCGGATAGGCTGTGCCCGAAGCACGGATAACAACTCTAGGAAGCAGGTAAAGAGAAGAGGCAAGAAAGCCCCTCTCTGCTCTTGATCTTAACCTTGCTGAGGACTGTAGACGTTATTCAACATGACGTGGACGTCACCATATATCTGCAAGGTGAAAGGAGAAGCATTAGGGGGCTTTCTTGCCCCTGCCCCCTTTTACTTAGGAGTTTGCCGTGAGGCAAGAGTAGAATTCTATGCAGTGGGAAGGAGCAAGGGCGAGCAGAGTCCCTTCCCGCTCTTCATCTTGCTGTGCAGAGCTACGCTGTGGCCTCAGCCACAATTGGCCCTCACTAAAAGTGTCTTTACGCCACCTTCTTAGAAATGAAAGCCGATAGGCGCATTAGCAACTCTACAGAGCGGAGACGGAGGTGGACAGCACCACCTCGCCTTTAGCTGAGTACGAACTCTAGAAATTAAACCATCAGTGGATGATGGCGTGCACAAATTAACCTTCGAAAGAACATCAAGATTCTTGTGGGGCTATGCCTTACTGCCCCACTATAAAAGTATAGCCGCCAGGCGCAGCATCAACTCTACAGGACAGGGTGGAGTGGTGCACCAACACCCTGCTTGAGTAAGCTCCCCCTATGAGGCTTTCTTACACTTAGGACAGGGGCTTCACCAAAGATCCACAGTGCTTACACTTCACGGCTTGCATCTTGATCAACTCAGCACAGAACGGACATTCTCTCTGGCCACCTACACTCATTACTGGCTGGCCAGTAGACTGGTCCGACTCAACTACTACTTCTTGCCATCCTTTACGCAGGTAAGAGTTCGCGATGATGCTATTGATGCTGAAGGCGTACACCACAATTGCTATGGGCAAGGCGATAATTATCCCTGGACCACCGGTTGCAAGCGAGAAGCCACCAACCAGTAATAGCCATAGAAAGAAGTGCGCCCAGAGCCCCCTACTGGCCAAGTACAATGGTCCAAAGAGCACCACTAAACCACTAGCCTCCCTACTAATCGATTCAGTATGCCCGTTTGCTGGATTACGGAAGGTCCTTGCCATGGATAACTCCTTGGGATTTACGGTAATTTGAAAGAGAAACGTATGCGAATTCAATCACTTGATACCACTAGGACTGAAAGGGCATCCTTGCCCTATTAAATCAGAACCACTCAACGCTCAACGAATGATTACATCTGCTTACACGTATTAGTTAAGAGAGGATTGAAGAACGCGATAAGAGTTTCAAAGTCCGAATCAAGGAACACTGAAGGAACGGTCCCGATGAGAAACCCATCCCGCATCGCTTGCTGATCTACTGAATGCACCCATCCCTTCTTGATGACGAGCGCCACTGAATTATCTACCCGATCACGCCTGATGGTTAGATAGCTAGGCAGCAAGTTAATATCAAGCATGACTCGACGATCACTATCCATTCGCAGCAATAGCAGAATCATTATCCCTACTATTTCTTCGCCAAGCGCGGTGTAAGCAGCAAGAGCCTCAAATGTATACCTTGGAATTTTTACCACTTGACTTTTCCGCTTCATTGATCTTGCCCCTCTGCTACGGAAAGTGGGCTAATCTCGTCAGGCTTCTCTTCTCGAGCAAGATCAGTTTTGACCACATAGACAAGGGCTCTCCCCAGTTCGCTGCTGGCATGTGCTGAGCCGATCAAGCCAGCGCTCTCAAGGTCAGCAACGGCCTTCGCCACCTCCTTCAGAGAAATCTTGCACTGCCGGGCCACCGCTGCCTGGGTGGTCTGTACAGCACCATTGCCGCCGACACAGGGAATCAGGCTAAGCATGACTGAGACAGGCTTACGGTTGATCCGGTTCAGATCACCCAGCGTCCCGAAAAGGTCTTGGTTGATATACAGATTACTCTGCTCGTTCTCGGTGATGCTATTGGTCAAAACGTATTGCTCAGTCATCAGTAATCCTCTTCAGTTAAGGAGCTAATAGTTCGTTTGGCTCACGCCCTTACTGACTTACTGACTTCCTGACTTACTGACGCCCACGCTGCATGCGAGCTGGCGGAGGTAGCAGACAGCTACCAAGCGATCCGACTGCTCATCTCGTCCTGATGGAGCTAGCCGGTAAAATCTACGCCCCATCAGAGGCGTCGTAGAACACCAAGCCTGATGTCACGATTAGTGTGTTCACGATTAAAGCACATCAACCCAGCATTGGGGAATGCCTGCACCTCCTCCTTCCCCAGCGCTTCAGCACCAGTTCGGCACCCGAGTCAGGGAGCTGCGTATGGCTATGGGCATGAGCCAGGAGGCATTCGCTGATCGGTGTGGCTTCGCTAGGACGTACATGTCCCGCATCGAGACGGGAGGAGCGAATCCGTCAATCAACGCCATCAAGGTACTGTCCGATGCTCTGGGCGTGAGCATTTCTGCTCTGTTCGAAGGGATGTGAGCTGCAAGTGACAGTGCCCCATCATGAAGCGTGTGGCTTCGGATGCAGCTCCCGATGGCTGTCAGCGAACGACGCATAGAGGCAGACAAGCCTCACTGCTGGGGCGTGCATCAGCTGACCCCAACGCAACCTTCACTGCTGCCAGGCTTCAGCTTTCAAAGGAGCGGTGATGAGCCTCTAGCACTTAATGCAACGCACGCGTCGGGCACCGACGAATAACTATCCCCTATCTATTCCAAACCGCTCGAAACAGGCACCGTTACTGCATCCTCTGATGCGACTAGCCTTACTGTACCCCCCGAGATTACTGGCATTGACCAGCAGGGGGTTTAGCCAATCGCTCCTTTCTGCAGGCGAATGGAGCAATTCAGGACAGAAAGCTCAGACGGTGCGGTCAGTACTCTGCTCGTCTCCGCCACAGGGAGGTGATTGATGAATCTCGACAACTATCAATGCACTACGGCAACCCGTAGTGAGCTGCTCAGAAGCCAGATTGCGATAGCACACGTACTTACCGCCATCAGTGCATGGATGATGGATAACGAGGACGTAAAGGCGGCCTTCTCAGCCAACGCTGCCTTGACGCAACTGTTGAACTGAAAGCAGGTCATCCAGCCTATTCTTTATCAGATACCTGTGCCTACGCTCGCCACCATGCATGCAGCCAACGATGAGAAGGCGAGCAACGAACCTAACGATTTTTAGCCGGCACGGAATTTTCTCCGTATCCGAAGCGACCGTGTTGCCGGGCTCATCCATGTTTCATGATCAGTTCCCAAACGCTCTTTCAGCTTCACTCTGCTCTGAGTGCCAGTTTTGCCAAGCTGTACGCTCAGCTGTGAATGTTGTAGGGCAAACAAGACGAGGGCGAATGAGGTGTATGTCACCTGGCTCCGTAGCAAACACGTAGCGATCCGCATGCTCAATAATTATTCTGCGTATAAGCCCAGCGGAGGCATGATCAAGCACACTCCCTCGAGGCCTTGCTCTGTTCCCCATACAGGTGTACAGCAGGTGCTTCGGCCCCAAAGGAAGCAAAATGTCACCGTTCTTGACCCCCCAACCACCTTTGAAGTTGTAGTTCTGGCCGTCCTGAAAATTGAGCCGTATCAAGGGATTATCGGAGGTGGGCCAGGTCATGCCCGATGGAGGCCGCAGGATAGTCCACTTGTGGGCGGGTAGCTTACCAAGGGTATGGGTAAGCAAGTGCTTCATCTGCCAAACCCACATTCGCCTGCCTACGTATGCCTCTGTTTTTAGTCTTCCACCTCCATGTTCGCCTTCTTCGATAGAAATCCTGAAGGGGGCAAGCAGATCGCTTTCTTCCGACAGAACAGGCAGCGGTTCCCGGAGGCTTATAGCCCGCTCCAACTTAGAAACTGATCGCTGGACAAGGTCATTCATCAGATCCGGCAGAGTCTCGTTTTGACGTTGTAGAAATTCACGCAAACGAGCTGGGGTCCGCACATCCAAGGCCACTGCGAAGCGTATAAGGAGCCTCCAATGATCGGGGCACATCCGTAGATCGTTAACGGCTCTATAAATCGCTTGTTCCGCTGGCCCCTCAAATTCACTATCGAGCCATCGTTCGAATTCATCCGTTTCATCTTGCCCAACTACATATGTGTAGAGATGTTGATGAAAGGCGATCCCCTTCAGCGAATGGGACTTCCACAGTGGATTTTTGTCGCTAGGGACTAACAACCGATAGGTTGGGACCCGACCCTCCTTTGCCCATTGCTTAAGGTAGAGCTTCGGGACGTAGTGATTGTCTTTACGCAGCTGCTCCATCGTCTATTGCCTCCAATGTGAATGCATTGACTCAGATCGATCATACACGCCACTAGCAGGTAAACAGCACGTATGACTAGCTCGACAGTGCATGCTGACGCAGAGTAGATAGAGCCTTTTGACCCGCCGTTCAAGCGCAACAATTCGTGTCATTTCGGGTGTACCTGAAGTGCTACAGCCGAACCCAGTAAAACTCGCTTTGAGCGCCCTAGAATTCGTGTCATTAAATGGCTTTACGGACCCTACGTGACACATTACTATGTGATACATCCAAAGTGACACAGAGGGAACTACGATGTTCATCCGCGCTTACCTTCGCGCTTCAACTTCCGAACAGGACGCAACACGGGCAAGGCAATCGCTGATCGACTTCGCTGCCGAGCAAGGGCACAAGATCGCAGCCTTCTATATCGAGAACGCCAGTGGCGCGAAGCTCGATCGTCCTCAGTTGTTCCGGCTGCTGGACGATAGCCACGAAGGTGATGTACTGCTGATTGAAGGCGTAGATCGACTCTCCAGGCTGAGCCAAGATGATTGGGCGTTGCTGAAGGCGAAGATCGCGGCACAGAAGGTGACTGTAGTGTCACTGGACCTAAGTACCAGCCATGCGGCCTTGAAAGCCACTCAGGGAATGGACGATTTCACCAAGGGAATGATCGCGGCAGTGAACGGTATGTTGCTCGACATACTTGCTGTTGTAGCTCGTAAGGACTATGAAGACCGTCGCCGTCGTCAGGCCCAGGGCATCGCTAAGGGAAAAGCAGAAGGTGTGTACAAAGGTCGTCCAGCAAACGTTGACCTTCATAATCGGATTACCGAGTTGCTGGCTGACGGGAAGAGCATTCGGAAGGTAGCCGAGCTACTGAAGTGCAGTACTACGACGGTGCAGAAGGTGAGGCAGTTGAACGCGCTAGATGCGGCTCATGAAGCGTTTCGGAGCGAATACGCAATCCTCGATGAGAAGATTGACCATTCCCTTAACGGCAACGGGCCTGACCTCACAGAGGCGGATTACCAGCCCTGGCTAGATAAAAAGGATGCCCTGGAGAAGGCCGGACAAGTACCCCAGGTGTGAGGGAAGTGCTACCAAAGCCCCAGCATCGGCGGGGCTTCGTTGCATCTGGACTCTGCCATCGGTGTTCACACCGGAAGATTAAGCCGCCTGTAGACGCCCGTTACCACGCTGGGGCAGGACCACGCTGGATCAAGGGGCCCGATTGTATTTCTGCCGGTAATCGTTCTCCATCTTTTCACAAACGCTCCTGATGAATCTGCGGGTTGAGCGTTCCTCCAGATCGTCCCGTACATCCTTCCAGCAGAGCTCTATGGCCAGTGCAGCACCTTTACGGGCTTTGTCTTCTGGGCTATCGGTCCCACTAATCACCGCTCCGAGCACCATCAGCCCAAGAAGACCAAGGATTGGGGTCAAGATTATCCACAAAATGATCTTCCCCGCTGAACTGCCTGACTTCGGCGCCTCTTTCATTTGCCGCGCTTCACGGCTCTGATTCAGCATCTCACCACAGTACCTGCACTTCTGGGCCTCGGCCTTGATCACCTCTGCACAGTACGGACACTTTTTCTCGTCGCTGCCTGCCACAATGCCACTCCATGATTTTGGGTAGCACAATGCCATAGCGGGTTCTGCTTCTCCAGTCCTCGCTTGCCAGCCAGCCTAGTGGCGTGTAAACCCTTAGAGCATTGCATCACCATCGGCAATGGAATCATGGATATGGAAGATCGGGACGCGGCAGTAGCGAACGCCCTTGAGGCGCTGCATATGAACCAGACTGCCTTGAGGGCAGCGGTAGAAGAGGTGAGTACGTGGATCAGACAACGGGGTCAGTCAGCGTTCACGGTAACGTGATGACCACGCTGGAGGCTCTAGACCTCCAGGCAAGCAGCATAGCCTCTGCAATAGAGCGCCTACGTTCATAGCCGCCTTCAGGGCGGTTTTTTAATGCTCGCCATATTTTAAAATTTCAGATAGTGGTATCAAGTTGGCGCGGGAATAGGGTTAAATACCGATCCACATACTGCTGAGGTTTCCGGTATGCCCCCGCCATATCGGTGCATATTTGGCTTCCAGCACGGTTAATGTAACTTTACAGAGTGAATGGTATATATGGCGCTCAGTGTTACGAGGCAGGACTAATCGCCACCTACCTTGCTGAATCCCTAGCTCGGGCAACTTGTGATAAGATAGAGTCTGTGATAGAGCTCTTCAGAGCACCTACCTACTTGTTGATCAGAGGCTCTTCTATAGCTCTGAGGACGAGCGTCGCTCCATCCTGATCTGGGCTCTCATGGATTTCCGTTTGAATATTAATTCCAGGCAAGCTCTGAGGGGCGAAGGTTCTGATACGAGCTATGGAGGTACGATCCTGGGTGTGCAGGTATTCTCCTGCCACAATTAAAGGCTGAAGTTCTTCGGTGCGCTGCACGCTTCCCTTAAAAATTACTATCGCTACCGGAATTGAACCAGCATCTGTTTCTAGAATGTATTTATTATTTCCGCGCATGCTTACCTTGAAGTTAACTGGTAGTGCTGGGCCGTTAATTTCCAACTCGGCAAGTATCACGGGGTTTACGTCTATTACCTTTGTGAATATCGACTGCATAGTCACTTCAGTTCCAACAGGTACAGATTTCAAAGTAGATAAACCATTTAGGGAAGCCACCTTTCTCTTGATCGCCTCCTCTATTTCGGCAGAATCGTAGCTATCAAACCCCAGCGTGGCGCTCTCCAGTAGGATTATATCTGTTCTATGCGGCATAAAGTTTAGTTCAGGCCAACTAGAGAACTCTTCAGCGGTCAGTTTCTTGAACTCTCTAAGGTCAATCCCATACTGCTGTGCCAGCTCTACCGCTCCACGACTGAAGCCCGATGTCGAGACGGCTGTAACACGAGATAGATTAAATCTCGCCCTGCGAGTAACTAGCTGCTCTATCCAGCTCCCTGGAGCTTTACCTTGACGCCTATCGCGACACTCGATCAGCCAAGTGAAGTCCATTGTGCCGACTTTTCCACTAATGACGATGTCTAACTCGGCTGCCGTACCGCCAGCCGTGGACGGCATTAGTTTTCGGGGTGTCACCTTCCAGCCTGGAGGAAGTCGCAACCCCTCAATATACGCGACTACGCTTTCTAATAGCTTGCCGTCGTTACGCTTAGATGTTGCCATGAGTGCCGCTCCGAAGGTGTACGGGCTATTGTTGAAGGGATAGAGGCTATCGCTGGATCACCTCCGTTACTGTTGAGAAAACGGTTTTAAAGATCAGGATGCGTTCAAATGGAGTTCGCGGAATTATAGCTTCGGGTGGCCATACTACCCCTTGATCTTGGGCTGAGTCCCAGTAGTCAACAATTAGCAGCAACCAGTATTTATCGCAGGGTTGATAAGCCTTGACTTTCTCACTCTTCTGCATCGCTATCTCATTGACGCGCTCGATAGACAAAGCCGGTATGTCGAAGCTTTGGACTACCTTCCAAGAGTTTTCCCTGTAGCTCTTTCCACTGTGGTAGATAAACTCTAGTTCCGGCCAGTTCTCCGCTGGATTACGCAAAATACAAGGCTCTTCAGTTTCAGAAACCTCAAGCACAAGCTCGGCTAATGCCCTTGATATTGACGTCAAGCGCCCCCTTTTAATGGGATGCGTAGGATTGAACCCTACATTGATTTCTATAGCCCGTCCACCAGCAGCAAGATGAGCGGCCTCAGCAAGCTTCAATACGCGCATCCTATCTGGACTCTGCTGCTGTTCGCTATGAGGCTCTTTGCCGTCCAACTTGTAGAGGCGAGCAATTTCAATGCCGATTGAAGCAGGCCCCTTAATAATTACATCGGGTTTGTCGCCATATTGGACATCTCCAGGTGGCAATTGGTAATGGACACCAAATTGTTCGAAGTATCGCCTCTCGACTTCCTGCTTCGTCACCAAGCCCATGTTCGCCTCGCTGTAGATCGTGACCTGCTAAGGTCAGGAGATTCTACACTCGAACTGGATACGTGCGGCCATTGAGGACGTGACCCTATGGCTGAGATTCAGAGGTTCAGAGAATATTTTCAGAGCGCGATGATTGCCCTTCAGTCGCTCGATACGAACGCAGAAACCATTGCATAAGCAATAGAACGCCTACGCTCGTAGCCGCCTTCGGGGCGGCTTCACAGTGTCTGCAATATTTCGCAATCAAAGCCAACCGGGCCAGGCGCCAGAGCCTATGGCGTTAAGCACCGACCCACATCCAGCAGGGCTCAGCCGGTTGTCCATTGATGAACCAAAGCTGGTTCATCCTCCCGCTGCATATTTCGCCCTGGAATAGCTGGAGCCACTTGCCGAGAGCAAGCACGTTCCTGAATTTTCAGGGGCGTGGGTGTGGCGAGACTTTCCCTCAAAAGTGAGTGGAATGTCCCACGGGCTTGGGAGACAGCTCACATCCTAAAGCCGCGCTGACGAGTCTCGTCTACTTGGGCATTGCTAACCACTGCATCCCCAACGACTTGGAGAAAGGCCTCCTTCGAAGCAGTCGCAGAGTCGAGCAGCCCACGCCTTGTTAGTGACACGTACAGTGCCACCGAGTAGGCCTGGCAATTGATGGAACGACTGGGGTTAAATTCAATGTCCGTGAAAGCTGAGTAGCCCAGCAGCGCTTCGGTCACATCTGGAAGCTTTTTCAAGGCATTGATGTACAACCAGTCGTAGAACGCTGTCTGTGGTTCCAACTCCCAATCAGTACCAAAAAAGCGGAATCCAGTGAGCCGTCCCGAGGACTGTAAGCGTTCATCCTTCTTCGCTTCACGCGACGTCTTGCTGAAAAGGTCCACGTAGGGACCGCCAAACTCAAAGACCTTGCTTCCCTGAAAAGCACATTCGACGCTGAAAGTGCGGCCCTGCTTCAAGGTTGTAAACGTAAGATTGAAGGCGCTTAGCGCCACTCCAAGATCCGTTCGGGACTTACTTGAAACCTCCAGCACATTGGTAATACCGGGTAATTCCTGCGATGCCGCATGCAAAGAATCGATGGACTTTTGCTTTTGGGAAGCGGCCATACCTGGAAACCAATGGAAATCGACGTACTCCGTCCGAACCAGTGCAGGGCCGTTGGGGGCCGGAATGAATAGAGGTCGAGCTGCCATCAAGTCACCTATGAAAATTTCCGCACATAATTCCGGGTTGCAAACATACCCTTGCTATTCGGGTGAATGTACACCTTCCGTTCGCCCGTGTGATCCGCATAACGATCCCGAGCCGCTTCTGTTTGGAAAACCACAGCATAAATGAGGGATGGCTCAATCACATCGAAAACCAGCACCTCACCTTGAACGTCTGTGGGATCAAATGGCTTGAGCTTCTGATCAGATCGAGCTTCAAGCCCCTCGATCTCCTCGAACATCCCGATAAAGGCTTCGGGTGTGGTCAGGTCCGTAAGTTGCTGACTGCTGATCCGACCATCGGCAGCGTTGTGACGGCAGAACGCACACTCCTTCACCCAGAGCACCGCAGGGTTGATTACAAGTATCGCCCATTCTGAGGCTTCATCAGCCATGCGATACCGATACAACATCTGGCAGTTTGGGAAACCTATGGACAATGAACTGCTATCTGTGTGCCCATCCCAACGGTATTGATCGTTCACAACGGGCGCAGCACCCAACTCGGCGACTCGCGCTCTCGGATACAGCCCGTGTCCCAGGATTGACGATAGGTTCTCTATCCGAGTGAAGTGGAGTAGGTAGGGTACTTGTAAAGCGGTCGCGTGATTTTGGATCGCTTGCCGTGGCATCGTGCCTCCCGGTAAGTAGCCATATAGTCGTTTTCACTGCGCCAAATATAGCCAGTGGCCACCACCTAGCGTAGCAAACAGCCATCACGTTATCCAATAGGCTAATCCTTTAGCTCAAAACACATTCAGTGAAGGCCCTACAGACCGCCCCGCCTCTTTCACCAGCATGCAAGAGCAGCTGACCCGTTTCGACCACAGGAGCCAGCGCCTCGGGGCGGAAATCTTTTCCATCACGACTTTGCACAAGCGAGGTCTACAACGGGCTTGGACGGAAGGAAGTCTGAGAATAGAATGCTCAGCACAGTGCACCACTCAGGTGTACTACAGCACTGGTCCACTTCGAGATTTTTGAGAGAGAAATCCTTGAGAATTCAAGGACTTGCGTAATGGAGGCGGCCCCACCAGCCACACCCCGGCACTCGATGTTCCCGCTATGGCTGCTCCCTTCCGGGCCTGACCAGGTTAACGGGTAATCAATGCGGGGGGACCGACGGGGCCACCACTACATGCCTCGCTGAGCAGCGAGTGGCGCCATTGTACCGGTCCTGCGGGCAGATACAACCTCTGAGGGAGAAAAAGTCATCATTTCTCAATGACTTGTCAGGCGCATGGGTGCTGAAACCGGCGCGCAAACCTGTGGGAGCGGGCGTGCCCGCGAAGAAGGCACCGCGGTGGATGGCACCGGCTTTGCCGGTGATCGCCGGCAAGCCAGCTCCTACAGGGACCGTACAAGCTTCTGGATCTTGGTATCGAGCCAGAATGTTGGGGTCGGGGATAGCGCAGGGCTTCAGATAGCGATGCCCTGTTCGGCCAGGAATGTGACGAAGGCATCTTCGTCCAGCACCTTCACGCCCAGCTCAGCGGCCTTGGCCAGCTTGGAGCCTGCCCCCGGCCCTGCCACCACGCAGTGGGTCTTGCCAGACACCGAGCCGGCCACCTTGGCGCCCAGGCTTTCCAGCTTGTCCTTGGCGATGTCGCGACTCATGCGCTCCAGCGTACCAGTCAGCACCCAGGTCTGGCCGGCCAGCGGCAAGCCTTCGGCTACCTTCTTCTCGCTGCTCCAATGCATGCCGAACGCCAGCAACTGGGCTTCGATGTCCCGCGCCAACTTCTGATTCGCTTCATCCTTGAAGAACTCACGCACTGCGTCAGCCTGCTTGGCCGCCAGGGCCTGGCGCAGGTCGATGCCGTCGGCGGCGATGATCTTTTCCAGGCTGTCGAGCTTGGCCACCAGCTTCTCGGCACCGGTTGGGCCTACCGAGGCGATGTCGAGCTTGGCGATCATCCCGGCCAAGGTGGTACTGGCAGCAAACTCGGCAGCCAGTTCGCCTTCGTCCTGTAGCTGCATGCCGCTGGCCAGAAGCTGCTCGATGACCTTCTGGTTGTGCTCGTCTTCGAAGAAGTTGTGGATTTCATAGGCAACTTCCAGGCCGATGTCCGGCAGGTAAGTGAGCACCTGCGGCAGCGCCTGCTGCACGCGCGCCAGGCTGCCCAGCGAGCGGGCGAGTACCTTGGCGGTCTCTTCGCCGACATCCGGAATGCCCAGGGCGTAGATGAAGCGCGCCAGGCTTGGGCGCTTGCTGGCTTCGATGGCATCGAGCAACTTCTTGCTGGACACCTCGGCAAAGCCTTCAAGCCCGACAACCTGCTCGAATTCCAGTTTGTACAGGTCTGCCGGCGAGCCGATCAGGCCTTCGTCCACCAGTTGCTCGACGCTCTTCTCACCCAGGCCGTCGATGTCCATGGCACGGCGCGACACGTAGTGAATGATCGCCTGCTTGAGCTGGGCGCCACAGGCCAGGCGACCGACACAGC
>Ga0105250_10001076_pt1 | contig 15472 bp, 19 predicted proteins | sample KBSS54metaG_FD_80425 | JGI IMG/M metagenome (GOLD analysis project Ga0105250, IMG submission 80425) | Switchgrass rhizosphere microbial communities from Kellogg Biological Station, Michigan, USA - KBS S5-4 metaG | ecosystem: Host-associated > Plants > Roots > Rhizosphere > Soil | place...
ACCGATTTGATACCAATCTTGAGTTTTTCCAGCTCGCTCCAGTCGGAGCTTGAGTTGAGCCAACGGGCATACGTCGACAGCAGCATCTGAACGCTGTGACCCAGCTGTTGGGCGATAAATGCGGGGTTGAGGCCGGACATTAAGCATATTGTCGCATAGGTGTGACGGCAGTTGTATGGGGGACGACGCCTGATCCCCAATTCATTGAGCACAGGCACCCACTGCTTGTGGAGGTCGGACGTCTGTTTCACGTACTCGGCGTTCTTCGACGGGGGGAACAGGAACGGCGTTTCGGTCACCGCCCCCTTACCATCTCTGCGGCGATCCGCGTATTGCCTGGCGAACTGGATAGCCCGTAAAGCCCTATCGTTCAGCAGCACGAAACGGTCCCGGCCGGTTTTCGTCCTTTCCTCCACCTCGCCCAGGGCGACAGTCCTCTTGACGTGCACCGTCTTTCTTCCCATATCGATCACATCCCACCGGACCGCCAATGCCTCCGACAGGCGGAGGCCGGTGAAGAACATGAACTCGAACAGAGCGGCATAGATCAGGCTAGGCCAGTGCTTGTGCTGATACAGCTTGTCAATGATGCTATTGGCTTCCGCCAGGCTGAAAGGGTCGATCTCCTTCTTCGACCGCTTCGGCAGTTCGATCAGCTCGGCGGGGTTCTTGACTAGCAGGCCCTCCCGAGTCGCTGCCGCAAGGATCGTCGACAATCGGGTGATCGCATTGCGCTTCACATTTGCCGAGGTCCATTCGGTTTCAATGATGACGCGGCGGAGGAGATTGGTCGTGATCAGGTCGACACGGACCATGGCCAGTCGCGGTACCCAGTAGAGGTTCAGGGCGCTTTTGTAGTTGTTGTGCGTACCTTGGGTGATTTCGCGGCTGTCTAGCCAGAGCTGAGCATATTCGCCAAAAGTCGGCTTACCGCCGACCGCAGCTTGCGAGCTGGGAAACAGCTCGGCGTATTTGTCTGGATCAAGCAGGCCGAGCTTGTTGAGGCTGGTTACCTGATCGCGAAGGCTGGATGCAGCCTTGATCCCTTTTTGTGTCGGGGGATAGGGGAGCGTTTCGCATCGACGGATGCCGTCCCATCTGAAACGAATGCGGAGGGAGTTGCGGAAGATTTCGACCCCACGGGGTAAACCCATTGGCTTTCCAGCCATTCGTCATACCTCTTTTTGCTGTAAATGATCCGGCCGCCGTGCTTCATCCAGACGCCCGCGGGAATCTTCCCATCCAGCGTCGGTGTTCTAGGGAGCGTTTAGTGCAGCCGATGAGTTCAGCCATTCGCTGCTCGGTGACCTTGTCTACGTCATTGGTGCTCTCGATATCCATGGGATGGTCTCCACGCCGCCGGTGGCGGCAGGTTGGTGGTCAGGCGGGGATCTTCTCGAGCACGGCGTCAGCCGCCTTGATAGCGGCCTGGGCGTCGTTGACGTAGGCCGGATTGAAGCCGCCGGCGTAGTGAATCACTCGCTGGCAGGAATCCAGCTCTTTCCGCAACAGGCGCAGCGCATGCACCAGCTCTTCCTGCAGCTCGCCCTCGGAGCGGCCGACGTTCCAGAACTCCTGCCCCCAGTGTCCTGCAGGTGGTGGGTTGCTGTTTTGCTTGCCGAAAACTATGGCTCCGAGGATTGCGTCACAGAGCAGGCGCTTATAGATGTTCTCGCCATCTAGGCGCAGGCCACCGCGACTGCGCAGAGTGCTCACGACCTCGTCGACGTTCAGGCCGCTGTCCTTGAGGACAATGTCTAGCTCCGGCTTGCCGGCGGTGTAGATCACCAGGGCCAACTTGGCATCGGGCCAGAGGTCGGCGGCCAGGCGCTCCAGGCAGTCGTTAGCGGTGTGGTGGAAGCGTTCTGTTGCGGACATAGGTCATCCTCGCCCGCCTTTTGTGGCGGGCTTGTGTAGTGATTCTGAATTCAAATATGAGAAGATCCGGCGCCATTTTTCGAGGGGGCGGATATGAAAGGTATGAGCTGGACGGACCGCTTGAGTGTTGTGAGCTCAGTGGCGTCAATCACGGGAGTTTCGTTGGTTTGGATGAAAAGCTCTGTCGAGGATAAGAGCTTTATGACTAGTATTTTTGGAGGCGTTGCCAGTGTTGTCGGAGCATTGTTTTCTATTGGCGTGATTTTGATCACCCTTCAGCTGTTCCTTATGATTCACCGCTCCATAAAAGTTAGATGGCCAGCCGCCGTGCCTGGATATTGGCTTATATGTGGGGCAGCGGTTATCTGGTGCAGTCTTTTGGTTCAAATTTCTATTTGGTGGCTCGTTGGCGAGGCATGGACCATGCGTTTTTCGTAAGAACTGGCGGCTCATCGCGGCCCCCTGTAGATCAGGTAGGCCATGTAGGCGAGGGCGATCATGGCATCAGCTCCTTCGGCACCTGGACGCTATCGTCGAGCTTGGCTTTGACCAGGCCTCGGCAGAAGGCAATTAGCGCAGTTGGGCCGTAGCACCAGAAACCGGTCCTGCCTGGCCCAGAGCTTTAGCGGAAGTTCGCGTCGGCAAGGTGGGCATCGTAGTGCAGCCCGCCGTTGTGCTTGTCGATCAGCGGGCCGCCCTGGTCCCAGTTAGTGGATGGTCGAAACCCGAAGCCTTCGGAAGCGCCGCGAATGCTCACGCTGGTGAAGACGCCCCGGGGACTGATAATCGTCAGGTGGTTTTCGGTGTCTTGCTTGTAGCCTTCGGCCATGGCCACCGACCAGTCCAGCGCTGCACCGGTCAGGTTGGATACCCTCACTTCGATCAGGTCGGTCATGGCAGTACCTTCAGGCCTTGAGCCTTGATCGCAGCAGTGAGGTGACCGAGATACTTCGGGAAGACGAATGACTCATCTTCCACATCCTCAAACTGCTCCCAGTACTGCTCGCTTTTTATGTCGGGCATTTGGACGACTACGGCCTCTCGGGAGGCCCGCCATGACACCCATCGGGTTTGGGTTTCGCTGTAGTAGTAAACGTCTTCGGCATTCACGCACTTCCTCAGTCGCCCGACGCCGCCGCAGTTGCGGTCGAGGTGCCAGGCCTCGAACTGCTCACGCATCTTTTCGCTCACAGCTGATACCTCTCATCAATCCAGCGCCCAGGCGCCAGAGCGGGTGTAGGTTCGGGTTGGGTTTCGTGCGGGCAGAGCTGGCGCTCGTTGCCGGCCTGCAGTTGGCTGTCGAGGATGCAGCTGATATCGCCCTTAGTAGTAGTGGCCGCTGTAGACCCAGCAGGTGACGGCACGTTTGTCATCGTGGATGACTTCCACGTTGGGGGTTACCTGTTCAGCGCTGGCGCCGGTGGCCAGCAGCAGGAGGCAGAGGGCGAGGCGGGTCATGGCTGAACCCTCTTGAACACGACGACCCAGACCCATGGGTTGCCGTCCCAACTGCTCTCTCCGTTGATCTTTTCCCAGAGCTTTGCGAACGCCCACCTAGCTCGATCAAGGCATTGATCCGGGTGCGTTGCGTCGCCAGTGTGCCACCCTCGCGCTTGCTGAGGCTTCAGCGGGTGGAAAGTTTTGCCACCGTCGATGCTCGCCTTACCCGGCCGCTCCTGCATGCCGAAGTCGGTGTACACCATGCCTTCGGCCTTGGCCTGATCTTCGCTGATGTCTTGCAGCCGTTCGACGCGCACGCCGGTGACCTCCAGCAGTATTCGGCTATCGCGCCGGCGCATGTGAATGCTCGGCTTCCATGGCCCGCCGTAGTCGGTCCGGTTGTCGCACTCGCGGTAGACCACCCAGCTTTGCCAGGCGCCTGTGCCACGTCGATCTGCGCCCAGGCTTCGCGCACCCACAGGCTGTCACCGACTTTGCCGTAGGAGCAGACAATGGGGTGCTCAGTGCCTTGGGCATCCATGCAGCTCTCGTCGAAGGTGTGCAGCGGCCGCCACGAGCCGTTCGGCTGCTGATGGAGTTCGAATTGGGTGTCAGCGCTGCGCATGCGCGGCTTGATTTCGCGTCGCGTGACCGTCTTCCGTCCGGCCACGATGGCGTGGACCATCGGCCCGCTGAACAGAATCGGGCGTTCCTTTGCTTGAGACATAGCTTCGCCTTGGCCGCCATATGGCGGCAGTGAATAGAGGGGAGAGGGGTTGCAGTGAAGGAGTACGGATGTACTCCTATCGAGGTTTGTGGTTCAGCATTTCGATATGAGAGATTCGGGATTCGAATATCTGGAGTTCTGGCTATGGCGATTACTGCTGACTACACGACGTTGTTGAGACAAGCATCTATGACTGCAAGTGATTACTTGTCTGAAGCGAGAGAGAGAATCGACCGCGAGTTCGGTGATGGATATGCTGCATCCGGCGCTCGTGGCGGCCTTCATGAAGGCCGCTGGATATGACTAAAACGCAGCTATCTTGGCCATTTCCATTCAGGAAGCATCAGACAAAATCGAATCTGCGTTACATGCCATTGCTGATTCACATGGTTAAGCTGCGATCGCACTTTTGACCTCTGCGCGCCAGGGGTCATTGGCCTTTGCCAGTGCTGCCATGGGCGGTGGGCTCACGCTATTGCCGCACATGTGTACCTGCTCGGTCTTGGTGAACGGCTTGCCGTCGGCGCCCTTGTCGATGATGTAGCTGGCTGGGAAGCCTTGGGCGCGGTAGAGCTCGTGCGGCTGCAGCATGCGCAGGCAGATGTCGACGATCACATACGGCGTGCCCTTCACGAACACGGTGACCAGGCCCAGGCGGTCCTTGGTGGTCACCGTGGGCGCTGGCGAGTCGCAGGCGCTGATGTTCTCCGTCCCGTAGTAACTGATCAGGAACGCGGCGACGCGCAGGGCGCCTTCCTCATGCTCTGGCGATAGCTTGTACTCGACTAGGGCGTGATGCTCGGCGCCGGCGGTCATGGTCGGTACCGGCTCATCTACCGCCCGCCCTACGCAGTTGCGGCGGAGCGTGGCCAGGCTGGCTGTTACGAGGCGTTGCTGGCTGCCGGTGTTGGTGACCGTGGTCAGCGGCTCGTCTGCACCCTTGGCCGGGGTGGTGTTGAAGCCGCCGTTGGCTTGCTCGATGAATGCAGTAACCAGAGCGTGGTGGTTCTGCGTCATCAGCGTGCCCATTGGTTGATCAGCTGGCGCAGGCTTGCCGGCGTACACAGGCCCACCGGCTCCGATCATCACTGGGCTGGCCATCATCAGTTCGCCACGATTGGCTGCAGTTACTGTTGGCAGCGGATCACGCGGGTTGTTCACACGGTCGGCGCCCTGGTGCGTTGCTGGAAGAACCACTGGGCTTGCCACGGCGAAGGATCCGCCGCGCGGCCATGAGGTGACGGTGCGCAGCGGCTGATCTGCCGACTGGGCTAGCTCGCCCGACCAGTTCGCGATCGGCACGATGAAGGGCTGCGGGTTATCCAGCACAAACTTCTTCATGCCCTTAGCCACACGGCGCAGCGTGGCATCGGCCAGCGCCTTCTTGCGGCCGAAGATGCTTTTGCTTGGCACGCTCCAATCGATGCAGTCGGCGGCGGTGCGCCACTTCTGCTGGCCCTTGACTGGGTTCTTGGCATGGGTCGGCTCTGGCCACACGATGGGCTGGCCGTCGCAACGGGCGATCATGAACAGGCGTTCCCGGCTGGTGGGCGCACCGAAGTCGCAGGCCTTGATGATCTGCCATTCCACCTTGTAGCCCATGCCTTCGAGCAGATGCACGAACCGGCGCCAGGTGATGCCGCGCCGCTTCGGGTCGGGCACCAAGAACTGCTGTTGCACTGGTACGCGCTCGCCGACGGCGGCCACGGTGCCGTCCAGCTTCATCACCCGGCCAGTGGCCTTGTCGCGCTTCGCCATCAGCGGGCCCCACTGCAAAATCTGCTTCACGTTCTCCAGGCTGATCACCCCCGGCTTCTTCTTGCCGGCCCACTTCAAGCCGATCCACGACAGGTTGCGGATCTCACGTTTGCGCGGCTGCCCGCCGGCGGCCTGGCTATGGTGGGTGCAGTCGGGGCTCATGTGGAACCAGCCCACGACCCGGCCCTGACATTCTTCGTCCGGGTCACCCTCGAACACGTCGGTGGTAAAGTGACGCGCCGCTGGGTGATTGGCGGTGTGCATGCTGATGGCCGCCGGGCTGTGGTTCTTGGCCACGGTCACCGGCCGGCCAAGGCCCATTTCCAGCCCGGTACCGGCTCCGCCGCCACCGCAGAAGAAGTCCACCACGATCTCGTCGTCTTGCGGGTCGAAGCCAAGTCCGTACTGGGTTTTGAAGTCGAGCGGGTTCTTTTTCTGAAATGCAGACATGGGCGGTCCTCGCCGTGCTGGGCGTGTTGTTGAGTTGAGTAGAATGTTGAGTTACCCCAGCACATCACCATTCAAACGAATGGTGAACATGACAGAGAGGCGCTGTAGAGTGGGTGGATCAAGGGGCTGCATGGCGGAATTACAATGCATGAAGATGTGTATCGAGCGAAAATAGCTGAGCTAAGGTCGATGTTCTCTATTACAAAATCTATTCACCATAACGGGGAAAAAGGCTCCTTAAGAGAGGCTTTTCTAGTCAATCTAATTCAGATTTTTCTACCTTTCAACTACGGGATAGGATCTGGAATTGTTATTGATAGGTCCGGTAAGCAGAGCGTCCAAGCTGACATAATAATTTACGATAAAAGGGCCATGCCGCCACTTCTGGAATCATCAGGTCGCGGAGTTTATCTTATTGACTCTGTGGTGCGAGTCATTGAGGTGAAAAGCACTATCAGTAAAAGATCACTTGATCAGTTCTCTGAAATGATTCAGTGTTTTGATCCCGATAATCCCCAGGGTTTGAAATTGGCAAGTTACGGCAAATTCTTGGGTGGTGCTGGCTATTATCCAGTTTGCGCAATGTTTGGATTTAAAACCGATTACCGAGGCTTCGCCGATGAGTGCGCTAATAATCCTGTGATTGAGAGGTCTCAAAGTCTTATATGTATAGATGGCGTGGGGCTATGGACTCACAGGCAAGATTATTCAGCGAAAATTAATTTGCCTTATGATGGTAGGTTTATAACTTTTGAAGATGATACGTATGGTTTGAGGATGTTTATTGGCTTGCTGTTCGATCAGATCGATGCAACGGCGCAGTCAAGAACATATCGTCCGATAGATTGGTTGTTGTAGAGAGCGGCGCCAGATCCCGATGGCAGATAGGGGCTGCGCCGAAAATACGCAATGGCGGGTAGCGCAGGAGAGTCAGGCCGCGAGGCGCTTCTTCTTGGCGCGGCCATGGGCCAGGTGGAGCCTAAGCGCTTCTTTGTAGCTGGCCTTGGCGGCCTTCATGGTTGCAGCCCACTCACCTGCGACCTCAAGAGTCTCGTAGGGCGACCAGTGCGCGAATCGGGTAGGCCGGCGATGCTCGCAGTAGGCGCTTCCGCACGGGTAGCGGACCATCCGGTATTCGTACTTGTCCCAGTCGCCGCGCTGCTGGTACTGGGGTTGGTTGATACCGAGGAAGTGGGCGAAGCCGTCGTAGCACTCGCACTCGTCGAGATAGGCATCGAACCTGGTGTACTTTTGTGGTGGCGGCGGCGGAGGCAGCTTGGACAGCGCAAAACTGCTTGCCTTCAGGCGTTGCCCGGTACACCACGTCATCAGCATCACAGAAGGCTGGCGCCTTGCCGCGCGTCTTCAGGCCTGCCTCTACCAGCACATCCAAGTTGTTGGCGTCGTCATAGCCTGGACTGGTGAGGAAGTGGTTTCTGTTGCCGGTACGGCATCCCGGGTTCAGGCCCAGGGTGTGCCAGAGCAGGCCGAGTTGCTTCTCGGTGGCTTCGATCATGGCTTTCTCCATGCATGCGCCGCCCTCCGTGGCCGGATACGGCGTGGTGGAAATTTGGTCAAGTATGGTGTTTGATGCTCACCTTCAAAGGAGAGCGCGGATGCGGTTCAAAAAGCAATTAGAGGCAAGTGCACCATTTGCCATAAAGATAATGTGGATCACTCTAATCGTCGGGCCAGCTGCTTGGCTCTTTGCATCAGTCATTAAGATGATGGGGCCTGATAGCACGGTGTCTGCTTACTGGGCCCAGGCGATAGGATCTGTCGGGGCTGTCCTTGGAGCTTTTTTAATTGCTAACTCACAATCTCGGCGGCAATTAAGTCAGGCTCTCCAGAAAGATAAACAGAAGATTAATGCTATGCATGCAGTAGTTGAGGTCGCTGTTAAACATGCCGCATCCATCGGTGAATTTGTCGAGAAGCTACCTCCAGATGACGTATTTAGGGCTTTCTGGCAAGAAGGTTTGGGCGGGTCATTTGAAGCGTCTGTACAAGCCTTGAAGTCTCTACCAACACATGAGCTTGGAAATCCTGAACTGGTAGTGCACTTGATGGCGATAACTGGATCAATGGCAACTATAAATAACGCTGCGTCGGAATACATGACGGCTAGAGACTTGTCGATACGTTGGTAGACATATAACAAATTTTCCCGCCAAGTGAAAAATATTAATTATTCTTGGCGGGAGTATCGGAAGAATATTTAATTGTCTATTAATGTACGGCAGCTACAACTGCACGCAGTTGGTGTCCTGTCTCTCTCAGTAAGGAAGTAACTAACGGAATTCATAGTCGCTACAGCATCGGAGTTTGGAGTCAGTTGGCTGCGTTGCGCTTGAGCTGGTCGACCAGCTGCGTAGGCAGGTTGTTGATGGTCAAGCTGGCGGTGGCCTGATCGAACTCGACGCGCCCGCCGAGCAGGTGTGCCTCGAAGCTGATCGACATGCCTTCAGCGCGGCCGGTGTAGCGGCGGTACTGGATGAGCATGCGCTCGTCAGCAGAGAAGGTCTCAGAGAGCCCATAATCGCCAGATCGGATGAAGTTGGCGAAGGTTGCAGGGCTATCCTGGTTCAGTAGCTCGGACACTTTATCCAGGGTGATAGGCTCGCCGAGCTTGCCTTTCGCTTCTGCGTAATCAACCAGGTCCTGGCTCTTTTCAGTGGCGTCGCCGGCGGCCAGGTCTTCAGCCTTCACGAAGTCGGCGAAGGCCTTGAGCAGCGTGCGCGTTTCGCCTAGGCTGTCGATCCCTTCCTGGCAGCCGATGAAGTCTTGGAAGTAGTGCGAAAGCCGCTTGCCGTTCTTGCTCTTGATGAACGATATGTACTGGCGCGATGCTGGGTTGTTCCTCCATTCGCTCAGGTTGATGCGGGCGGCTAAGTGCAGCGCGCTGGTATCCATATGGTGCGATACCGACACGGTTAGGTCATCGGCAACCGAGACCGTCTCGACCTGACGCAGGATGGTGATCGTCAGGTAGTCGGTCAGCCCTTGCTGATACAGGGCGAACAGAACATGGCCGCCAACTGCCAGGTTTGATTCCTCCATGAGTCGCGTCAGGTGCTCCACTGCGGTGCGGGTGAAGTCGATGAACTGCATGTCGCCGCTGACTACCTTGGCTAGCCAGCCACTGAGAGGGTAAGCGCCGGATTCGCCATGGAAGAATCCCCAGGCCTTGCCGGTCTTAGCGTTGTAGCCATCGTTTACGTCGTTCACCAGGTTCTGGATGGCACCGCTTTCCGGCAGGCTTGCGCTGGCCATGTGCAGGGCCGCTGGGCTGCCGTCCGGCTTCTTGTCGATGAATTGCATCACTGCGTGGCGAATGGGCGTGGGTGATTTTCCGTGGCCGTCGTGCGGCATGGTGGCTATTTGACGTCATTTGGTGTTCTATGGATCTTTTGTGCTGGGGGAGCAATATGAAACCGAGAGCCGTGGTCGCCTTACAAATCAAAGAAATCGCTAGCAATTGGAGTTTCGTAGATTTTGTAGATAAACATTCCGGCAAGATTCATCGAATATATAAATACAAGAACAAGTCATGCAAAAGTGTCTACCTGAAATCAAAGATTGTCGATCAATTAGCAGGCTATGCCATGATCGAGAAGGATTTGCGAAGTGCGATTGTGTGGATAAAAAAGACACAAGAAATGGCAGGTGAGACTAATGCTAAGGGCGTTAAGTATACGGTCAATAGAGATAGGGAGACTTACAATATAGTAAAAGGGCTTTTCGTTGCAGCACTTACATTTTATGGCAAGTGTTTTTCTAAGTGTGACGGTCGGCCCGTGAAGCTTGAGCGAAAGCAGCTGGATGAAAAGTTCTGGACTGTACATGATACAGCTATATCCTATCGTCACAATTTTGCAGCCCATAGCGGCGCTGCGAAGTTTGAGTTCGTGAAAATTGCACTAGTTGTACCTGAAAAGCTAAAGCCAGGCCGTGATATACCTTTGAATTTATATACAGAGATTAATCAGCCGGACCTGCTGACGCAAAGTGGCGATGAGCTAGGGTTTGCTGACCTGTTCGAGCATGTTCGGGTATTCGTAAATGAAAAAATAGAATTATTGAGAGATAAGATTTTACGTGAAGAGGTTCTGCCAAAGGGACCTAGCCATTTCTTCAAATGAAATTATCACGGTCCTATGCAATAGGTCCTATTATGCCGCGATCAGTTTCAACCAGTCTCTTCGCATCCCAATTGCGCTCTGTGGGCAGACCTTTGGCGACTCAATATCATCGGAGTAGCTCATGGCTTTCTCCATGCATGCTCCGCCCTCCGTGGCCGGATGCGGCATGGTGGTTACTTGAGGATTGCGCGGGCGCAGGCCTGAATTTCGATCCAGAGCGCTGAAGAAGGTCGCGCTTCGTACTTTGCCAGTGCCTTGGCGATGCGCACGGCCAGCTCTTCTTTGCTACCGGTGAGGGCTGGCGGCGATTGATGGACGACTTGGATAGGGAGGTCGAACTGGCCCGGAAGGTCGACTCTCATGCGTCGCGTCTCCTCGATCTTTTGCGAGCCGGCTGGGCGGCAGGTTGATGTGCTGCTGGCGCCGGCCGTGCCGGATGCGCGCGGTGATGCGTTTCATGCTGTCTTGGCTTCTCGCTTTTCGGCGGTGGTCGGGAAGTTGATCTCGATCTCACGCAGCAGCCGCTTTAGCTGCTTGTCGGAGATCTTCATCAGCCGTACCACCTGATATCTCGTCATGCAGAGGTTGCGGTAGGCGATGATCTGATCCGCTTTGTCCCTGTCGGCCGCCGGGTCGCTGAGCTTCTTGCCCAGGTTTCCCTTGCCGCGCCTTGGATCTCGCTTGAATTTGAATTGGCCGTCCAAGGCGTAACGGCTCAGGCAGCTCAATGACAGGCCGGTGTATGCAGCGGCTTCGGCATAAGTCATGCGCTTCGCCAGCTCACGCACCTCTTCAATGCGCATCTGGCGTCTTTCAGTGCGGGTATTCAGCGTAGCGACTTGTGCTCGTGCCGGCTCAAGATCACGGTGCGCGCGCCGCGGCACATAGCCTTTGGTCGGCAGGCTTTGCACCTGGCCGCCGTCGAGAAAGAAGCTGTCGATGCTCGCATTGAGCTGGGCTAGCACTGCACTGCGCTGGTCTTGATTTGGGCTGCCGATCATTGAAGTCCGCCTCCCTTGCTCGCCGCACCTGCCTCCATCGCGTTAACAAAGCGCATGACGGCCCGATAGGTGAAGGCGTAGCCCTGAACGGCGTCAGTGGAGATCTCCACCACATCCCATTTTCCGTCCTTGCCCGATGCCTGGTACCGCGGTGCTGGCTGATTGACCTTGGCGTGTGCCTCGGCCCTCACTGACTTACTGCGCTCGAGCAAGGCCGCGAGCACGGCAAGCTTCTGCTCGAAAGCAGGGTGCATTGCTGTCTGCATGGAGTGATCCTCGGTAGGGTCAGGCGTGATACTCGAAGGCCTCGGCCTTGCGAACGATTCGAACTTGAGCGGTGCGGCGCTCCGGCGCGCGACGGTCGCGGCGCATGGGGTCGCTGTCGTCAATCACCGCGTGCGTGGTGATGAGCGCGGCCAGGGCGATGCAGATCGGGCTGATGATCTGTTGGCGCATGGCCTTGGTGACCGCCTCGATGCGGCGGCCGGCCTCCAGCTTGAACAGCGCGGCCTCGATGCGGTTGGCTACGGTGCCTGGGTTGACCGCCATCTGGCAGGCGATTTCATTGGTGGTGAGGCCTTGGGCCACCCACAGCAATGCTTCGAGCTCACGGGGAGCCAGCGCCTTGCCGAGCTGGCCAATCCATGACCCGCAAGTGATCGTTTCCATGAATTGTTATCTCGGTGTGGCGCCGTCCAGGGCTTCGCGCAGCTGAAGGACGAGCGCAGTGGGAATGACGAGGGAGTGGCTGCCCTCATCGATCGAGTTCAGCGATGCAATTAGAGTGCGTGATGCGGAGTGCACTGAGCAACAACGATGGCTGCGTGATTGCCAGGTCATACGATGCAAAGCCTTTCGTGAAGATGGGCGAACCGTTTTTCCAGGCGAAGGACAAGCTACGCCGGCACGGCATCATGGCTTTCAGCAGTAATTACGCGCTGTACGGTGACATGAGCGAGCGCGTCATGACGCTGATTGAGTCGATGGTGCCTGCCACCGAGATCTACAGCATCGACGAGTGCTTCGCAGACCTATCGGGTATTCAGGGAAACCTGACCCAGTTCGGGCGAAAGCTGCGGTCTAGGATTCTCCAGTGCACCGGAATCCGCGTGGGTGTCGGCATTGCCGGCACCAAGACACTTGCGAAGCTAGCCAATCACACCGCCAAACGGCTGCAGGCACAAACCGGCGGAGTGGTGGATATCACCGATCCGTTCAAGCGCGACTGGGTGCTACGGAATACCGAAGTGAAAGAGGTGTGGGGCGTAGGCCGGCGGATGACCGCCCACCTTGAGGCGATGGGCATCCACACGGCGATGGATTTAGCCAAGGCAGATGCCTGGACACTGCGACAGAAATTCAGTGTGGTGGTCGAGAAAACTGCCCGCGAGCTGGCGGGTACGCCGTGCTTGGAGCTGGACGAGGCCGAGCCCCCGAAACAGGAAATCTGCTGCAGCCGGATGTTCGGGAAGCGTCTTACTGAGCTGGCGCCCATCAAGCAGGCAGTGGCCACGTACGTTGCTCGAGCAGCGGAAAAACTCCGGGCCCAGGGTTCAGTGTGCAAGCGCATGCGCGTCAGCATCCGCACCGGCATGTTCAACCCGGACGAGGCGCACCACGCTCAGGGGGCCCTGGTTGAGCTTCCATATCCCACCTGCGACACGCTGCTGATGACGCGGTTGGCCACAGAAGCGGTCGACAGTATCTTCAGGCCCGGGTTTCGGTACAGCAAGGCCGAGGTACTGCTGATGGACCTGCGGCAACCAGGTGAATTTTCAGAGGACTTGTTTGCGCTTAAGCAATCGGTTGAGTGTGGCCGATTGATGCAGGTGATGGATGACATCAACGAGCGTTGGGGGAGGGGGACAATGCGGGCCGCCAGCGTGCCAGCGACGCCAGACTGGGGAATGAGGAGGGAGATGATGAGTCAATCCTACACGACGAGGATCGATCAGCTGTGGACGGTGAAATGTTGAGCCTGCCATCGGGTTGGCTGGCCGAGTTGAATGACCAGCCTGCCTTGTTGACCGATCCCGATGGCAGGGCCGCGCTGCTCGTAGAGCTAGCGATTTCAGCGCACCGACGCAGCGACGTTGACGCAGACCAGTTGGCTGACATGCTGGAGTTCACCGAGTCGGCCAGGCTGTGGGCGCTGATCGAGCATGAGGAGGTCGCTTGAGCCGCCTTTGCGAACAACGGCTATGTGGAGAAGGCACAGGGTAGCCAGTGACAGCTATCGACCCATAGCGGCCCTTCGCCGAGGTCGGCAATCGGCCAAAAGCAGACGATACCTCATTACAGCTAACGCCGACCTAGCTGCTGTATCGCGTGAATTCTCTCCCGCAAAGGCTGGCAAGGGTACTCCCGTCTGGCCCGTTCTGGAAGATGCTCATGTATATAACGAAGCCCCGCCCCCTACGGAATAGTACATTTCGTGCAACACCACTTGGCCCAGAACTGGTAAATTCCCGCTCTATCGAAGCAACGTCCTGCGCCGAGTGAATGAGCATGCACATAATCCTGTCGGGTATATTCCTATGTTTGGCATTTTTTGCCCCGATCGCGACCTCCGCATCACCAAAAAATCAAGACATGACCCAGCAAATTCAGACATTGGGCGAACGTGTCGCAGTCCTCAAGGAGGTCACGAGCAGCAGGCTCGATGCGCAGGATAAGCGCATCGGCGACCTGGGTATCTCGACGTCGCAGCAGGCCAACTACATGGGAGCCATTTCGAATTTGTCTTCATTGGTTGGCATAGGTATCACTGTTATCATTGCAATTATTGCGACCATTGCCGGCCTTGCCGTTTACGTCAGCGCGAAGAACCGTGCGGTAGCAGAAGCCAAGGAGGCAGTTCAGCAGTGGTTCAAAGAACATAGCGTGAGACATCATGAACAGATCGACGCACTGCACTCAGAGATGTTGGCTCTCCGAAACAGCACTACTGATGCACTGAAGTCAGATATGTTGGAGCTCCGAAAAAACAATACTGACGCACTGCAATTAGAGCTCTCAGTCATTCGAAAATACATTAAAGATACGATCCTGGAAATTGATCGGGAAAGAAATAAGGTCAATCATCACGCGGAGCAAACTCGCCAAACTTTTGATCAGACGGTTCTGGACTTTTTGTCCAAAGTCGACAGCAAGGATCAAGGATCGCAACGACTAACTGACCCGACAACCGTCAATGTTGTTCGAGAAACAAGTCAAGCGCTGGAATCAAAACCGGAAAAGGAATTCACGTCAGATGATCATTTTGCCCGCGGCCTCGATGAATACTTCGCTCAACGCTTAGATTCAGCTTTGCTTAGCTTTGAGAAAGCTATAAAGCAAGCGCTAACGGAATCGCTTTCACCTGAGCGATGCATCAACCTCATGATTGCTCGTGCGATCACTATCGGCGATCTCGGTCGTAGCGAGGAAGCAATCGCCATTTATGACGAGATCGACCAGCGTTACGGTCAGGATGACAGCCCCACACTGCACGCGCAGGTCGCCAAAGCGCTTTTGAACAAAGGAGTCAGACTGGGTCAGCTTGATCGTGGTCAGGAAGAAATCGCAGTCTACGACGAAATCGACCAGCGTTACGGCCAGGATGATAGTCCCGCACTGCGCGAACAGGTCGCCAAGGCGCTCTTGAACAAAGGCATCGTACTGGATCAGCTTGATCGTGGTGAGGAAGCAATCGCCATCTATGACGAGATCGACCAGCGTTACGGCCAGGATGATAGCCCTGCATTGCGCGAACCGGTCGTCAAAGCGCTCTTGAACAAAGGCGTCAGACTGGGTCAGCTTGATCGTGGTGAGGAAGAAATCGCCATCTATGACGAGATCGACCAGCGTTACGGCCAGTATGATAAGCCCGCACTGCGCGAACAGGTCGCCAAGGCGCTCTTGAACAAAGGCATCAGACTGGCTCAGCTTGATCGTGGTCAGGAAGAAATCGCAGCCTACGACGAGATCGACCAGCGTTACGGCCAGGATGGTAGTCCCGCACTGTGCGAACAGGTCGCCAAGGCGCTCTTGAACAAAGGCATCACACTGGGTCAGCTTGATCGTGGTGAGGAAGC
>Ga0105250_10001078_pt1 | contig 15446 bp, 8 predicted proteins | sample KBSS54metaG_FD_80425 | JGI IMG/M metagenome (GOLD analysis project Ga0105250, IMG submission 80425) | Switchgrass rhizosphere microbial communities from Kellogg Biological Station, Michigan, USA - KBS S5-4 metaG | ecosystem: Host-associated > Plants > Roots > Rhizosphere > Soil | place...
AAGACGGTTAGACATTGTCTCAGATTCGGTAACTGACTTGTCAGAAAGGGCAGCAGCCAGCTGGACAGGAGACAATACAATTTTTAACCCATCATCCATGATTCAACTCCATCTGTGTGAACGACATCCTTTTTAAATCAGGCAGGTATGTGCCTTGCTCAGATCTACCTTAAATAAATACTGTTTCTCTAAATCTTCGTTGTCTGGATTATTCATTATTTGTTTTTAAAATAATATAGTCAGGTCACTAACTATGGGGATTAACTCACACAGCAGGGCGCTAGCCAGTTTCGTTAGTTTATGAAGTTAGTCAGAAGATTAAGCAATAATTGCATCAATTGGGATGTATGTTTTAAAGAAGATCGCAGATACAAAAAGCACATAAAATTTTCATCTTACGCGCTCTAAGGACTTCGATAATGGTCGGCAGGCTGAGCCTGAATAGGTTATATGACTTGTTGTTCAGTGGCTTGTGATCTTCAGTTAGACTTTCATTTTGGAACCATTGTTGGTCCTAAAAGAAAATGTCAGGTTTTTTGTGGGGAGGGGAGTTTACAGAAGGAGTCTCTTCGTCTGTGAGATTAGCATTTTGCTTTCCTTACGACAGGTTGACAGGGGAAACCTGTCAACCTGCAGGCACGACGTTTCGAAAGACCCATTGCCTAACATTTGACTTCCAAGGCATCCCGCATCTGGTCTGTCAACAGAGCTATCGGCCCAGTGCTGCTTCACTTCGGGTACCTCCATGCCGCCAAACTTTTTGAGTCAAGTGTAGAAGGTAGCGTTTGAAATAGCATGCTTGCCGCAGAGTTCCCGTGCCGAAACCCCGCCTTTGGTCTCGCGGAGGACATTGATGAGCTGCTCGTCGGAAAATCGCTTCTTCATGGGGATGTCTTCATGTGACTTATGAAGACATTACTAATATCGCGGTGAATTAATCAAAGAGGAGCAGGTCATCAATGCTGGTTAAGTGCGTTATTCAATGAATTTCATCGCTTAAATAATTGGGTTAATTTTGATGGCGATTTGCTTTTAACCCTCGCAAATTAGAAGTATTATTTTGAGATTATTCCACTTGCTATGCTTTTCCTCACCCTCTTTTCGGTGTGCATGAGAAGTCATTTTTAAGGTTTATATTCATGGAGTTATGGATATTTTTAGCAGCGATTTATGTTATTTATTTGTTTTTTTTCAAAAAGAAAAAGCATCGGTCTGCAGGGCCTTCTGTTCCCAGAACAGTCAAAGTTCCACCCAAAGCATGGGTTGCTGACATCAAGAAAAAAGAGGACCTTGTGCGAAAAGATGATGGTAAAGATGACGACCTGGCAACCTTTACACTGAGCAGTGGCCGGGGCGTAGAATACCGAGTAACAACCAACCATCATCAGAAAACTTCAAAATCAGCAGGAGCATTGGCGCGGTGGGTACTTCCAGGTGACATGATAACTGTAGCTGGTGTAGCAATTAGCGGTGGCTACATTTACTTAGGGCAACGTATGAAGCCCTCAGGTCAGGAGTCAGGCGGCTATTATGACGATGGAAGTGAGGCATCATTAATTGATGACACATGTAAGATACAACCCACTTCTTTTTATTACGAAGACAGTTCATTAGGATACTGGCCCAGTTTTTCCTCTCTTTCCCCAGAGGCTCGCGGTGCGTATGTCAGTTGGCTTGCCAGCGATAGGTCCGACCCATCGTGTCCTATAGGCTATGTTTTTATATATCTCTACGGTCTGGAAAGAAAAGCGCTTGTAGATTCTACTGACCAAAAATTCCCTGATGCTGAGTTCCGTAATCTGTTCCATGAAGTCGCTCGGTTAAGGTCGGTATTCAGTGAGAACCGCTCCTTCCGTGGATATTCGACCCAATTACTCGAAGCCATGTCTATTTTGCGCCCGGACATGGATTTAGCCACTGTGCTCGATAGCGATTCAGGTTTCAGCAACAGCATGCAATTTAAGCTGGCTCTGGCAAAAACTGTGCATGAGGGCGTTCCTGTATCAGCCGAGCTGGCATTGAAATGGGTAATAAACCATACCGAGTATGCGCTGCGTACCCCGGCTCGCCGCTGTGCCAAAGAGTTTGCTGCGCTTTTCAAACGGCGTTACACCCTCAAATATGGTGAAGGGATGGTCGTTAAGGCGAATAAAACGCGCTTACGTTTAGATTACACTCCGGCAAGTCCTAGTTTACGAGGCGTCCGACTTCCTGTTCCCGACCTGCCTGATCCAAGTGCATTGAAGGGACCTGTCCAGAAAATTATGGCCCTTGCCGAAATATGTACAGATGAACTTGATGCTTACAGTCGTTACCTTGGTAGAAAAGGTACTTCAGTCAATGATACTGCTGCAATTATGTTGCTCCCTTCAGAGATCGTTAATGAAAGCGCAGAAAAAATATTAAGCTCATTCAAACTCTGGGCTGATGAGGCGATCCTCGGTAATGAGGGATTAGTCTCAGTTGCTGAATTTTGGGCACATATGAATGCCAGTTGCCCCATTAAAATCAATAAAAAAGAGGCCGATTTGATGCAGGCCTTTGCTCTGAAGATGGGCTACAGCCTGGCACCTGACCCGTATTATCACCTTGTGAAGGCTGATGTTGATGGTGCACTTGTTCTATTCCCAGCCGCCGAAGGTGGACGCTTCTCACCTTCAGCTGAATTTATCTCAGCTGTAATGACTCTCAGATTAGGGGCGATGGTAGCTTTGATTGACAATTCTCTTGATCAAGCCGAGCAGAAAGTGCTTGAGAATGCCATCAACAATAATACTGGCTTCACCGATGATGAAAAGCGCTCTCTACATGCGTATTTAACTTGGCAGCTTCATACCCCAGCCAATATGACGGGAATGAAAAGCAGGATTGAGTTAATGGGGGCTGCGGGAAAAGCTGCTGTGGGTAAAGTTATCGTTAGTGTTGCCTGCTCGGATGGGATAATAGCGCCTGCTGAAATCAAACAGCTTGAGAAGATTTATTCAAGTTTAGGTCTGGATCCCTCATCTGTCTCGAGCAATATCCATCAGCATTCCGCAGCTGAACATGATCTCGTCTCGTCGGTACCAGCTGTTCAGCCAACGGCAGGGTTCACACTGGATGCTAATGTACTTGCCCGCCACGAGTCTGCCACGGATGATGTCCGTAAATTACTGAACACAATTTTCACTGAAGAAGAACCGGAAGAACCAGTAAGTGCTGCAGCCTCATTAACGGAGGCGGGGGGCCTTGACTCCGCACATAGCCAGCTTTATCGCAGTTTGCTGGAGAAAGAACAGTGGTCCCGGAAAGAGGCGACAGAATTGTGCGGAAATTTGAATTTGATGCTCGGCGGTGCGCTTGAGGTGATCAATGACTGGTCCTATGCGGTTGTTGATGCTCCGGTGCTGGACGATGCCGATGATGATATCTGGGTTGACCTGGAAATTGCCAAAGAATTAGAGGGATAGTGAATGTCTTTAACACGTATAAGAGTGAAAGAACGCGATGCTATTATTCAATCACTTAAGTCAGGTGTAACGCCAAGGATTGGCATTCAGCATATCCAGGTTGGCCGCGTGAATGAGATCACTGCTCTCCATCAGGATATTGAGAGGATTGCTGACGGTGGTGCAAGCTTCAGGCTTATCATCGGTGAGTATGGTTCTGGTAAAACGTTCTTTCTGAGTGTTGTGCGCTCTATTGCGCTAGAGAAGAAGCTGGTGTCAGTCAGTGCAGACCTTTCTCCTGACAGACGTATTCACTCATCGGGAGGTCAGGCTCGTAATCTCTATTCAGAACTTATGAAAAACATGTCCACCAGAAACAAGCCGGATGGTAATGCGTTACTTAGCGTTGTTGAAAGGTTCGTTACGGAGGCAAGAAAGGAAGCTGACACGGACGGCTCAGAGGTTTCATCAGTTATTCATAAACGCCTGGCAGCTCTGTCAGATATGGTGGGCGGATATGACTTTGCGAAGGTCATTGATGCATTCTGGCGGGGGCATGAGCAGGATAACGAAACGCTAAAATCTAATGCCATTCGCTGGTTGCGGGGAGAGTACACCACCAAAACTGATGCTCGAAACGATCTCGACGTTCGGACTATTATCTCAGACGCTTCATTCTATGATTCTTTGAAACTGATGAGTCTTTTTGTCCGACAGGCAGGCTATGCCGGTCTTTTGGTCAGCCTCGACGAAATGGTGAACCTCTTTAAGCTGAATAATACGCAAGCAAGAACAGCGAACTACGAACAGATTTTGCGGATTCTGAATGACTGCCTGCAAGGCTCAGCCGAGAATATTGGTTTTATTCTCGGGGGGACGCCAGAGTTCCTTTTCGATCCGCGCAAAGGTCTTTACAGCTATGAGGCGCTCCAATCACGTCTGGCTGAAAACCGATTCGCGCAAAAAGCAGGAGTGATTGACTATTCGTCTCCCACTTTGCATCTTGCAAGCCTCACCCCTGAGGAACTCTATATTTTACTGAGAAATCTTCGCCATGTTTTTGCAGGCGGAGAGTTAGAGAATTATCTGGTACCAGATGAGGCACTGACTGGATTTCTGCATCACTGTAGTAAAACCATTGGAGACGCTTACTTCCGTACCCCCCGTAATACCATAAAAGGTTTCCTGGATATGCTGGCCGTGCTGGAACAAAACAGAAAGATGAACTGGCAAACACTAATCGAGGGTGTGGCAATTGAAGTGGACAGACCCAGCGATATGGATGACGCCATTGTGGAGGAAAGTGATGACGACGACGGCCTTGCGAACTTCAAACTATGAGCAGTGCCTACGATAGTCTCGATCCCCGCGTCCGTAAGTGGGTTTACAAGCAGGGGTGGTCTACATTAAGGCCCTTGCAGGAGAGTTCTATCCCGGAAATTTTAGCCCGTGATCGAGACGTGCTAATCAGTGCAGGTACAGCAGCGGGTAAAACAGAGGCTTTCTTTCTTCCTGCCTGTTCGGCAGTTGCAGATCTCACTGATGGATTTGGCATCATCTATATCAGTCCGTTGAAGGCATTGATTAACGATCAGCACCGTCGTCTTGAGAGCCTTGGCGATGCATTGGACATACCAGTGACTCCCTGGCACGGGGATGTACCACAAAGCAAAAAGAAGAAGGCTCGGACGAACCCTGCTGGCATTTTACTCATTACACCTGAGTCACTTGAGTCTTTACTCATAAACTCAATGGGCTGGCTCAAACAGGCGTTTTCTTCAGTCGCATACATTGTTATTGATGAGTTTCACGCTTTTATTGGCTCAGAGCGAGGCGTACAGCTGCTTTCTCTGCTCAATAGAATTGACCATGTGCTAGGACGCCAGGTAAATCCAATTCCCCGCGTTGCGTTGAGTGCCACGCTGGGGGAACTGGATAAAGTGCCTGAACTGTTGCGCCCGGACAAACGACTCCCCTGCGTAACTGTTACTGATAGTAATAGCACGGCCACTCTTCAGGTACAGGTCAAAGGGTACCTGGAGCGAGTACTCCAAAAAGAGGAAGAACTTCAGAGTTCAGCTGAACATGACGTTTGCGCTGACATTTTTAGACTTTGCCGTGGCGATTCTCATTTGGTCTTTGCAAACAGCCGAAAGCGCACTGAAAGCATTGCGGCAACGTTGAGCGACATGTGTGAGGAACATATTGTTCCGAATGAATTTTTTCCCCACCATGGTTCTCTTGCCAGGGAAATACGTGAGGCGCTTGAAGCTCGGCTTCAGAAAGGAAATTTACCCACAACAGCTGTTTGTACAATGACGCTCGAGTTGGGAATTGATATCGGTAAGGTTAAGTCGGTTGTTCAAGTTACGCCTCCGCATTCTGTTTCCAGTCTGCGTCAGCGCATGGGGCGTTCTGGGCGACGCGACTCCCCATCAGTTCTAAGAATGCTAATTACAGAAAATGAGCTTACTGTGACTAGCAGTATCGTTGACCACCTACGGCTGCAGTTGGTCCAGTCGATGGCAATGATCAGACTGATGATCTCTAAACAATGGTTTGAACCAGCTGATGCTCGACAGATGCATTACTCCACGCTGCTACACCAGGTTCTTGCTATTACGGCACAATGGGGTGGAGTTCGTGCTGATCAGCTCTGGTCACAACTATGTCAGACAGGGCCGTTTAAAAATGTAGATTTAAACGATTTCAAAAGTCTGCTTAAACATATGGGAACCTGTGGCCTGCTCACTCAACTTGCTAGCGGCGAAATGGTTGTTGGGGCAGAGGGGGAGAAACTGACTAACCATTACACTTTTTATGCCGTGTTCAATACACCAGAAGAGTTCCGCATTGTCACCGGAAACAGAACCCTTGGAACAATACCTGTGGACTCCCCACTGCTACCAGACCAACACATCATCTTCGGTGGGCGGCGCTGGAAAGTGACAGAGATCGAGACAGAGAGAAAAGTTATCTATGTAGAGGCGACCAAAGGCGGTCAGCCACCACAATTTAGTGGGGGAGGAATGTCTATTCATGATGCCGTTCGTCAGGAAATGCTCGCTATCTATAGGGAAAGTGATTACCGCATAGCGATAGGTTGTAAGAGAGTAGATTATGCCGATACTGCCGCCAGAAACCTATTTGCGGAAGGCAGTAGTAACTTTCAGCGTTATAACCTGCAAAATGAGTATTTTATTACGAGTGGGCAACACTGTTACGTAATTCCCTGGATGGGGGATAAAGTTGTGAATACGATTACAGCCTTGCTCATACGTTGTGGTTTTAAAGCTAATTCTTTCGCAGGTGTTATCGAGATTGATGATGCAAGTGTAACAACTGTTCAACAGGCGCTTAAAAAAATGCTGTTGTCAGGCTTACCATCTGCATTTGATCTTGCGACAGATGTTCCAGAAAAGTACTTGGATAAATATGACGAGTATTTACCAGAGTCCCTTCTTGCGAAGGGATTTGGGGAAAAAGCGTATGACATTGAAGGCACTCGTATTTGGTTGAAGCAGCACCTTCAGTAAACTGGCTACGCATAAAGGGGATCCGCTCCCTCTCTAGTTTGAGGCCAATTGATGATATCAATGTTCACTCTTGGCTCGGATCTGCAAGAAATCGAGGTCATAAGGTCTGCTTTGAGCGAGGAGGGGACGTTAGTAATTGTATCGTCGTGAGCGCATTATTATTTTTCTATTCAACTAAATGTGATAGGGATGTCCTTTAGTGTTGTTTCTATTGTTCACAAAGGCTTCAATTTGATATGAAGCCCTTATTTAAGAATTTAGGGCCAGGATGCTTTTGCATAGCATTGCTACTATTATTATTTAGGGCGGGCTGATGTTAATGTCGCTAGCAAGGTTGGCATGAACCACTCTCTAACAAGCTCCTCATACATATTTGAAAGATTTGTTAACTTATGCCAAACCACTTCGGAACAGTAACTCAAAAAATGTTCATAATATTCAGGTTTTACCTCTTTATCAATATCTATTTGAAGTTGAATTAACTCCTTTTGGCTCCATACCATCGGCTTCCAAAATTCATGTCCAGACCATATATCTTGTCTAAGAGCAATTACAATAAAGTTATTTACCATCTCTATAGCGTCATCGAAAGAGACAGGGAATTGTACGGCCGCTTTACCTTGTAATCGGTTGATTTCTTTTAATTGATAGTTAAAAAGTGAGAATGCGCCATACATTTTTGATCTTTTACCATATGCACGTAATGGAACAAGCGCATCTTCATCATCCAGAATCTCATTTTCAAGAGGTATATATATAGTCTTTGAGTCTTTTTTAGAATAATTCGGGTCTTCTGGTATAAGAACTTTATCTATGTAATCATTAAGGCAAATAAAAAATGCCTTTTCTGTATTAGTGTCAACTAGTATCAATAATACTGGAATTGCAATGCCTATAGACTGAACAGTCAAAATGTCTGATATGTCTAACTTAAATTTTGCGACAGGAATTTCGACAAAATCGCTTTTATCTTCTGTTAAATTTCCTTTGGTTACATTTCCACGAGCATAGGCTTTACGTGTACAATATTCAATACAATCTGAAGATTTTAGTTGTACAAAGAAGTTTTCACCAAGGGTTTCTGCAATACTTTCACTGTCATCAATAAAATCAAATAATTCAACAACGCAATCAATACCATAGTCAGCGCCATAGCTATGTACGACCCATTCGCGAGGTAGTTTTTCCCGCAGAACCCTGATTGAAATGTCTTCTTTTACTTGACTAATAGACCGTCTTTTCTTTGGCATGTTACCTCCTAAAATTACAAATTAAAAAACAGATCTTACACTCGAATGCTTAAAATGTCCGCTTCTGGCACTAAGGTTCCAGCATCGAAGGTCAGCTATGAGCGATAAGCGGACGGGACATCAAGCTCGCCATCTGCGCCTTTTTGGATTATTACTTTTTCAGTTTTTCTGCAAAGGAAAAAACATAGAATTGAAATAACCTTCGGTTCGTAATTTGGCATTCTACGAATGAAAAATTTATGATCAGATATTTTTGTGTAATTTTTCGACAATGTTAATTGCTCAAGCTTCTGTGGTTTTTATATTCTTCCAAGTTATCATGGTCTACAACAAATACAAATCCTGATTTTAGGAGCATTCTCTTATGTTCATTATTAATGTAAGGTTTAGTTGCACCGCACAAATATAACCATTGCATAGTGAATTACATTTAATTTAAATCGAGATGAGATGTGAAAATCACTTCATCTCTTGCTGGTCTAACTCCGTCATTAATTCAGATACGAAATTCCTAAAAATATTGAGCTCATGATCTGGTATTAAGTAGAACTTATCAATAGATAAGCTCTCGAAATTAAAAACCTCCTCAGTGTCAACAGTTAATGAGCTAAGCAATGTGTCTTGATGGAACGCCTTCTCGAATTCTTTTTTAAGTTCATTTCCTTTCAGCATTAATGACTCCTTGTTTTTTATTGAAATAACACCGTGAGTATGAGAGTAAATATTTCTTAATGATGTGTATAATTCCCAAAGCTTCAGCATAAACTTTTTATTTATGTTGTGCTTTCTATACATGCAAACCTCTAAGCTCTTGTTTATTTTTAGTATTTTACCGATCAAATCGCTAGTGTTGTATTCGTAATCTCCAATCATCGTTTTTAAAGTACTTTCAGTGATGCTAAATAAGAATAGAAATTCCCAAACATTCAAAAAACCCTTAACAACTTTATGCCAATCATCGGCATCAATTGAATCTTTAAGTTCAGATAGAGAAATATCTATCTCTCTGTCCATATAACCACCAATATTTACACCCATGCAATATAGCATGTGATGATGCTCTTTAGCTGTTGCTTTGAACTTTTCGATTAATTCTTTCAGTCCTTGTTCAACGTCATAGCTATAGGCTTTGGATCTATCCAAATAAGTTACATCGTATCGTTCATCATACGAAAGAACGCCAGTTTGTAGTAACTCTTGTTTATGATTCTGGATAACCTCTTCTAGTTTCACCATTTCTATAAAACTATCCATATATGACAGTAGGACATTGTTTACTAACTGGGATACATAAAAGGAGTTGTGAAAATTTCTATACCATGCCGAAGACGAATCTCTCGGCCTTTCTAATGTTGGTATGTACATATGAAGCATATTTTTTCCTTTCTCATTAACAAATAAATGTGGCTGTTAGTTTGCTCAAAGCGTGCCTGTCTGACAAAATCAAACTGACCTGTTCCCCTTAAATTAACATATCTCAATGTTATCAATATCTGCTTTTGGCACTAAGCGGGCTAAATTCGACAGATTTGACGAGATAAGAGTATAGATGAACTATCCATACCCTTGAACGATTACTTCCCAGTTGATTTGCTTGGTTTCAGTCCTGGGGTATTGCCGGATGTATCCTTATTATCACGTCTGCGTTGATCGGGTTTTCCTGTTGATTTTGCAATTGGTTTTGGACCAGGTTTAAGCACCATAATCGTGCTCCTTTGCGTTGTTAGAGGTTATTCCTCAGTGTGGATATAAGTGGAGCTATAAGAATTATCAAGCTCGGATGGGCGTTGGATAATGACTACTAGAATATTATGTGAGCAATGTCAGTGTTTGACATGTAGCGACCGGTCCGATACTGACGTAGGTTGCAGATTGTTCGCGATGAGCCCTCAACAATGAGGGCCACCTCGGAGATTGTCAGCCTGATTGCGCCAATTGCCGATGCAGGACCTGCAGACTAGTTCCCACCCCTGCCCATGCAGCAACCGAGCCGACCACATACAGGTTTTGCTTGGCGCGTGAGACGGCTACATTGATTATGTTTGGCGGGCTTGCCGCCCACTGACGCGCCCTTTGCTGACTCGCTTTCGGCGCACCCAGCAACAGGATGACCGTGTCCGCCTCTCGGCCTTGGAACGTGTGGATCGTGCCTACACGATCACGGCACCAATCATCCAATTTTACGCCGAACGTTCGCAGCAGGTCGGTTTCTCTGTCGATACGCCGACGCATGTTCTGCTCTACGATCTTGAATGGTGTAATGATAAATACGTCTGGATTTGTAATGCCCGATGCTGCCAGCTCTTTTAGCATTCGTACAACCGCTTCGCCCTCATCGGGACACCATTTCGTCTCAGCATCGCCATTGATATCCACCCAGCGAGATCTCCCCAATGCCGAGCCGATAGATCCTGGTCTTTTAGGCCCGACAGCATGGACCATCTGCCCGGCATAGGCGATGGAGTTAGAAACATCGAACATTGGGTTCTGGCAACGCCTGTGAACGAGGAGTGGCAGGCCGACTTCTCGATCACCTACATCCATGACGAAGGTGGATTTGAAGCGCGATGCCAGATCAGCAAGGGTCTGTGTAGATGCTGCGGGGGCAGACCATTCGATCTGGTCAATGTTGAAGAACTTGCAGATTTCGGCGTTCAGCTTCTCGGGTAGCGATACCACAGGTGGGATTTGCAACGGATCACCTACCACGATGGAGCGCTTTGCCCGCATGATAGCTCCAACTGCTGCCTGAGGAACGGCCTGGCCCGCTTCATCTACTAGAAGCCAGCCTATGCTCTCTGGTGGCAGATCCCCGAACATGGTCCGAACAGAGGCGAATGTCGTGGACACGGTCGGCACGACCATGAAAAGGCTCGACCAAAGGTCGGGGAGAAGTTCACGGTGAGCAGAAGACTGGAAGGCACCAGCTACCATGCCCGACATCAATAGCCCAAGATTGTGTTGCAAGCGGCTGGCCGAAGCATCGATGAACGTTTTATGCACAGTCAGGGCAGCGGCGAAAAGATCCTCCCGCAGGCGATGAACCTCATCGGGAAGCCATGGCGCAGTCAGGTGGATAGCCTCGTGCTCGCGCTCGAAGAATCCCTCATCAACGACCCTGTCTCCCATGCGGTTTCGTGCCTGTGCCTCGGTTACCTTCAATTTCGAGACAGCCTGACATTTGCTGGAAATTTCCTGGTCGAGCTGCTGTAACTGGGACTCAGTATTGCTCCACTCAGTCCTTGCAAGCTCCAGGGCACCGTCCGTCCCCTGTGCCCGTAAGACAGATTGCTGCAAGGCCGCCGAGAGCTTCTGCAGTGTCGATCTCCACGACTTCCAGGCCGCAGTCGCGAACAAACGGGAGAAGAAACCTGGACGGCCAGAAAGATGGCTGTCGAGCATGATCTTATCCTGCTCGATCTGCGATTTTGCCTTCTCATGCTCCCGTTGACAGGATTCAGCAGTCTGGTGTGCTTCTTCGACGACTTCATTCAGACTCGGACGACGCTGTTCCATCCTTTGAAGTTCGGTGGTCGCTCCCTTGAGCGCCTGGATATCCCGTCGCATCTCTTCGATGCTGGCGATTTCAGCGTCTACCGTCTCCTTGAGTTTAAGGAAAACGGTTCTCGCTTTCCGCCAGGCTGCTAAAGCGTCCTCTTCGTTGGTGCTGGGCCGCTCATTGACGACCACGCTGGGCATCACGCGATCGATGATTTCGCCAGTTTGTTCGTCCTTGATCTCACGCAAGACGTTTAAGCCGCGAGCTGCTTTCAGGTAGGTAAGGAAACCACCGTCTTCATTCCACCAGAAACTTTGCTGGAACGCGCCTCGGTTGCTGCTCTTGCCGAGAGCCGCGGCGATCAATCCCCAGGTTTCGACAGGGTCGGAGGGGATGTCCCCCTCGGCCTCGGCTTCGAAATAGCCGGCGCGTTTGGGATTCGCAATCAGGTCGCTGATGGACCGGAAGTAGGCGATCTGTTCATGGCGACCATTGGCTTCCTTGAGAGGAAGCTCTTTACTGACGTTCTCGACCGCTTTGTTATTGGAGGACGCTACAACGATCTCATGGCCCTTTAAGGATGCATGTAACTTGTAGAAGTGCAGGAATGCATTGGAGCCGAATGCCAGCTTCTCGCCTGTTGTGGAAAAGGCATCCTGCGGTTTATTGAAGCCGCACATCGCCGTGGCCCGATCAAGAATGCACCCAACGACGATATCCCGCAGAAGAGTGGTCTTTCCGGTTCCCGGAGGCCCATTGACGCCGATGATACCTGGAGCATCATTCAGCTCAGCACGCGCCGCATTCACGGCAGCCTGTTGAAGCAGCACCAGTGGATGGCCGCCTTTCGAAGGCCAGCGAGCCTGCGGCATGAGCGACGGTGCGACGAATGGCTCAACTGCGGAAATGGGCGATAGCACGTCGATTTTCTGTTCAGGCCTGCCAATTCCCATGTAGCGGCGCAAACCGGCTCCGGCTTTGCCCGTCTCGAGCAATTTGGTTGCTTCACCGAGATCTTCAAGATAGAAGGAATTCAGTAACGAAGGTTCAGGCAGCGCCTTGGCCTTGAAATGATGAAACACCTTAATCGCGAATGTGGGTGGCTCAACCAAATGCTCAGGTACACTGAACTGCGATACAAGCCATTTATAAGCGTTATGAACAACATTCAGATTGATCGGTATGGGTTCTCCATCCTCGTTGTGACGGCGAACTATTCGATCCAGATGCTCGATAATGCGCGGCTCAACATTCGGCCAATTCCCTAAGCTTCCAAGCTTCAGATCGAGAGCCGGCTTGAGTGCCCAGGCAAAACTGGAAACGGCAACGCCTTTGTCCTCAAGCACATAGCCTTCTTTGTCGATCAGGATCGAGCCGATGGCCGCTTTCTTACCGTCCGGGCGTGAACGCTCCTCATCCTCGCCAAAAACTTTGACCAGCTCGTCCGTCGCCTTGTCGAGAGCGATGGAGCCGAGGACGACCTCGAAATAAAGCTTATAACTGGGCTTGCTGCGGGCATTTGGTCCCCATGGAACACCTCGCTCCAATAGAGCAACCCTGGAGCGGTCGCCGGTTGCCATATCCTCTGGGCGTTTATAACCTTGAGGCGACAGTGCTTCGAGGGCTGTCCATGCTGCCAGTATTGCTCGCGCATCATTCGCCTTATCTGACGGAGAGAAAGACGGTAGTGGACCTAGATCAATTTGGCCTTTGTCGAATTGCTGTCGCTTGGCAGTGTCTGGGACAGCCATCGGTTGCAGTTGCTCTAAAGCTGCAGGTGCATTGTGGGGCACAGCTTGAGAAAATTGTATGGATGCCGAACCGGGATTACATGTTGATGGACTGGAAGCCGACATGGCGACCTCGCTGCGGTCGCTAAGTGCAGTTAGAGATTGCTCGATTTTAGACGTCAGCGTCCGCGCCCTGGCAGTGTTGCGAAAGGTCAGCTCGCTCAACAGTTGTTCAAGTTCACTAACATTGTTGCGGGACTGTTCGAAGATTGCTTCCAGATCGAAGATTGATTTTTGCGCATACTGCCGTGTCTTCATTTATTTCTGCGGCTCCATATCCCTTCAATTAAGAGATATTATGCTACTTAGCTTGATTTCTAAAACTATTAACTTCGGCTTGGAATATAAAGTCTCATTCGGCCCACTGCTAAAGTGGGACCCGTCATTTATTATCCATCACCCCGTTAAACGTACTCCTCTCATACCTCCCTCAATCATACTTCTACGATCAGCAGCCATAACGAAGTCAGCCCACCATTGCATCATAGGACGACATTGCTCAAGGTAATCACTGCGGTTATAAGCACGGCGAACATCATTCTTATCCACGTGGGCCAATGCTGCCTCAGTAACATCAGGTAGAAAACCCTGTTCATTAAGTGCTGTACTGGCAATAGAGCGCAACCCGTGCGAAACGAGGATACCGCCAAAGCCCGCACGTTTAAGCGAAGCATTTACGGTCTGACTATTCATTGGCTGGTTTGGCTTGATACGGCTAGGAAAGATAAAATCTCGGTTGCCGATTAGCCATTTCATTATCTCCAGCACAGTTATTGCTTCATATGACAATGGAACCCTATGGTCACGGTTCATTTTCATCTGTGATGCAGGGATTTTCCATTCTCGCGCATCCAGATCTACTTCATCCCAGCGAGCCTCCGCCGCTTCGGCAGGGCGGGTGATGGTAAGAAGTTGCCACATGAACAGGCAGCGTGTGGAAAGGTTAATGCTGGCAGTTCGCATTGTCTGCATCAACTGCGGTAGCTGATCCGAGCGAATAATTGGCATATGCTTCTTCTGCGGTTTTTCGAGGGCTTTGCCAATATTAACGCTGGGCACCGCATCAATCAGCCCCGTGTTCTGGGCATAGAGCATCACCTCATTGATACACTGGCAAAGACGACGGACGGTTTCCATTTCTCCTCTAACCTGAACCGGTTGGACGGCCTTAACTAATGTGTGAGCTTTAATATCTGTAACGCTAACGTCGCCAATTGCATGAAAGACATCTCTTTCAAGAGAGCGCCAGATATCGTCGGCATAGTCCTCTGTCACGCTGGCTTTCTTCACATTCCACCATCGTTCAGCTACGAGCTGGAAAGTATTGGTTTCAGCTTCAAGCGAACTGCGAAGTTGTTCTTGCTGATGTTCCTGTGGATCGATTTGTTTAGTCTGGAGAGAGCGAGACTGTGCCCGGTAGTTCCTTGCATCGGCAAGGGTAACTGACGGGTAGGAGCCAATGCTCTTTTTCGCTCGCTTCTTGGTGACGGGGCGAATGTAGCGAAATTGCCAGATTTTACTTCCGCTGGATTTGATCAGTAGCTCAAGGCTATTGCCATCATAGAGCACATAGTCCGCTTCCTTGGGTTTGGCAGATTCGAGTTCCTTAACGGAGAGAGGTTTAGTTTGTCTTGCCATTGCCGGGTTTCCATAGTTTTAGGCACCTCAAAACAATAAAGCTTTATGAGGTGCTTAAAAAGTTCGGATTTAATTAGCTGGCTTCAGACTATGCTGGACAAATTAAAGACACAAAAAAGCCCGCAAGGTTTTCACCTTGCGGGCTCTCAGGACTTCGATGATGGTTCTGGTAACCATCAACCAAGAATTTTGGTGGAGCTGGCGGGAGTTGAACCCGCGTCCGAAATTACTACACCGTCGGCACTACATGCTTAGTCAGTTTTTACATTCGCCGGTTAGCTGCGAACAGACACGCCACTAACAGA
>Ga0105250_10001087_pt1 | contig 15370 bp, 15 predicted proteins | sample KBSS54metaG_FD_80425 | JGI IMG/M metagenome (GOLD analysis project Ga0105250, IMG submission 80425) | Switchgrass rhizosphere microbial communities from Kellogg Biological Station, Michigan, USA - KBS S5-4 metaG | ecosystem: Host-associated > Plants > Roots > Rhizosphere > Soil | place...
AAGAAGCGCGGATCTACCAGATCTATCAACAGACTTAGCGAGGAGCGCAACCATGCACGAGATTCCTAATCTCCCCTTCCCAAGCCTGCACGTACCTGAGCAGACGACCACGCAACAAGCCGGCGCGGGGCAGCCCGAACCGAAAGAAGCCGTTGAGAGCCGCCCGGCCGACAACGAAGAGTAAGACCCGTCGTACAGACCGTGTGGAAAGCGCTAACATGCGCTTTCCACACTGCCTGAAACCCGAGCCCGCCATGACCGACGAATTCTCCGAAAGCCAAGCTGCCGTCCTGATCGGCGCCACCGAGAAAATGATCGAGATCTGGAATCGTCTCTCGCCCGAGAAACAAGCCGCCCTGCTCGCCCGTTTCGGCAGCGAAGAAAATGCCCTGGCGGCGCTGGTCACCACACAACTGGTTGCCCCGGCCAAATCCTGAAGTAGCCTCCCGGCAAATAGTTTTACTTTTCCCGCCCCAGATCCGTCCGCGCCGGTATCATAAGCAGCCTATCTAATCTGCCGCTCCCGTGGATCGTTACCCATGTCATCCTCTATGCCAGAACCCCAGCGCCCCCTGGCGGTTACGCTGCAAGTCGTCTCCATCGTCCTCTTCACCTTTATCGGTTACCTGAACATCGGCATTCCGCTCGCGGTGTTGCCGGGTTATGTGCACAGTGACCTGGGCTTTGGTGCGGTGATCGCCGGTCTGGTGATCAGCGTGCAATACCTCGCCACCCTGCTCAGCCGCCCGTACGCCGGCAAGATCATCGACAACCAAGGCAGCAAACGCGCGGTGATGATTGGCCTCGCCGGGTGTGGTTTGAGCGGTGTGTTCATGCTGATTTCGGCGTGGACACCGAGCATGCCGATGCTCAGTTTGATCAGTCTGTTGATCGGCCGTCTGGTACTGGGCAGCGCGGAAAGCCTTGTCGGCTCCGGCTCGATCGGCTGGGGCATTGGCCGGGTCGGCGCAGCAAACACCGCCAAGGTGATTTCCTGGAACGGCATCGCCAGTTACGGCGCACTGGCGGTCGGCGCCCCGTTCGGTGTGTGGCTGGTCGGCCAGCTGGGTCTGTGGAGCATGGGCGTCAGCATCATCCTGCTCGCCGCCCTGGGCCTGTTGCTCGCCTGGCCAAAAACCCCGGCACCGATTGTCGCCGGCGAACGCCTGCCGTTCATGCATGTGCTCGGCAAAGTGTTTCCCCACGGTTGTGGCTTGGCGCTGGGTTCGATCGGCTTCGGCACCATTGCCACCTTCATCACCCTGTATTACGCGACCCAGCATTGGGACAACGCCGTATTGTGCCTGAGCCTGTTCGGCGCCAGCTTCATCGGTGCGCGCCTGCTGTTCGGCAACCTGATCAACCGCCTCGGCGGCTTTCGCGTGGCGATTGCCTGTCTGTCGGTGGAAACCCTTGGCCTGTTGCTGTTGTGGCTGGCGCCGGACGCACATTGGGCGCTGGCCGGAGCGGCGTTGAGCGGGTTTGGTTTCTCGCTGGTGTTCCCGGCGCTGGGCGTGGAAGCGGTGAATCTGGTGCCCGCCTCCAGTCGCGGCGCAGCCGTCGGCGCTTACTCGCTGTTCATCGACTTGTCGCTGGGGATCACCGGGCCATTGGCCGGGGCGATTGCGGCAGGCTTTGGCTTTGCCTCGATCTTCCTTTTCGCCGCCCTCGCCTCGCTAAGCGGATTGGCACTGAGCGTGTATCTGTACAAGCACACCGCCAAGTATCGCGAAGACTAGAAATCCACTTTGCCGCGCCCGGCCTTGATACTGCCGCGCTTGGTTTTCGATTCGAGTCGGCGCTTCTTTGAGCCGAGGGTCGGTTTGGTCGGACGGCGTTTCTTTTCGACTTTGGTCGCGCTGAGAATCAGCTCGACCAGACGCTCCAGCGCGTCGGCACGGTTGGCTTCCTGCGTGCGGTATTGCTGGGCCTTGATGATCAACACGCCGTCGCTGGTGATGCGACTGTCACGCAGCGCCAGCAGCCGCTCCTTGTAGAACTCCGGCAACGACGAGGCCGGTATGTCGAAGCGCAGGTGCATGGCGCTGGAGACCTTGTTGACGTTCTGCCCACCGGCGCCTTGCGCGCGGATGGCGGTCAGTTCGATCTCGGCATCCGGCAGATGCACGTTGTTGGAAATCACCAGCATGGAAAAACGTCCGTAATCAGAACGCGCAGGATACCGCGAAACAGACCCACAACCTGCTGAAGATCCACCTTAAGCCTTCGCTTGTTCGGAGCCGCCCAACTGCGCAACTTCTTGCGCACCTGCCTTCGAAAAAACGCCCACCAATCGCCTGCAGCCCACGTCACGCGGGCCCTGTAGCCGAGTGCGCAAGAAGTTGCACAGCACTGCGCAACTTCTTGCGCACTTTGAGGCTGTTTCCCCAGTAAAAATCGATTTATCCCACAGGCATCCGGCGCAAACCCTTACTGCGTAGTGGCTATATGGTGGCTGGCACGGATTTTGATATCAAATCGGCACTAACGCGTGCTGAATGCAGGCAGGAACGACAGGGTTGCTCGCAGAGCCAGCCACCCTCGGTCAAAGGAATGACGCAATGAAAGACGCAATTCGCTTGGGCGACTCCACCACTCACGGTGGCAAGGTCCTCGAAGCCTTCTCCCAGACCGACCTCAACGGCAAACCGATTGCCGGAGTCGGGCACAAAGTCAACTGCCCGCTGTGCAAAGGGATTTTCCCGATTGCTGAGGGCAGCAGCACCTACACCGTCGATGGCACCCCCATCGCACTGGACGGCATGAAAACCGCCTGCGGCGCCGCACTGATCGCCAGTGGCCCGAAAGGCGCTGTCATCAGCTAATCCCGTTTTTTACTTTGATGCGTACCTCTGAGAGGCGGCTTGTTGTCGCCCGCTCATTGAGGTCTTCAACTTTTGTCCTCAAAACCCGCGCCTTGTTGGCGGGTGAGATGCCGTAATGACCACTGAAACTGCTGTCGCAAAACGTGAGCCCCAAGCTGCCATCGTTCCACTCAATGCCATCGACGTTCAGGACGTCGCCAGCAGTGCGGCGGCTTTCGATGCCTGGCTGCAATCCGCCACCGATGGTGTGGTTACGCTTGATCGAATCAAGAACTACGCCGGTTTCTTGCCGGTGGTCGGCAACATCATGGCGCTGGTCGATGCGCTGAGTGACATCGTCACCCTGTCGGACGCCAAGCAACGCGACTTGCTCACGTGGGCCAGCCTCGGCATCAATCTGATCGGCGTCTTGCCGTTGCCACCGTCGATGGCCGCAGCGCGCATGACCCTGCGGCCGACGCTGTTTCTGGTGCGTCAGGAGATGAGAGCCAGCAGCAAGTTGTTGCTCAGCACCTCCGTGATCGAGGTGCTGGTCGGTCACCTGAACGCCTCGATTATCGGCACCCTCGATGACTTTGTTGAGCAAGCCAAAGGCAAGTTGCCGGGGATTCTGGCGGACGCTGGCAAGCTCGGCGAACAAATCATCAACGAGATTGCCACCGGTATCGAAACAACGGCCCTTGGCCGGCTGGATGCCAAGGGCGATCTGGAGGAAGCCAGCGCAAGAGCCAGCGTCGGCCGCGGCCAACTGCTCAACGACCCCCTCGCGACGGCCGACAACTTTTTAGCGGCCGCCAACAGCGCCTTGAAAGCGGCAGGCAAGGGCTTGGCCAACAGCGTCGCGCAGAATCTGGTGTCGACCAAGTTACAGACACAGATCACCACCGAGACCGGCAAACTGCGCGCGATGGGCCCGGAACTGCGCACGCAGTTGAGCAAGCTCGACGATAAAAATGTGCAGAACTCCATCGGCTGGCTGCTGCAGATCCTCTCCAGCGCCGTGACCCTGTGGCGCAAGCGCAATGCCCATGGCCAGAACGCCGCGGTCCATACGGAGAAGACCGGCAAGGCGACCCACACGGCTGCGGAGGGCGAGTTGGGCGCTAACAACAAGCAAGTTCCAGCGAAAAGTGCGCCCAATCCGGAGAAAGGTCCCTGTAAATGCGCCACTGAATTCAGCATCAATTTTGCCCTGGGTTCGGAAAGCCTCAGCCATACTGATTTCAGCCTGCCCGGCCCCTTCCCGATCGAATGGACGCGCACCTACAACTCACGCCTCGACGCCTACGATCAGAGCGAACTTGGCGCTCGCTGGATCAGTGAATTCACCACACGTTTTGACTGCGTGGACGATGGCCTGACGTTCTACGGCGCCGATGGCCGCGACCACAGCTACCCACTGCCAAAAGTCGGCCTGTTCCACTACGACGCCATCGAAGACATCACCCTGGTCCGCAACAGCGAAGATCAACTGCTGCTGTGCCGTGGTTTCGAGCGCAAGGAAACCTACGTCCGTCGCGGCCAGCGCTTTGTGCTGAGCAATATTTCGCTGCGCAACGGCGCCGGGATCATGCTGCATTACGAGCATCGCCACGGCGAACACTCGCTGCTCTCCGACCTGATCACCTATCAGGAAAACGACTTCACCAAAGTCCATTTGCACCTGGGCACGATGATCGACGATCACGGCCGGTTTATCGGCCTCTGGCAGATCGTTGACGGCGAACCACTGCGCCAGCTCTGCGCCTACCAGTACGATGCCTATGGCGACCTGATTCAGGCACAAGACGAGAACGGTGCAGTCTGGTCGTATCAGCTCCAGCATCACCTGATCACCCGCTACACCGACCGCACCGGGCGCGGCATGAACCTGCAGTGGGAAGGTTCAAGCGCCAAGGCCAAAGCCATCCGCGAATGGGCCGACGACGGCAGCTTCGACACGCGTCTGGAGTGGGACGAAAACATCCGTCTGACCTATGTCACCGATGCGCTCGGCAACGAGACCTGGCACTACTACGACATCCTTGGCTACACCTACCGCATTCGCTACGCCGACGAGCGTTCGGAATGGTTCTTCCGCGACGAGGCCAAAAACATCGTGCGCCGCGTCAATGCTGACGGCAGCACCGATCGCTACAGCTACGATGAACGCAGCAACCTGCTCGAACACATCCGCGCCGATCACACGGTGATGCATTACGCCTACGATGATCAGGATCTGCTGATCAAGATCAGCGATGCCGAGGGCGGTCAGTGGCAGCGCGCCTATGACGACCAAGGCAATCTGGTCGAAGCGCTTGATCCGCTGGGCAACAAAACCGAATACGCCTACAACAAATCCGGCCAGCCCACCGCGATCAAGGACGCCAACGGTAACGAAAAAACGTTGGACTACAACGACGCCGGGCAACTGGTTGAGTACGTCGATTGCTCGGGCAAGACCAGTGCCTGGGAATACAACGAACTGGGGCAGATGATCTGTTTCACCGACGCTGCTGGGAACACCACCGAGTACGAATACAAGGCTGGCCAACTGGTGCTGATCAAGCACCCGGACAAGACCGAGGAACGCTTTGAGCGCGACGCCGAAGGTCGGCTGCTGGCGCACGTTGATGGACTTGATCGTTGCACTACGTGGAGCTACAGCGCTGCCGGTTTGATCGCCGAACGTGTCGACGCTGCCGAACAAACCCTGCGCTATCGCTGGGACCGTCTCGGACGGTTAACAGCGCTGGAAAACGAAAACGAACAACGCGCGCACTTCCACTACGACCCGGTCGGTCGTCTGCTCGAGGAACGCGGTTTCGACGGCCGCAGCACGCGCTATCAGTACGACCCACTCACCGGACGCCTCGCCCAATCGATCAATGGCCAACGCGTCATCTCGTTGAGCTTCGACCCGATGGGCCGTTTGACTGAACGTCGCGCCACCCTGGGCGACCAGTCGCAAAGCGAAACCTTCGCTTACGACGGCAACGGCAACCTGGTGCTGGCCGACAACGCTGACAGCCGCCTGCAATGGTTCCATGACCCGGCCGGTAATCTGCTGCGCGAACACCAGCATTATCTCGGCCTGGAAAAACCCACCGTCGCGATCTGGCAGCACGAGTACGACGTGCTCAACCAACGAGTCGCCAGCGTGCGCCCCGACGGCCACCGCGTCAGTTGGCTGACGTACGGCAGCGGTCACCTGCTCGGCCTGCGCCTCGATGAACACGAGCTGATCGGCTACGAACGCGACGACCTGCACCGCGAAGTCGCCCGCCATCAAGGCAACCACCTGCTGCAAACCCAAAGCTGGGACCCGGCCGGCCGTTTGCAAGAACAACTGCTGGGACGCAGCGACGACAAATCCACACTGCTCAAACGCGAATACAGCTACGACGCTGCCGGCCAACTGACCGACATCAACGACAGCCGTCGCGGGCCGCTCGCCTATCGCTACGACCCGGTCGGTCGACTGCTCAGCGCCACCACACGTCAAGGCGTGGAAACCTTCGCCTTCGACCCGGCCGGCAACCTGCTCGACGACAAGGCAACAGAGATTCGCCGCCCACTGGACCTGACCCCACCGCGCAGCAAACTGGTCGACAACCTGCTGCGCGAATACGCCGGCACGCACTACGACTACGACGAACGCGGCAACCAGATCCAGCGCTGGCACAATGGCCAACGCAGCGATCTGCGCTGGGATCTGTTTGATCGACTGGTGCATTTCGAAGACCCGCGCCTGAGCGTGGATTTCGCCTACGACGCACTGGGACGCCGCCTGCACAAAAATTCCCGCGCGCACTACAAACAGCGACCTGAAGCAGGCTCTCTCTGGAACAGAAACGAACACGCGCGCAAACAGCGCGAACTTGGCTGCGGGTTCACCTTGTACGGTTGGGACGGCGACAACCTCGCGTGGGAAAGCAGCCCGGCACAAAGCGATGGCGAGCCCGGTCGCACGGTGCACTACGTCTTCGAACCCGGCACTTTTGTCCCTGTTGCGCAGGCTGTACGGCATGCGCCGATCGATCTGATTGGGCTGCCGGATTACAGCGGTGAATACAGCCTTGATGATGACCCGGTTTGGAATCACAAGGCGACGGCATTACCATTTGATGCGTTGGCCTGGTATCAGTGTGATCACCTCGGCACGCCGCAGGAATTGACGGACTCGCAAGGCAACGTGGCTTGGACCGCGCAGTACAAGGCGTGGGGACAGGTGACGGAGCAGCGTTCGGAGTGGGCGCGGCAGCATGGCGTGAAGAACCCGATACGGTTCCAGGGGCAGTATCACGATCATGAGACGGGGCTGCATTACAACCGGCATCGGTACTATGATCCGGGGGTTGGTCGGTTTATTAGTCAAGATCCGATTAGCTATGCGGGTGGGATGAATCTATACCAATACGCACCGAACTCAGTGGGATGGATTGACCCGCTCGGTTTATCCGCACTCCCGAAAGCAGGGCGGTATCACGGGCCAAAACCTAAATACGAAAATCCTGGGCATCATGATCCTTCATCAGGAAACTTTAGAGGTGGCGGATCGAAAACTTCAGTTTTGCCAAAAAATGCAGAGTCACTTTACAAGAATGCAATACCCGATGCAGAGGGTAAGCATTGGTATGCAATGGATGAAAACGGAGTCGTTCATCGATTTGGAAATAGTAACGATGGAAACGTCCATTGGAATGGAGACACCTCTCAGAATCGAGGTATCCCAGTACCACCAGAAGTCGACAAACGATTCAGCACAATGAAAAAAGACTGCTATTGCAGGAGAGTGAAATGACTGACCCACATGTTAAGGTTGATGTATTTTTATCGGAAGATAAACGGTACATATTCACACGTTGCTGCTTTATTTTTGAGTCGATAACCATTGGCGACTTCGAACAAATCATCTTAGGGAAAAATCTGATTGGAGCTCTCGAAGATCTAATTTTTCGACTTGAAAAATATAGCTCAATTAATTGCGAGCCAGACAAACTGGAGCAAACACTTTCGTCGCTTATCAACAGTGATATTAGACACTCCTGCTTGCCTCTCGGAATTGAAGCGTTCGATGGCGACATGGGTGCGTTTTTTAGTGTCGCAGGTGATAGCTATATAGCTTTGAAGCCTTGGGGAAAAAACAATATTTTTACTGAAAAAATGAACATCAGCCATTATCTTGACACCATAACATTGAGCAAAAAGATATTAGCAAGCAGAATACACGACCTTCAAACCGACATTAATGAACCATTCGAATAATATAGAACTATCGAGCCCCACAATTAAATCATGAAAAACCTAAAAAAATTCACTGCTTATGGATCTTCTATCGGAAAACGCAAAAGCATCAAACTGGATGAAATTTCAATTCTCGCAGATCCTGCAACGATAAAAAGCTTAGGATTATTTTTGATCAATGCTGCGTACGAAATGGAGACCAACGAGTTAGAGCACATGCATCTACAAGACATGCTCGAAAACTTTTCGCACAAAAGACATGTTGACGTCATTGCGATCAATCAGAAATTTGTCAAGTCCTTGAAAAAATGAAAGCCGAGTATCCAGCCTCTGTTATTTGTTATCGGGCAAAATTCGATGATTTCAAAAAATCATCTAGCGGTCGCATTAGGAATCTCCCTGCGGAAATTAATGACGATTTCGCCGTGCTAGCCTCTGTTGGCCAAAAAGGCTCCATCGGGTTCGATAAATCTAAGGAAGGCGCTGCGGCGATTAAATCCCTAATCAGCAATTGTTACTACATCGATATCGACGGAAAACTTCAGCCACCCTCAAGCAAAGAACTTCATTACATGCCATTTTTTATATTTAGAGATAAAGATGGGGAGTTCGAGCGCGCAGTGAATGCGCATAGACGATACGAAGTGGACGTCAAAAAACATGAAATACTATCAAGGCATCGAAGCGTGGAAAAACCTACGCCTCCCGCCTTAACTGTTTTCTTGCAGAGCGATGAATTCTCCGTAAGCCTAGAGACATATAAGTTTTTCAAAAACTCCTGCCAATATGTCGCGATCGCTAAAATTTCAGGCGAGTATGGGCATGGTGCTTTTGATGTCTTCTCCAGCGATTTAAATTATTTTTTCGACGAATTTTTCAGTATTACCGACGAGTCCGCGGACTTGATTATGATCGACAATCCAACTGAACTCCCAACATACTAGTTTACAAAAAACCATTACCAAAAATGGCTGCCAAAAGCGGGATCAACAGGCGCACAGAAATAACTATGCTGCTCCTGCCAATCAAAAAAACATCGATATACAGTTGATTTAAATAATGAAGAACTTGTAATGAAAGAGTTAAGAAATACACTGTATGAGATAACGGGCAAGGGCGCACGCAAGAGGATAATGGAGCTCATCACTGAGTATAACCGGCTAGCACTGGGGCATGATACATTCCCTCAAACATGCTTTGACCTGATTATAGAAATACTATCAATCGAAGAGCTTTTCAATAAACCGGGAATAGATGTATTTCTGATGAATATTTCAACGGATACAGAAAATATGTCGAAGGAGCGAAAGCAAAAATTGCTGGAGACCATACGAGATAATTACCCGCAATATACAGGCTTGGAATTTTGTTGGGTTATGGGAGATATGCTCGCACGTTATTTTGATCGCGCACCTGTAATTAATGTGTTTGATACAACATTTAAAAAATCAACGCCAGAGGGGAAGGAAGGCATTGCTCTGGGCTTGGATATAATTGCCAGGCACTCAAAGCGAGATCCGGTCATAATGAAGAAAATTGAAAAAATCTTAAACTCTAATTGATATTTTATATGCTGTAGGCGAGTCGCAAACTAAATCCGGGGAACAGTTCCCATGAAAAAGCCCATTGAAATAGGGGCACCTCTCAGAGACGAGGTATCCCGGTACGGCTGGATGTTGACAAACGATTCAGTGCAATTAAAAAAGACCGTTAATGCAGATCGCTGCCTAAGCCTGGACGCTCCCAATGCACCCGCTGATCGAACTTCCCGAGACTCTCCACCCACTCTTCCTGGCTGCCGGTTGGCCTGTCACCCATATCGAGCCATTGCCGGATTTCGTCCCGCGCGAGCATCCGGCCGCTGCTCTGCTCGAACAACTGGCCGGCCTGACCGTCGGCACCTGCGGCCCAGGCGAAGACTGCGCTACCAGCGATGTAGCGTTTCGCGCCTTTAAGCACCTGTATGGAGATGAAGACTTCTTGACCTGGCAGCAACGCTTGGGCAGCACCTTGGTGAACATCGCCGAAATTCATCATGGCCACGCTGCACTGTTGATGGACGAAAAAGGTCGCTGCTACGCCTTGAGTTTCATTCATGACGGGTTCTGGCTGCAGGGTAGAAATTTTGTCGAGGCGATGGAAAAGCTAGTGTTTGGGCGCAAGTGCGGTGAGCAAGTGGCGCTGGCCACACCGGGCGCCGTGCCAGTGGTTTAAATCCCTCTGCTTTTAGCAACGATCTAAAACGGTTCCTATTTAACATGCCTATTATTCAGGTATTGAAGCCTCACTGCACCTTAAGATAGCCGCTCACGGACTCACTCGCGCATCTGGACTCTGTACCGAACTCCATCCCTATTTCGAGTATCATCTCCCCCTTTGCCCTCAAGACCTCAATGCAGGAAGCATAACCATGACCAACAAAGCAGTTATCGTATTCAGCGGCGGGCAGGACTCCACCACGTGCTTGATCCACGCCCTGACCCACTACGATGAAGTCCACTGCATCACGTTCGACTATGGTCAGCGTCATCACGCAGAAATTGAAGTGGCGCAGCAGCTGTCGAAAAAGCTCGGTGTGACCGTGCATAAAACGCTGGATGTGTCCTTGCTCAATGAGCTGGCCATCAGCAGCCTGACCCGCGACAACATTCCGGTGCCGACCGTGAACAGTTCCGGCGAGAGCCTGCCAAGCACCTTCGTTCCGGGGCGGAACATTCTGTTTCTGACCCTGGCTTCTATCTATGCCTATCAAGTCCAGGCCAAAACGGTCATTACCGGTGTCTGTGAAACCGACTTCTCCGGCTATCCCGATTGCCGGGATGAGTTCGTCAAGGCTTTGAATAAAGCCCTTGAATTGGGCATGGATTACAAGCTGCAACTGGATACGCCATTGATGTGGCTGAACAAGGCAGAAACCTGGGCCTTGGCTGATTACCACCATCAACTGGATCTGGTTCGCGAAGAAACACTGACTTGCTACAACGGCATCAAAGGCACTGGATGTTCCGATTGCGATGCCTGTAATCTTCGTGCCAAAGGCTTGAATGAGTTTCTGAACAATAAAGTGCAGGTAACTCAACGCTTGAAAGAGAAACTTGGCTTAAATTAATACTGCAACAACAAGCGCTCACTCAAGCATGCCGAGTGAGCGCCCTCCTCTCTTTATTGCGTCTGCGCACCCGTCAGGTATTTCTTGAACAATGATCTTGCGCCGTAGGCCGGCAAGATATTAAAGAAGGCAAAACCTACCTTGATTGCGATCTGAACGTAGATCATGCCCAGTATCGCGCTATTTTCCATCGTCCCGTAAAAGGCGATGTAGCAGAACAGAAAACTGTCGATGATCACGGCAAACAACGTACTTAAAAACACTCGCAAGAACAGAAATCTGGAATTGGTCAGCTCTTTAATCTTGCACAACAGGTACGAGTTTATATTTTCGGAAACCAGAAACGATATAGAAGACGCTACCAGAACTGCTGACAACTGACTGATAACATCATTGTAAGCGCCATCGAGTTTCCAACCCGGCAGTCCCGGAAGATGGGTCGTAATGGCCAGCAGAATGATAATCGCGGCGTTGCTGATGAACGCGAACAAAATCGCTTTTCGCGCGAGTCTCAGGCCAAACGTTTCGTTAAGCAAGTCGACGATCAGGAATGTCAGCGGATAGAGAAAGGTGCCCGGCGTTACGACAATATCGAAATACTCGAGGTAGATCGGTTTTGTCGCTGCAATACTGGTAAAAATGTAAAGTGTGAACAGCATCAGGTTCAGGATGATGTAGATCATCCAGGAACTCTCATGACGGTCATTTATTTCGTAAGCGGTGAGTGCTCCGCCCTGGGAGTAAAACTTCTTGTAGAGGTTTTTCACTTCGATTTTATTCAGATTATCCATAATCTCACTATTCAACACTTCACTTAGCTTTATTTTAATTATTTTGCCTGTCGCGATGACCATGATGACGGCCAGGCTTTTTCCATTTTCGAATCCCAGCAACTTGTACTTGCTGTTTTCCAATTCAACACTGCAATCCATTAAATCGTTCCTCGATTACATCTCCGATCACGCATACACGATCCGTATCAAAGCTGCCTTCATGGCTTATAGATAACTTCGCTGTGATTTTGTCATACACCAGCTTTTCCCTGTCGCTGGTCGATGCTCCTTTCTGCACGATCAACAGATCGCCGGGTTCATTCATGCCACTGATTTCATTTTCCAGAAGCACGCCAATCAGGTTAAAGGACGCGCCAAAATAGTAAGTCAGTGGATGGATCGTGGCCAACTCGCCAATTCTTTTGTCCAGACTTTGCAGCAGCATACTTTCCTTGATGACAGGCACCGCCGCCGGATTCATGTTCCCCTGTGGCGAAATACTGCTTTCGATGATTTCCTTTTCTTCAAAATCAATCGTCTCTATTTCTTCGTAAGACACCCCGAAGAAATCAGAAATCTTGCGCACAGTGGACTGCTGGACATTGACCACCTTGCCTTCAAGGATGTTGTAGATGGTCGTTCGGGTCAAACCACTGGAGTTGCACAAGGACAGCTGCGTCTCCCCGCGACTCTTTATCAGGTATTTGATGTTGTTCTTCAGATTCTCCGATCTTTCTCTTCTGTGCATCACATGCTTATCATCCATTTTTAACTGCAATCAATGTCACGTCCCGAATGATCATTCCGGACATACACAAGTGAGGTAGGAAATTGCAGTTATATCCCTGTCAGTGCCGCGCAGGATCATAGCATTCTCCCTCCCTGGGTTCGGTATAAAAAGTCAGCTTTCACAGGCTGCTTCCGCCAACGTGCGGGGTCATTTCAGCCTCCTCACTGACTCGTCAGTTCCTGTCGACTTCCACCCGAGGCCTGAAAATCGTCCCCGGGCAATGCCTGTTTTACACCCCACGCGACCACAAAAAGAATCATTTTCTTTGAAGAATGTTCATTTTTTTGATTAATTCTGTGGCGTTCCTCACTGAAAAATTTATGATGCGTCAATCCGGCATCGCATTCTCAAGAGTGAAAGAACGAAAAACCGGGAGGCCTGTACAGGGTTTAGTTTTGCACGCACAGCGGTCAAAACACGGATTCGCCTGTACAGATCTGGCAAGCAAGGACATGCGCAAATCACGCAAAACCAGGGAAGGAATCAAGCAATGGCAGTCATTACTGAACCGCTCAAGAACCAGGCTGACTTGCTGCGACGCGGCCTGGCGGATCTTCGCGCAGAAGACGCTGAACTGGCGGCAATTCTCGACGCTGAAGTCACGCGTCAACAGCACACGCTTTCACTGGTCTCCTCCTCCTGCGCAGTCCAGCCGCGAACCTTGGCGGCCTCCGCCTCCGTGCTGGTCAACGTGACCGCAGAAGGCATGTCCGGCAAGCGTCACAGCGCTGGGTGCGAAAATGTCGAGCTGGTCGAATCGCTGGCCATCCGCCGGGCGCGGCAACTGTTCGGCGCGCAATACGCCAACGTGCAGCCACACTCAGCGTCGAACGCTGTTTACCAAGTGCTCACGGCCTTGCTTGAGCCCGGCGATACCTTGCTGGGCATGGCGGTGGAACACGGCGGTCATCTCACGCATGGCAGCCTCGCCGCGTTTTCCGGCGCCTACTACAAGGCGATCCAGTACGGCACGACAGCAGACGGCCTGATCGATTACGACAAGGTACGCCTGCTCGCACTCGCCCATCGCCCACGCGTGATCCTCTGCGGCGCCAGCGCCTATTCGCGCGAAGTGGACTTCAAGCGGTTTCGCGAAATTGCCGATGAAGCCGGGGCCATCCTGCTCGCCGACATTTCGCATATCGCCGGGCTGGTCGCCACCGGGCGCCATCCAAGTCCGATCGACGCCGCCCATGTCACAGTCACCTGCACGCACAAGCAACTCGCCGGGCCTCGCGGTGGCGTGATTCTCAGCGGTGCTGATGCGAACACCAAGATTCCCGGTTTGCGGACCACCTTCAGTCGCCTGCTGGATCAAGCCGTTTACCCGCGAATGCAAGGCGCACCTGCTGCCAACATGATCGCTGCGAAGGCTGCCGCGCTGGGTTATGCAATGTCCGCAGAATTCGATGCCTGCATGGCGCAGATCCGCAGCACGGCGGATGAAATGGCCAAAGCGTTTCAGGCCAAGGATTATGAGGTGGTTGGCGGCTGCAGTGAAAACCACACGGTGCTGGTTCGCTTGCGTGGCGGCATTACCGGCGCCATCGCGGAGGCGGCGCTGGGGCACTGCGGGATCATCGTCAGCAAATATCGCGTACCCGACGATCCCCGTTCGGCACTTGTCACCAGCGGGCTGCGAATCGGCACGGCTGCTCTGGCGCAACGCCGGGTCGATGTCCACGGCAGCCGCCAGATCGTCGATTTGATCGTGCGGATTCTGAATACCGTAGCGCCGCTCGGCGAACAGGACTACACCCTGGAACCGCTGCTACTCGCGCAGTTTCGCTCAGAGGTCGAAACCCTGTGCAGGGACTATCCTCTGGCCGACTATCAATAGCGTTCCAACATTTGCAGCCATAAAAAAACCCGGCGCTCAGGCCGGGTTTTGTGTTTCTGCGTCAGCGCTTACTTGGCAGCACCTGCCGCGTGCACGGCCTGCTGCGCACCGCGCTTGTTCTTGATCACGTAGCAGACCCACATGAACACGACCCACAGCGGAATCGCATACACCGAGATCTGAATGCCCGGGATTAGCAGCATCACGCCGAGGATGAACGCGACGAATGCCAGGCAGATGTAGTTGCCGTACGGGTACCACAGCGCCTTGAACAGCGGCGTCTGCCGGGTCTTGTTCATGTGCTGACGGAACTTGAAGTGCGAGAAGCTGATCATCGCCCAGTTGATCACCAGCGTTGCAACCACCAGCGACATCAGCAGTTCCAGCGCGTGTTGCGGGATCAGGTAGTTGAGCAGCACCGCAACCAGTGTCACTGCAGCCGAAGCCAGGATCGACCGCACCGGCACGCCGCGCTTGTCGATCTTCGCCAGACCTTTCGGCGCATCACCCTGCTCGGCCATGCCCAGCAGCATACGGCTGTTGCAGTAGGTGCCGCTGTTGTACACCGACAACGCTGCGGTCAGGACCACAAAGTTGAGGATGTGCGCGGCGGTGTTGCTGCCGAGCATCGAGAACACTTGCACGAACGGGCTGCCGCTGTACGAATCGCCAGACGCGTTAAGGGTTTCCAGCAGACTGTCCCATGGGGTCAGCGACAGCAGGATCACCAGTGCGCCGATGTAGAAAATCAGGATCCGGTAGATCACCTGGTTGATCGCTTTCGGGATCACGGTTTTCGGCTTGTCG
>Ga0105250_10001088_pt1 | contig 15368 bp, 20 predicted proteins | sample KBSS54metaG_FD_80425 | JGI IMG/M metagenome (GOLD analysis project Ga0105250, IMG submission 80425) | Switchgrass rhizosphere microbial communities from Kellogg Biological Station, Michigan, USA - KBS S5-4 metaG | ecosystem: Host-associated > Plants > Roots > Rhizosphere > Soil | place...
AGCGTCCGTTCTGGAGGCGGTATGGCCTTCTGGCATTCTCACAGAGCAGAGGTTGAAACGTCGAGACGTCATGCGCTTTCGCACATTGACTAAGAGGTATTTTTGAACGAGAGATCCTTGAGAGCTCAAGGATTTAAAGAATGGAGGCGGCCCCACCAGCCACACCCCGGCACTCGATGTTCCCGCTATGGCTGCTCCCTTCCGGGCCTGACCAGGTGGCATGCAAGCATGCTCGGGAATCAATGCGAGCCTTACGGGGCAAGGGTTTCAGGCTGATGAGGCAGCAGACGCTCTACCGGTGCAAGCACTCACCATGCACGCTCAAGGCTCGGGGTGTGACCAGAATTGTCCCACTTAATTGGTCCACTTTACTGGTCCACTCTGGTGCTCTCAACATGGCCTACATAGTCCGCCGCCAATCCGTTTACTACCTTAACCTTCGACTCCCGAAGCACCTTTTCCCCAACCGTCACACCCTGCGAATTTCCCTGCAATTGCGAGAGCGGCAGGCAGCCTTGTACCTTGCCACATCATTGGCTCAGCGAGTGAGCAGCCACCTGAGCGAGCACCCCCTAACGCCTCCGGAAACGCTGCGTGTGCTTTGCGTGCAATGGCGCGACTCATCCCCCAAGCCATTAGCCTGCACTGCGTCAAAGCAAGCTGTGGCGCCCACAGCGAAGCCAGGATGTGGCGGTCCTACCCTGGCCACCCTATCCAAGTTATATATACAAGAAGGGAAGCGTGGTGGCACATGGCGGCAAGGCAGTACCGATGACGTCGAGCGTGCCCTAGCCGACCTGTTCGAACTAATGGGTGATATGCCTGCCCTAGCCTTCGATACTCAGCAAGCACGCCTGCTGAAAGAACGACTCAGCCGCTGCCCTCAGTACTTCGGGTTACGGCCAGAGTTCAAAGGTAAGACGCTGAAGCAGGTGGTCGAGTCAGGGAGCACTTACAAGACGATCACCGCTGTCACGGTGAACAACCGGCTACGCAAGCTCACCGCCTTCCTTAACTGGTGCAAGACGAACGGATATGTCACAGAGAATCCGTTGGTTGGCATGAAGGTTATGACTGGGGCAGCAAAAGAAGCCCGGCTCTCATTTGAACGCAGCGATCTGGCGACACTGCTGAATCATGAGAAGCTTCAGAAGGAAGCGCGCAAGCACCCGTGGCGTTACTGGTTGCCTTTGATGGGACGAGCTACAGGTTGCCGGCTGGAAGAGCTATGTCAGTTGCGGGTTGATGACTTCATTGAGCAACAGGGGATTCAGTGCATCCGCATTGATGACCGCCGAGAAGGCCAGCACCTGAAGAACGCCAGTAGCCGTCGCACTCTTCCTCTACACCCTACCCTGCTGGACCTGGGCCTGCTTCACCATGTTGAATCGGTCAAAGCTACTGGCGCTAATCTTGTATTCCCTGAACTGGAGGCAGTGCGGGGCAAGCTCGGCCACGCTCCGTCGAAGTGGTTCGGTCGCTACAAGACGAAACTAGGTATAACCGACCCCCGCAAGACCTTTCACAGCTTCCGACATACGCTCATTGACGATCTGCGGGACGCGGGAGTGCAAGACTCGCTCATCAAACGGATTGCTGGACACGAAGATGGAGCGGTCACCTTCAGCATCTACGGTAGCCGTAGCCCTCTGAGGGCGATGGCAGAGGCTCTAGTGCAGATAAATCTGCATGACGACTTAGTGTATTGAGGGTTGCCACGATAGAACTTCTGTAGATATCGGGCATTACTGCTGCATAATCTCTATAGCAATAACGCCATGTTTCTATAGAAGTTCTATAGCAACTATGAGAGAACCGCACGAAAAGCAAAAAAACACACTTCGACGGCTTGACTTCGCGCAAAGAAACTGTACTCTTTTCGCAAGCTGGAGCCACTGACTACCGCAATACTCCTACCAGATCCGCACTTCGTTTGTTTACATCTCTGGCCAATGAGCAGAGCGGGCTTCGTGCTACCTGAGTTAAGTCTGATAGTTCCATTTTCAAACTGGGACACCGGAGGTTTGCACCCGCATATAATTAAACCTAGGAAGAACCATGAGCAATACTAACGTCGTCCCCTTAACCCCCGCAGAACACCAAGTAATCGAGCTTCGTAACAAAGGAGTGAGTTACGATAAGATCAAAGATGAGACAGGCGTAGCTGAGCGACGAATCAAAGCACTGACTAAAGAGATCGTGAAACCTAAGAAGGCTCAACAAAGGAAACCAAAGAGCCTCAAACGGTTTGATAAAGCCTTCGAGAGAGTATTTCCACTTGCTTGCCGACCCGGTGGCATTAGAGACTACGAACTGCGCGACATCCTACATGAGGAATATCGCAGCACACGGGACACATCAGACGGCCACTACAAGAGCAACTATACCGCCGATCACATCAAACGCATTAAAGCTAAGGCACGAGAGCGAGCCACTGCAGAAGGCTGCAACGCACTCTTTGTAGCAGACTGGATTGACGAATGTGATCCTAACTCAAGCAGCAGTTTCATGATTAGTGCAGCCACAGACCTCTTCAGCAGGGTCGATGAGTACGTGAACGAGTACATGGCAATCCACGGTACAGGGCAAGGGGATCAGAGTGAAAATGCTAGACTCGCCCGAAGAAAGCAACATTATGCCGCGAAAGAGCATCTACTCAAACTCGCGATCAGTGGCTACAGCCCCGAGCCAGTTGATACGCTGCTGAAACGAACTGCAAAACTTGTTAGCGATCTCGAAGGAAACCCAGAGCTCCGCCCCATCGCTAGATCCAGCACGGATGTAATGAAGTACACTCAACCCAAGGATCACGCAGCGTCGCCTTCGATTGATCACACTGACTATGAGACTTGGTGCATTTAGGTTCTCCAGCCTGGAAATTGAGAGCACTTCTCATTTGTCTGGAAATCACAAACCGCGCCCACCATATCTATAGGTACGGTAATTTCCAGACACTATGACATTGAATAGATGACGACTTACACGTGGCGTAAACGCCACAGCGAATAGACTGTGCCTGAGGCACGGATAAAAACTCTATGATGCAGGGGAAGAGACGGGGCAAGAAAGGCCCCTCTCCTGCTCTTGACCTTAACCTTGCTGAGGCTGTAGACGTTGTACACGTGACGGGACGTCACCACGTATGTGCAAGGATACAGAAAGAGCTTGGGGGGGCATTCTCGCCTCTGCCCCCTTCTTATAGCCCTGCCGTGAGGCAAGAATACGATTCTATGCAGAGGGAAGAAACAAGGGCGAGCGGAGCCCCTTCCCGCTCTTGATCTTGCCGTGCAGAGTTACGCTGTGGCCCTGGCCACAATTGATCCAGGCTCATAAGCTTTTCCCTCATCATTATAGGGATTAAAGCCGATAGGCGCTTCATTAACGCTGAAGAGCGGGGCCGGAGGTGAGCAGCACCACCCCGCCCTTAGCTGAGTACGAATTCCAGAAATTGAACCAGAAGTGTATGATATCGTGACGATGCGTCACAAGTTAACCACTGAGGGAAGGCCAGGGTTCTTGTGGGGCTCTGCCTCCCTGCCCCACCAAGAAGTATCGCCATTAGGCACAGAGTCTTTACAGGATAGGGTGGAGTGGTGCACCAACACCCTGCTTGAGTAAACCCACTATCAGGCTCACTGCATTTAGGCCATTGGCTTCACCAATGACCCACAGTGCTTGCATTTCACTGCTTGCAGCTTGATCAATTCAAAACAGAACGGGCATTCTCTCTGATCGCCTACGCTGAGCACTGACTGGCCAGTAGCATGGTCCGACTCAACCACTACCTCTTGCCATCCTCTACGCAAGTATGAGTTCGCGATGAGGCTATTGATACTGAAGGCGTAGACCACAATTGCAATGGGCAGTGCAATGATGATCCCTGGGCCACCGGTTGCCAGAGAGAAGCCACCAACCAATAGTAGCCATAGAAAGAAGTGCCCCCAGAGACCCTTGCTGGCCAAGTACAATGGCCCAAACAGAACGACCAACCCACTAGCCTCCCTACTAATGGACTCAGTGTGACCATTTGCTGGATTACGAAAGGTCCTTGCCATAGATTCTCCTTGAGATTTACGATAATTAGAAAGAGATAATGTGCACTCGCCCGCTACATACCACTAAGACCGAGACGGGCTTCCTTGCCCTATGCACCGGAGCTACTCGAAGCTCAACGGCCCTTCAATCCGCCTACACGTATTAGGTAAGAGAGGATTGAAGAACGCAATAAGAGTTTCAAAGTCTGAATCAACGAAGACCGAATGAACAACGCAACTCAGAAATCCCTCTTGCAACTCTTGCTGGTCTACTGAATGTACCCACCCGTTTTTGATTACACCGGACAGTGCGTAGTCAAATCGGTCACGCCTGATGGTGAAATAGCGGGGTAGCAAATCCGCATCAATCCTCACCACACGGTTGCTGTCCATCTTCATCAGCAGAAGCAACATCAGTCCGACGCTATCGTCCGCCAGCGGTACGTATGCAGCCAGTGCCTCAATTGCGTAAGCTGGAACCTTTACCACTTCATTGGTGAAAGCGTATTGCTCAGTCATCAGTAATCCTCTTCAGTTAAGGAGCTAATAAGTTCGTTTGGCTCGCGCCCTTACTGACTTACTGACTTACTGACTTACTGACGCTCACGCTGCATGCGAGCTGGCGGAGGTAGCAGACAGCTACCAAGCGACCCGACTGCTCATCTCGTCCTGATGGAGCTAGCCGGTAAACCCTACACCCCATCAGAGGCGTCGGCAGAACACTAAGCCCGATGTCACGATTAGTGTGTTCACGATTAAAGCACATCAACCCAGCATTGGGGAATGCCTGCACCTCCTCCCACCCCAGCGCTTCAGCACCAGTTCGGCACCCGCGTCAGGGAGCTGCGTATGGCTATGGGCATGAGTCAGGAGGCATTTGCTGATCGGTGCGGTTTCGCCAGGACCTATATGTCTCGCATCGAGACGGGTGGCGCCAATCCGTCGATCAACGCCATCAAGGTGCTAGCCGACGCCTTGGGTGTCAGCATCTCCGACCTGTTCGAAGGCATGTGAGCCATCTTTCGTTCTGGCTGGCCAGTTGCTTGGGCTGAGAGCTGTAGGCTCACACCAGATAAGCGGAGTCTGTGAACAGCTGTTGCTGCCGTTCGTGTGTGGCCTTTAACTAAATCGGCTACGACGAGTATGCAGGGAGGGTTCAAGAATGCTAATTTAGATAAATTCTCATTTGCAACCCATTATCATGGACCGACCAAAATCCTCTTCCGACCTGATTGGTGAGCTTTATGCGGGTCATCATCACTGGCTGGTCTCGTGGTTGCGTCGCCGACTGCAATGCCCGCATCAGGCATCGGATTTTGCCCAAGACACTTTCTACCGTGTTCTCATTGCCGGGCGCTATGAACCCCCACGGGAACCACGTGCGTTTCTTGCCACAATCGCCCGTCGCATCCTCATCGACAACGGCCGCCGCTTTCGGCTGGAGCAGGCTTACCGGGAGGCGCTCGAAAACAGCATCGAGCACATTGATCAAGCATTTTCTCCTGAACAGATCCTACAGGCGATAGAGCTACTTGAAAGCATCGACCGGGCCCTGGCGCGCATGAAGCACAGAACCCGTGAGACATTCATCATGCGGCACCTTGAGGGCCTGTCGCAGGATGAGATCGCCCGCCGACAAGGCATCTCCGTAAGGACCGTACAGGCAGATCTGGTTGAAGCCATGCTGGCGTGCGACGCTGCCATGGAGGTGAGCTAATGGCTGACCCGGAGGTAGATCCTATCCTGCGTGAGGCCGCACAATGGCTCGTGCACCTCGACAATCAGGCTGACGCGGACTTGCAGGAACAGTTCGAGGCTTGGCTGACAGCAGCACCGGAACACGGCGCAGCGATAGTCCGACTACAAGGCCGCTTAGGAGCGCTGCAACACCTCCCTTCCCAAGCGGCGAGCAAAGCGCTGCGCTTGGCACCACGCAAACCTCTAGCCAAACCGATGCGAGCCTTGGCCCTGGCAATTGCACTGGTTCCAGTGGCATGGAGTACGACTACCTATTGGCAACAGGGCTACCTATTAGCCGACCTGAGTACCTCCGGTGGAGATTGGCTTGATCATCATCTCGACGATGGCAGCCTTGTCCAACTGGACGGCGATTCTGCGGTGAATTTGCACTTCAACTCTAAAGAGCGGCGCGTCGAACTGCTGCGGGGTGAGGTGCTGGTTGACGTTGCTAAAGACCCGCGCCCGTTCGTTGTCGTCACTCCGCACGCTAATGTTCGGGCTCTCGGCACGCGGTTTACGGTGGAGCGCCAAAATGACTCGACGCTGGTGACCATGTTCGAGTCGACCACCGCCATCAACAGTGCCGGCCAATCATTGCAACTGACTGAAAATCAGCGTGTGCGCCTTACCACTGAAGGCCCCGGCGAGGTCGAAGAAGTGCATGCAGAGCCGCTTGAACAGGCTTGGCGGAAGCACCAATTGTTGGCTGAAGATCAGCCCCTAACGGATGTGATCACACGCTTGTCTCGACACTATCCAGGGTTGCTGTGGGTTGACCACAAAGCGCTTGCTGGCATGCGTGTAACTGTCATGTTGCCGCTGGACGATCCACGCCGGGCGCTGCGGCTACTTCAACGAACCTTGCCAATCGAAGTCACCCAATACACCCCCTGGATTACTCGGGTGAAGCTGAAATCCAGCCCGGCGAGTAAATAAATTCGATAATCATTTCGTGTTCTTGCGACTCGTCCGTCCTCCCATGGCCAACACCATAAGGATTATCGAAAGCATGAACTCACCGACTCGAACGCTACCCCGCTCAACCTACCGCAGCCTTTACCTGGCCATGCGTCTTACGTTGCTCGCAGCACCGCTGACATTGCCGGCTAGCGCACTGGCCGAACAACGCATGCAGCGCTACGACATCCAGTCGGGGCCATTGGGTGAAGTACTCGGTCGGTATGCTCAAGCCAGCGGCGCTCCCATCTCATTCCAATCAGATCAGGTACGCGGATTGATGAGCCCTGGCGTACAGGGCAGTTTCACCACTGATGACGGTTTCGCTCAGCTGCTGCTCGGCTCTGGACTGGTAGCTAGTCCCACCGAGGATGGCTACAAACTTCAGGCATTGATACCAGTCACGGGCGCCCTCAACCTTGGAGCTACCAACGTTAGCGCCAATGGTGAGTCGGCTTACGGCCCTGTACAAGGTTATGTGGCCAAACGCACAGCGACCGCCACCAAAACCGATACATCCGTTTTGGAGACGCCGCAGACCATCAATATCGTGACTCAGGACGAAATGAAGGCCCGTGGCGCACTCTCTGTAAGCGATGCCTTACGCTATACCCCTGGACTTCAAGTAGACGGTTTTACGGCGCGTGTGAGGGCATTCGACGAGCCCACCTCTCGCGGATTCAACGCCACCCCGATGTACCTGGACGGCCTGCACCTGCCCTACGGCGGTGGCAGTACCGGTGGTGCCCTGCAGATCGACCCCTACCTGCTTGAACGTGTAGAAGTGTTGAAGGGGCCTGCTTCGGTGCTGTATGGCCAGAACCAGCCTGGCGGCATAGTGAACATGGTGTCTAAGCGGCCCACCGGCGAAGCGCTGCACTCGGTCACCGTGGGTACCGGTAGCTACGACCGCAAGTACGGCGCTTTCGACCTGGGTGGCCCGCTTGATGACCAAGGCACCTTTCTGTATCGCCTGTCCGGCGTTGTGAACGACACCAATTCGGAAGTCGACTACGCGGATCAGAAACGCATGACCATTGCCCCGAGCCTGACCTGGAACGTCAACGACAGTACCACCCTGACCTTCTATGGTCACTTCCAGAAAGACAACGACACCCCCGAACCGCAGGGGCTGCCGGTATGGGGAACCGTACTGGACAACCCCAATGGCAAGATTTCCCGCAGCCGCTTCATCGGCGAACCGAACTATGCCTCGTACGATCGCGACCAGTTCACCCTGGGCTATGAGCTTTCCCACGAACTGAACGATGTCTGGACGCTCAAGCAAAACGCTCGTTACGCCTACGTGGATGACCGCTTCGTCTCCGTGCTGCACGGTTATGAGTTCATCACCAGCCCAACCACAGGCCTGAACAATCAAAGCGCCATCGGTCGCTACGCCATCGACTGGTCCCAGACCAACAAAGTGTTCGGCATCGACAACATGGCCCAGGCCGTGTTCAAGACCGGGGAAGTCGAACACACCCTGTTGATGGGCGTGGACTACTACCACTTCAACTCCGAGTTCCACGGTCGTTATCAATATGCCCCACCGGGCATCGACCTCTACAATCCGGTCTATGGTGCACCCATTGACTTCAGCCAGGCATCAGTCAACACCTGGGACAATACCATCCGCCAGACCGGCGTCTATCTGCAAGACCAGATCAAGTGGGACCGCTGGTTCCTCACTCTGGGTGGCCGCTATGACTGGGCGACCACCGAGAACAACCAGCCGCTCTACAAGGTCGACAACAGCATCAAAGACGAGAAATTCTCTGGCCGGGTAGGCTTCGGGTATCTGTTCGACAACGGCATCACGCCTTACTTCAGCTACTCCGAATCGTTCCAGCCGAACACGGGCACCGATGTTTCCGGCGACACATTCGATGCATCGACCGGCAAGCAATATGAGGTGGGCATCAAGTACCAGCCCCCTGGCTCGAACAGCTTCGTACAGGTATCGGCCTACCAGATCGACCGTAAGAACGTCCTGACCAGCGACCTGAACAACCCTGGCTTCAGCAACCAGTCTGGCGAAGTGCGTTCGACCGGCCTGGAGATCGAAGGCAAGGCGGCACTGACTAACAACCTCAACCTGATCGCCTCGGTTTCGCGGGTTGACGCTGAGTTCACTAAGGACAACGACGGCATGAAAGGCCGCCATCCGCTTGGTATCTCGCCCCTGACGGCCTCCAGCTGGCTGGACTACAAGATGCCGGACGACAGTGGCTTGCGTGGGCTAGGCTTCGGCGTCGGGGTTCGCTACGTTCGTAGCAGCCCAGGTACCAGCACCTCGTATCGCGAATTTGATGTGCCTTCGTACAGCGTATGGGACGGGATGATTTCCTACGACCTGGAACGTTCGCCGCTAGCGATCAAGGGTGTCCGCATCCAGGGCAACGTGGAAAACATCGACGACAAGCGCTACGTCAGCCGCTGCTCTGGGGTCTGGGAGTGTACATACGGCCAAGGCCGCACTATCACCGCCAATCTGACATATGACTGGTGACCTGAGTAAATACCTGTAACCCTGCCACTGCTGGGAAGCCTTTCCGGACTCTACCAGCGTGGCAGATAGCCGCTCAGAGATTGTATGAGGCATTTCCAGCAACGCCTTTTAACTGCTAGCCGATGCCCTGGGTGTCAGCATCTCTGCCCTCTTCGAAGGCATGTGAGCCAGCCCCAAGCCACTACACCCCAACGCTTTATCTAATCGGTTGCTAATCGCTAACCAGCCCTATGCGTGCCTCTCTGACGGCTAGCCTTACCTCTAGCCCCTATGAATGCTGGGATTGATACGAGCGGAGTCAAGCAATTCGCCCTTGTGAGACGTTCACCTTACAAATCGAGCGGGATTAGGTACAGCCCGGCATTCCGTTGGCACAGTGAAGGATGCTAGAGGGTCACTATCTAAGCAGCCAGCAGGGCATCTGGGCTGCTGCAATGATCGGAGAGCAGGGAGGCAAGCATCATGTCGGAACAGGAAGTGTGTATCACCACAGTCGTAACCCGCCTCTGGGGTAATCAAATGGCCATGTGCGAGGCCCTTCATTCCCTGGCGCTACTGCTTACTGAGACCGGCCACCCTGATCAGGCTGTACGGGTAATGAAGCTATCCAAGAGGCTTCTGGACTCAAGCTACGAGATAGAACCGGCAATCGGGGCTCTCACGGAGATATCTGGTAGGAGGTTCGAGCCTGCCAATGATGAAGACGTAAAGCCGGCTCTCGATGATGACTAGCCCGCTTCTATAGCCGCATGAGGCTGGTTCATCAGTCGATTACGATATGATGCGTAGCGTCTGACTTAACCACAGATCCCCTCATGAGAAGAGCATCACTCGCAATCAGAATTCTGTTCGCATGCTGCCTGTTGATCGCAACAGCGAACCACATCCACGCAGACGTGCAACACGGGCTTCTATGGGATTATGGCTATGGGCCGGACGCCCACCTTCTCAGCCGTGTATTCTGGGGGGCACTCACATTCTTTGACCCGATTGCAGCGCTGCTATTGTTCGTCAAACCGAAAGCCGGCATAGCAATGACAGCAGCGATCATCTTGATTGATGTAGGCCATAACGCATATTACGTTGCCCTTAAGCAACAGTGGCTCGAACCATTCTACCTTTCTCAAGTGGGGTTTCTAAGCATCGTCCTCCTGCTTTCGCCCATTGCTTGGTACGGACTACAGCAAAGCAAGGCAGCAGCATAAAGGCTGGAGATATCACATGGTGCCGATGCTTGCAGCAGCCATGCGAATCTCCATTCGGTGCAAGCCCACTCAGCAGAAGGATCCGTCAAGACCAGGTGCTTGGTAGCCATACCCTTTGCGAGAGATACCAAGGCCCGATACCTATCAGTAGATGGGCTGCCTAGTCGAGCTGATAGTCCAGCCAGATATGGTGCGTGCCATCATCGTCAATCGAGATACCTCCGGATCCAGCAATCCCCTTCAACCCGCCCGTACCGCTACCAGCTACGATGCAGAAGAACTCGTTACTGCGGTCAATGCCCGTTGTTGAAGCAGAGTGAACAAAGCTAAACGAGCCCTCTCGACCATTGACCGTACCTCTGAAACTCTCCATTGCAATGTAAGTACCCGCCCTCGACACTTGATCAAAAGCCGCTGTAAAGACAGTCGAAGAGTGACCCTGAATAGCTCCAGCGTAGGATTTCTCCATAGTGCTCACCGCAACTGGCAAGGCTGTTGTGATCTCAAGGGTGGGGCTTAGCCCGGCAGGTTTGAAGTTCTTTGATGAAAAGGTGGCTAGTGCTTCCATGCGATTCGTTCCATTCCTTGGGGGTTAAGCAGCTAGCTTAACTCAACCACCGCGTTGATATCTTGGTTGGTGAAGGCGCCAGACTACGCTCGCTACTGACTGCCCTCTAGGGCGAGGCTTTCGCTACAGGCAGCCTAAGCCAATGTCGCTACACGACCTTATCTCTCGCAAACTGGTGGAATTCCGCCCGTAAGCGCCTAGATTCTCCTGGAGAGGAGAAAGCTGTTGCATTGCAAGAACCTGCTTCGTCCCGATAACTCTGCGAAAACGCAGAGTTCAGTGCCGACAATAGATAGGAGCCAGTATATGGGCCCGTAAAGGTACGAATCCGCACCCTTTCAAGCTCCAGATAGCAGGCTTGCCCAGCCTTCCGCCCCGCCATCGAGCGGGGCCTTTTCATATCTACTGGAAAGTGAGACTTGGACCGGGACAGCCAAAGCGGCCCTATTCTTTGGCTATAGCTATCCGAGATGGCGCAAGAGAGTCGTTCAAGCCTATCACTCACCAGTTGATAACTAGTCAAACGATAGGTTATCATTTGTCTATTGAAGATCAGGACAAAGGATAAATTATGATCAAGGCCCATCTCTACCTTCGTGCTTCGACTAATGATCAGGACGCAGAGCGAGCAAAGCAGTCGCTACTGGACTTCGCCCTGGATAAGAGCCTGGAAGTAGCCGATGTATACGCAGAGAACATCAGCGGCACGAAGCTGGAGCGTCCTGAGTTGTCTCGCCTGCTGGCCACTGCCTCTGCTGGTGATGTACTGCTAGTGGAGTCGGTAGACCGCCTATCTCGCCTGACGATGGCCGAGTGGGATTCTCTGAAGACCACGATCAAGTCTAAGGGGCTGCGTCTGGTCGTGGCTGATATGCCGACCACTCACCAGATGTTAACTCTGCGCGATGATGGTGATATCGGCACCCGCATCATGCTGGTTATCAATGAGATGCTGGTGGACCTGATGGCGACAATGGCCCGCCTGGATCAAGAGAAGCGGGTGGAGCGTATCAAGCAGGGGTTGGACAACAAGCGTGCGCGTGGCGAGAAGGTAGGTGGCAAGGGTCGCAACCAGAAGATGTGGAATCAGGTAGCTGCCCTGCTCAAGCGTGACAACATGAAGATTGAAGAGATAGCCAAGCTTGCTGAGGTGGGGGTAGCTACGGTGTACCGGATCAAGAAAGAACTATCCCTTCAGGCATCGTAATGCTCTACGCTGCGGTATCAGCACAAAAGCGAGAGCCCATATGGAAGACCGGGACGCGGCAATAGCGAATGCCCTTGAGGCGCTGCATATGAACCAGACCGCTCTCAGAGCAGGGTTGGAGGAAGTAAGTACTTGGATTAGGCAGCGAGGCTCTGTGAACACCCACGATAACGTGATGACCACACTGGAGGCGCTAGACCTCCAGGCAAGTGTCTTGGCCTCAGCAATAGAACGCCTACGCTCATAGCCGCCTTCGGGGCGGCTTTTCTTTGCCTGCCATATTTCATAATCAAAGTCAGTCGGGCCAGATGCCAGGAGCAAAGGCGTTAAGCATCGACCCTCATAGGCTGAGATTTCAATCGATTACCCATTATATATGCATATTTCCTTGCCCGGATTGCAGGAGTCATTTCCACCCGACCAAAGTTCCGCAGAAAAGTTGCGGGCAGCAGCCCCTGAAAAGCGCGCCCTCTCTGCCGCCAGACTCACAAGTGGTTATCCGTTTAACCACCCTACGACCGGCACGACAATAGACACCGCCAGCGCCACACCCGACATAACCGTAGCCCACAAGAACTTGCTGTTCTCCTGCTCAAGACCAGCTAATACGGAAGCCATCAACGGGAAGTTGATAAACCAGTTTTCCTCGCCGGCTATCTTGGTATAAAAGGCGACCCTGCCCCCACTGTCTCTGGCGTAACCGTACTTTTCTTCCATGTGGTAATACAGCCTGCCGAACACGATGTCATTATCTACATTCAATTGCCTGGCGATCAGTTTGCAATCAATTGGCACGAATATTTTCGACTTGCGTCCGTTCTGGACATCCTTTTCACCAGAGTGATTCGTGAATTCTTCGTAATACAACTTATAAATAATGTTCAAGACTTTACGATCAGAGGGAGTCTTCATCTTGGGCATCCATTGCTGAGATAGCTCAGTTTACCATGATGGCGCCTGACCAGCTGGCCACCCCCGATACCAGCGCGACATCAGTCCCAAGGCAAAGGACCATCTCGCTCCGCTGAATAAGGTTCGCGTAGTGCACCTCCGGCAGGTGGAATAGCGGCCTCAGGCACACCAGTCTCTGCTACCTTGTAACGATCCAGTACTGGCGTTTGATGCGAAAGCTTCACAGCATTGAGACGCGCCTTGAATGCTTTGCCATCTGAATGGCCGCACGCTATGAGTCTCCCCACCCGCCCCATCGCACGATTGTAGAACGGTTCAAGATCGAGCCAGCTACTACCGGCCTCGCTCATTAGCTCAAACTTCCGCACTGCTGAGCGTATACATTTACGCTCCGATTTAGTCAGCCCTGGCGTAGGATTGAACACACTCAATCCGGTCACCGTAACCGGCTGGAAGGTTGCGTCATCAGCTTTGATGCCCTGACCACGAACACGTATATGAAGCTTCGCACGCTTCTGGCGACAGCCTTTGGAGGCCAGCATCCCAGTGATGGTCGAAACGATGTCGGATAGCTCATTCGATGACGGCTCATGGCGACAAGAAACAGTGATGTCGTCAGCAAATCGGGAGTACTGAAAGCCGCGTCCCATAAGGTCTTTTACTATCTTGGGCTCTACGTCCCAGAACAACAAATTGGCAATGTAGCCGCTGGTGCTAGCGCCTTGCGGAGTACTACCCTCACGGGTGCATATAGACGAAAGCAAGGTTGCTACAGACGTGCCGAACCCGAACAGCTGACGAAATAAGGCATCAACCTGCCGTATCGATATAGACGGGTAGAAGTTCTGGATGTCCTGAAGAACGAGGTACTTTGATCCTGCATGCACGGCGGCATTACTATGGATGCTTCTCGGAGACTGACGATCCTTGATCCCACCATGGAGGTAGGCAGGGAAAATCGCTTTTGATAACAGTCTGTCTACGACTTTACGTTGCACCCTCTTGAGGGGCTCGTGGGCATCGTAGGTGTCTCGCGTCTCGCGCGGTTGACCTGGCTTGACTTTCTTCTCTTGGGGCACATGGCGGTACATTCGGTCAGCTCTGGCGGCAAGCCTTTCAAGCAGTTGCTCGCTCTCGCCAAGCGCTAGGGCTAATGCCTTTACACTATGAATTGGCCTGAAGGGGTACGTGGGAGCGTCCATATTCCAAACCCTGAAATGAAGAAGGGCCGATACGTAGATCGGCCCTTCAGAATTCGAATGATGTGATTTGTTGCGTCATGAGATCAACCCAAGGAGTTTGTCCATAGCATCACAGGCATACTCCCAGTACTCAAGCTTGTTGTCCCAGAGATCCAGAAGTGCTTGGCGAATCATAAGTTCCTTCACTACGTCACGAAGGCGCTTTATACGATTGCCTTTCCCCCCTTCCTTCTTTGATTCCTTGCCATCGACTGTAACGCGGGTGTCTTGGTTATCGTGCTTTTGCAGCTTAGTCCGAGGACCAGCCGCCTTCTTCAATCGCAACATGGTTGTAGCTCCTTGACCGGCGAAATTGCCGCCGCCAAAGCATTCCGGGCCGAATGGAACTACCAAGACACCACTACAAACCACAGTTCTGCTTTTCGATCTTGATTTATCAAGATCGAAAAGCCGTCGCCGCCACATCTCGTCACCGTGAAGAGCTTCGCCGTAAAGACTTAACGCACAGCATCACGTTAGCGCTGCCCAACATCACCGGAATGGTCGAAACCGTAGGGGACGTGAGGAGCGTGACGTTTAGCGATGACGCGATCAATAGCGCACAGTGACGGGTCGTGCGGAGAGGTAGCCTTGACGAACATCAAAGCTGGTCGGTTTCCCAACCACCAACTGCAAGCCCAGAGAATCTAACCATGTTTAAAGAGCACCTGGACGATACGCCCAGCGATTTCTTTATACCCTTCGATAGAACACGAAGCAATGCCAATGTGCCACTAAATGTGACAAGGCTTGGAGAGAGGGCTTCACCAGCTTAGAATGCAGAGCACAGTGCACCACCAAGGTGTACTACAGCACTGGTCCACTTTGAGATTTTTGAGCGAAAAATCCTTGTAAAATCAAGGATTTAAAGAATGGAGGCGGCCCCACCAGCCACACCCCGGCACTCGATGTTCCCGCTATGGCTGCTCCCTTCCGGGCCTGACCAGGTTAACGGGTAATCAATGCGGGGGGACCGATGGGGCCACCACTGA
>Ga0105250_10001095_pt1 | contig 15282 bp, 9 predicted proteins | sample KBSS54metaG_FD_80425 | JGI IMG/M metagenome (GOLD analysis project Ga0105250, IMG submission 80425) | Switchgrass rhizosphere microbial communities from Kellogg Biological Station, Michigan, USA - KBS S5-4 metaG | ecosystem: Host-associated > Plants > Roots > Rhizosphere > Soil | place...
ATGCGCCAGACTAACTGCTCATTATCACTGTGCCGGAACAGGTATTCGCTTTGTATTTCAATCATCAAAGGCGAAGTGCCTGTGAGCGAGAACTGGAAAAATTGCTGGGCGCGCTGGGCTTCAAATAAGGACGGATGCGGAGTGCGGTCAGCGAATACCAGACCGTTCATGCAGAACTGCCGGTCATTTGGCGTATCACCAAAATCGCCGCCGTAGGCCATATAACGCTCACCGTTTTCGCTGGTGCGCAGCAGACTCTGATCAACCCAGTCCCAAACAAAACCGCCCTGCAGACGCGGGAACTGACGGAACGCTTTCCAGTATTTATCAAAGCCGCCAAAGCTGTTGCCCATCGCATGGGCGTATTCGCAGAGGATCAGCGGACGCGTTTCGTCCGGCATGCTGATCCACTTTTTAATCGACCATTTCGGTACCGCCGGGAACGGCTGATCCTGCTCAACGCGGGAATACATCGGGCAGATAATGTCGGTCGCCGCGCTGTTGGCGCCGCCGCCTTCGTACTGCACCGGACGGGTCGGATCGACAGATTTGATCCAGCGGTACAGCGCGTCATGAGTGGCGCCATGACCGGACTCATTGCCCAGTGACCAGATGATGATGCACGGATGATTGCGGTCGCGCTGAACCATGCGCGTCACGCGTTCGCTGAAGGCGTTGAACCACACCGGATCATCCGACAGACGGTTCATCGGCTGCATGCCGTGGGTTTCGATATTGGCTTCATCCACGACGTACAGACCGTATTCGTCACAGAGCCGGTACCACAGCGGATGGTTCGGATAATGCGAGCAGCGCACGGCGTTGAAGTTGTGTTGCTTCATCAGCACAATGTCCCGGCGCATGGTGGCCTCATCCATCACCTGACCGTTTTCAGGATGATGTTCGTGGCGGTTGGTGCCGCGGATCAATACCGGCTGGCCGTTCACTTTCAGCAGCCCGTTGCTGATTTCCACCTGACGGAAACCGACGTCACAGGCCTCGGCTTCAATAAGCTGGCCCTGCGGAGAAATCAGGGAAATGACAGCACGGTATAAAGCGGGCTGTTCAGCGCTCCATAATGCGGGCCGGCTGACCGGCAGACGCAGCGTGGTGCGGTCAAATGCCGTCCCGCGTTCATCAATGATTTCACTGCCGAGCGGTTGCTGATGTTCTGCGACCGGTTTATCGCCCTGCCACAACTGGACGCGCACCTGATAATCAGCCGCGGTGTCCGGCGGTACCGCGGCGCTGACTTGCACTTCCAGTTCGGCCTGCGTGAAGCCGTAGAACAGATGCGTGCGCACCTGCATGTCAGTAATTTGCTCTGCCGGTTTATGCAGCAAGGTGACATCGCGGAAAATCCCGCTCATGCGCCACATATCCTGATCTTCCAGATAGCTGCCGTCGCTCCAGCGCAGCACCATCACCGCCAGCCGGTTTTCACCCGCATGCAGCACATGACTGAGATCGAATTCCGCCGGTAAACGGCTGTCCTGGGAATAGCCGACCCACTGACCGTTGCACCATAAATAGAACGCAGAATTGACGCCGTTAAACACGATGCGCGTCTGCCCGCTGCTCAGCCAGTCATTATCCACAGAAACTGTGAGCGAGTAACAACCGGTAGGGTTTTCTTCCGGCACAAACGGCGGATTGACCGGGATCGGATACTGAACGTTGGTATAAATCGGCGCGTCGTATCCCGCCAGTTGCCAGTTAGAGGGCACCTGCACAGCATCGGCCTCAGCCAGATCCTGTTGCAGCCATTGCTCCGGCACGGCTTCAGGACGGTTAAAATAGCTGAACGTCCACTCGCCATTCAGGTTACGAATTTTTCCTGAAGCCTTGTTGCTTCTCGCTTCCTCTGCATTTCGCCAGCTGTTGAACGGCGGGTGTGCGGGTAATCGGTTGCACTGCGTCGAGGCCGGTTTTTCCCAGTCACGGCGGGCCAGAACAGTGGCCAGCGATGATAATTTATCTTCCGCTGATGGATTCATAATATCTCCCCGGTAAATTGTTATGCGCTCACAATAATATAAACATGCGTAACCGGAGAGAGTAAGTAAAGTGCGTAGATGCGGGAAAGGGACGCGGATCACAAATTCCGCGTCAGTCAGTTCTTAAAAAAGATTTACAGCGCGCTGAGCTGACGTGCGATGCGGATCAGTTCCTGCGATAAAGTTTCCTGCGACACAGTGTCTGTACCCGGTCTGGCGGTTGTATGGCGTTCAACTAAAGAAGTGGGCAGTAACAATGAGGACTGCGGGTGATCGCCATGCGTATGCAGATGCTCTACCAGCCGGTTAATGCTTTCGTGACCGAGCAGGCGGAAATCCTGTTTGATGGTGGTCAGCGGCGGGAAGAAAAATGCGCTGTCTTCAGTATCGTCATAGCCCATCACCGAGATTTGCTCCGGCACCCGCAGGCCAAACTCATGGACCGCGCGCAGTACGCCCAGCGCCATCTGATCATTGGCGACCAGGATCGCCGTAGGGCGTGCGGGCTGATTGAGCAACAATAATGCCTGCTGGTAACCCGAAGCCGCGCTCCAGTCGCCATGCTGAACCGCGCACGGCGTAATATCGTGCAATGCCAGCGTATTCAGCCAGCCTTCATAACGTAAGCGTGCAGATATGGATTCGAGCGGGCCGGTCAGTACGGCGATCTGCTGATGTCCGAGCGCCAGCAGATGTTCCACGCCCTGCTCTGCCCCGCAGTGAGGATCGAACAGAATTTTAAACACATCGGCCTGCGGATCGACATCCAGAAACAGCGCCGGTAAATTGCCACAAAGCTGTGCGATCGCGTCTGCGTCCTCATTCGACAACGGCACGTTAATCAGCACGCCATCGACACGCTGCGACATCAGTTCATTCACCGCAGTACGACACGCGGCAAGGCTCAGGTTATCAATCATCGATATCACGACGTTGAAACCTAGCTGGTTTGCGCGGGTTTTCATTGCCGACGCAATTTGCGACGGGGCATGTAGCGCCAGTTCGGTGGTCGCCAGCCCAAGGGTGTAACTTTGTTTGCCCGCCAGTTGCTGGGCGACACGGTTCGGGACGTAATTCAGCGCAGCCATTGCCTGTTCGACTTTGTTGCGCGTTCTGACCGAGACGTGTGCAGCCTGATTCAGGACGCGCGAAACGGTCTGATAAGACACACCGGCGTGGCGCGCGACATCATCGAGGGTGACAGATTTTGGCTTCATGGCTCTCTCTTCGGGGATTCTGGCAAAACACGGATAACGGGCTATTGTGGCCGGAAAGCAGGCAATAAAAAAGGGGCCGAAGCCCCTTTGACGATTATCCTCACATTCCGGTGGTCAAGCACCGGAAGCGTAAGAATTACAGTACGTCGATTGCGTTCAGTTCTTTGAATGCCAGTTCCAGGCGAGTCACCATGGAAGACTGTGCAGAACGCAGCCATACGCGCGGGTCATAGAATTTCTTGTTAGGTTTGTCCGCGCCTTCCGGGTTACCCAACTGACCTTGCAGGTAAGCTTCGTTTTTCTTGTAGAACTGCAGGATACCGTCCCAGTTAGCCCACTGAGTGTCGGTATCGATGTTCATTTTGATAACACCGTAACCTACAGATTCTTTGATTTCTGCTGCAGTAGAACCGGAACCGCCGTGGAATACGAAGTTCAGACTGTTGTGTGGCAGGTTATGTTTCTTGCACACGTATTCCTGAGAATCACGCAGGATCGTTGGAGTCAGTTTAACGTTACCTGGTTTGTAAACACCGTGTACGTTACCGAATGACGCAGCGATAGTGAAACGCGGGCTGATGGCGTTCAGTTTTTCGTATGCGTAATCAACGTCTTGTGGTTGAGTGTACAGTGCAGATGCGTCCATATGGCTGTTGTCTACGCCATCTTCTTCACCACCGGTACAACCCAGTTCGATTTCCAGAGTCATGTCGATTTTTGCCATGCGAGCTAAATACTTGCTGCAAATTTCGATGTTTTCTTCCAGAGACTCTTCAGACAGGTCGATCATGTGAGAAGAGAACAGTGGTTTACCGGTTTTCGCGTAGTGAGCTTCACCCGCGTCCAGCAGTCCGTCGATCCATGGCAGCAGTTTTTTCGCGCAGTGGTCGGTGTGCAGGATAACTGGCACGCCGTAATGTTCTGCCATCTGATGCACGTGGTGTGCGCCAGAGATTGCACCCAGGATTGCCGCGCCTTGTGGCACGTCAGTTTTCAGGCCTTTACCGGCGATAAACGCAGCGCCACCGTTAGAGAACTGAACGATAACCGGTGAACGGACTTTCGCAGCAGCTTCGAGAACGGCGTTGATAGAGTCGGTGCCTACGCAGTTAACCGCTGGCAGAGCAAATTTGTTTTCTTTAGCAATAGCGAAAACTTTCTGTACATCATCACCAGTGATAACGCCTGGTTTTACGAAATCAAAAATTTTAGACATAGTTCTTTGTCCTGTATTCGTCGGCCGTAGATGGATTGAATCGGTTTGCTATGTCGCGCGGGCTCCACTGTGCAGCCCCCCGCGCGGCAAAGAAGAACGGACAGCATTATGCTCCCCGTTCAGGGTTCATTACTTCTTAGCACGCTCTTCCAGCATCACAACCGCTGGCAGTGCTTTCCCTTCAACGAATTCCAGGAATGCGCCACCGCCAGTGGAGATATAGGAAATTTTGTCAGCGATACCGAACAAATCGATAGCTGCCAGTGTGTCGCCGCCGCCTGCGATAGAGAATGCATCGCTGTCAGCAATAGCCTGCGCCACAATTTCGGTCCCTTTACGGAAGTTAGGGAACTCGAACACGCCTACAGGACCATTCCACAGAATGGTTTTAGCGTTTTTAATGATCTCAGCCAGGCGGTATGCAGACTCATCGCCCATGTCGAGAATTTGTTCGTCATCTTTGATGTCTTTAACAGACTTCACCGTTGCAACGGCTGTTTCAGAGAACTCAGTCGCCACGCGAACATCGGTAGGAACAGGAATGTCGCAGGTTTCCAGCAATTTGCTTGCGGTGCCGACCAGGTCTGCTTCGTACAGGGATTTACCGACGTTGTTGCCTTGAGCAGCCACGAAGGTGTTCGCGATACCACCGCCAACGATCAGCTGGTCAGCGATTTTAGACAGGGAATCCAGAACGGTCAGTTTGGTAGAAACTTTAGAACCACCAACGATAGCCACCATCGGACGTGCCGGGTTACCCAGCGCTTTACCCAGTGCTTCCAGCTCTGCAGACAGCAGCGGACCGGCACAGGCGATCGGAGCAAATTTGCCCACGCCGTGAGTAGAAGCTTGCGCGCGGTGCGCGGTACCAAATGCGTCCATCACATAGATGTCACACAGGGCAGCATATTTTTTGGACAGGGCTTCGTCGTCTTTCTTTTCGCCTTTGTTAAAGCGAACGTTTTCCAGAACCACCAGCTCACCTTCGGCAACTTCAACACCATCAAGGTAATCTTTCGCCAGACGTACTGGGGATTTCAGATGCTCTTTCAGGTAATTAACAACCGGCAGCAGAGAAAACTCTTCGTTATATTCGCCTTCAGTCGGACGACCCAGATGCGAGGTAACCATCACGCGTGCGCCTTGTTTCAGGGCAATTTCGATGGTTGGTAAAGAAGCGCGGATACGTGCATCTGACGTTACTTTGCCATCTTTAACTGGCACGTTCAGATCGGCACGGATTAGTACGCGTTTACCCGCTAAATCCAGATCGCTCATCTTAATAACAGACATGGTGAATCCTCTCGTTGATTCTCTTTAAAGTTGCTTGAAGGCCGTTTCGGTCGGGAGACCGGAACAGCCGTACTAGAAACCGCTAGCGGACATTGCCAATGTTGTATCCAACATTCGGTTGGCAAAACCCCACTCGTTATCGCACCAGACCAGTGTCTTAATCAGGTGCTGTCCACTTACCCGCGTCTGCGTTCCATCTACGATGGCGCTATGGGGATCATGGTTAAAATCTGTCGAGACTAATGGTAGTTCGGTATAGTCAACAATACCACGAAAAGCACCTGTTGCAGCCTTTTGCAGCAACTGGTTAACCTCGCCTACCGTCACAGAACCCTCGACAAATACACTCAGATCAATGGCTGTGACATTGATTGTCGGCACACGCACCGAGATCGCTTCAAAGCGATCGCAGAATTTGGGCATGATGCGTGTGATCCCTGCGGCCAGCTTGGTATCGACCGGGATAATGGACTGGCTGGCGGCGCGCGTACGGCGTAAATCCGCATGGTACGCATCGATAACCGGTTGGTCATTCATTGAGGAATGGATGGTCGTTACCGTGCCGGACTCAATGCCAAAAGCATCGTCGAGCAGTTTGATCACAGGGATAATACAGTTGGTGGTGCAGGACGCATTGGACACAATGCGGTGCTGACGTTCGAGCAACTGGTGGTTCACACCGTAAACCACCGTGGCGTCAAGATCATGAGCGCCCGGATGCGCGAACAGAATTTTTTTGGCGCCAGCCGCAAGCTGGGCTTCACCGTCTGCACGGCTGCCATAAACGCCAGTGCAATCAAGCACGACGTCAATGCTCAGTTCGCCCCACGGCAACTGGCTGGCATCAGACTGATGAAGTAAACGGATGGAGTCATCGCCGACGTAAAGGTTTTCACCTTCCTGGCGGACATCCCAGGCAAAGCGCCCGTGGCTGGAGTCGTATTTAAGCAGATGTGCCATGCCTTCAGGGCTGGCGATTTCATTGATGGCAATGACGGAGATTTCCGCCCGACGCCCGGATTCGTATAACGCGCGCAATACGCTACGGCCAATGCGACCAAAGCCATTAATTGCAATACGTATTGGCATACATCTCCCTGTTACACGGTTGTTACTCAATATCAGTAACACCTATAGTAATGCAGCGTGCGTTTACGGTGAATCACCATCATCATCTGTCCGCACAATGCATGCGGCAGAAAAGTTTCAGTTTCAGGCACGATAACAACCTGGTGACGATGTTAAGCTCAAATAGCCTGACTGAAACGGTTCAGCTGAGAATAAACCAAACGATGAATAAAAGGAATAATTCGTAGAACAACCCCGCATTAATCGCGCCGATCGCTGAAAAAAACACCAGTCAATTCTGTGTATTCACAGTGATTTTACTTTTTCGTCACCTTTTCGACAGTGATTTTTCGCAAAAAATGACCGAATGAAACATTTTCAGAATGCAGGCAGTGTAACCGAGTCCGCATCAGAAGGGTTTGACCTGCGTCATTTCGTACGAAACTGAGAACCGGCGCATGAAAATGCAGGCGAAAAAAAAGCACCCGAAGGTGCTTTTAAGCAGTTTTAAGAAAGCGGGATTACTTCAGTAACGCCTGTGCCTGAGCAACAACGTTATCAACAGTGAAACCGAATTCTTTGAACAACAGTTCTGCTGGCGCAGATTCGCCGAAGCTGTGCATTCCGACGATAGCACCATTCAGGCCAACGTATTTGAACCAGTAATCAGCAATACCGGCTACAACCGCAACGCGCGCAGAAACGGCTTTCGGCAGGACAGATTCACGGTAAGCCGCGTCCTGTTTGTCGAAGGCATCCGTGGACGGCATAGAAACCACGCGCACTTTAGTGCCCGCAGCAGCCAGTTTGTCTGCCGCTTCTACCGTGATACCGACTTCAGAGCCGGTCGCGATCAGGATCACTTCCGGCGTACCGTCGCAATCTTTCAGCACGTAACCCCCGCGCGCCACGTTGGCCAGCTGTTCAGCGGTACGTGGTTGCTGGGTCAGGTTTTGACGGGAGAAGATCAGGGTAACCGGACCGTCATTACGCTCGATGGCGTATTTCCATGCCACGGCAGATTCAACCTGATCCGCAGGACGCCAGGTGCTCATGTTTGGCGTAACGCGCAGGCTGGCGATTTGCTCAACCGGCTGGTGTGTCGGGCCATCTTCGCCCAGACCGATGGAGTCATGGGTGTACACGAACACGTTGCGGATCTTCATCAGTGCGGCCATACGCACGGCATTACGCGCATATTCCACGAACATCAGGAAAGTCGCAGAGTACGGCAGGAAACCGCCGTGCAGCGCGATACCGTTGGTGATCGCGGTCATACCGAATTCACGTACGCCATAATGGATGTAGTTACCTGCCTGATCGTCGCCGATAGACTTCGAACCAGACCACATGGTCAGGTTGCTTGGTGCCAGGTCAGCAGAGCCGCCCAGGAATTCAGGCAACACTTTACCGAACGCTTCCAGCGCATTCTGGGAGGCTTTACGGCTGGCGATGTTCGCAGGATTAGCCTGCAATTGTTCGATGAATTTCTGTGCTTCGGTTTCCCAGTTTGCTGGCAGCTCGCCGTTCACACGACGTTTGAACTCTTTTGCCAGTTCAGGGTGCGCTTTAGCGTAAGCGTCAAACTTGTCGTTCCACGCAGCTTCTTTGGCTTTGCCGGCTTCTTTCGCGTCCCACTGCGCATAGATATCTTGCGGGATTTCAAACGCAGCGTATTTCCAGCCCAGTGCTTCGCGGGTAGCTGCCACTTCGGCTGCGCCCAGTGCGGCACCGTGTACATCGTGAGTACCGGCCTTGTTCGGCGAACCGAAACCGATCACAGTTTTACACATCAGCAGGGAAGGTTTGTCGGTAACTTTGTGCGCTTCTTCAATAGCCGCTTTGATAGAGTCAGGATTGTGACCATCAACACCACGTACAACATGCCAGCCGTAAGCTTCGAAACGTGCCGCAGTGTCATCGGTGAACCAGCCTTCTACGTGGCCGTCGATGGAAATGCCGTTATCATCATAAAACGCGGTCAGTTTGCCAAGTTTCATGGTACCGGCCAGAGAACACACTTCGTGAGAAATGCCTTCCATCATGCAGCCGTCGCCCAGGAATGCATAAGTTTGGTGATCGACAATGTCATGGCCTGGTTTGTTGAACTGTGCTGCCAGCGTACGTTCTGCGATAGCAAAACCGACGGCGTTCGCGATGCCCTGACCCAGCGGGCCAGTGGTGGTTTCAACGCCAGGCGTATAACCGTATTCCGGGTGGCCCGGGGTTTTCGAGTGCAACTGACGGAAGTTAGCCAGTTCGCTCATCGGCAGATCATAGCCAGTGAGGTGCAGCAGGCTATAAATCAGCATAGAGCCATGACCATTGGACAGCACGAAGCGGTCACGGTCAGCCCAGTGCGGGTTAGTCGGGTTGTGATTCAGGTAATCGCGCCACAGCACTTCGGCAATGTCTGCCATGCCCATAGGGGCGCCAGGGTGGCCGGAATTCGCTTTCTGCACGGCATCCATACTAAGTGCGCGAATAGCGTTCGCAAGCTCTCTACGAGAGGACATGTTCTACTCCAGGTCGGATTAAAAAAGCAGTCAAGAAAGTCATTTTCTCAGACTCGGCATTAAAACGGCAATCTCTAATCACTCTCGTGATTAAGTTCACAAAATCCGCTTTTAAATCAGGGCGTTTTTTCGGACTTACACTATAGATCGTGCACTGCGAAAAACCTACCTTAACGCTATCCTTACAACCAGAGCCTTTTTCAGGCTACAGTTTCTGTTTTGTTAACTTTTTCTGGGAACACAAATTGATGAAATTTCACCCTCTTCTGTTAAGCCTTTTTACCGCGTCACTGGTCAGCGGTTGTGCGACCGTCAATACCGACACTTTAATGCAGTCCGGCGCGCAGGCTTATCAGGCGTATACCCTGAGCGATGCCGACGTCAAAACGCTGAGCGTGCAGTCTTGTGAAGAAATGGATAAAAAGGCGCAAATAGCACCCGACAGCAGCGAATACGCACAGCGCCTGAAAAAAATCTCCGCAGCACTGGGCGATAACATTAACGGCACGCCCGCCAACTATAAGGTTTACCTGACCAAAGACGTCAATGCCTGGGCAATGGCCAACGGCTGTATCCGCGTTTACAGCGGCCTGATGGACATAATGAACGACAATGAAGTGGAAGGCGTGCTCGGCCATGAAATGGGCCACGTCGCACTCGGCCACACCCGTAAAGCCATGCAGGTCGCCTACAGCGCCACGGCGGCACGTTCTGCGATTTCGTCACTCGGCGGCGTCAGCGCAACATTGTCACAATCGCAGCTGGCGGATCTGGGCGAGAAATACGTCAATGCGCAGTTCTCGCAGAAACAGGAATCCGAAGCGGATGATTACTCGTTTGATTTGCTGAAAAAACGCGGTATCGACCCGACAGGTCTGGCAACCAGTTTTGAGAAACTGGCAAAACTGGATCAGGGCAGCAGCATCGGCTGGTTTGATGATCACCCGTCTTCAGAAGCACGTGCTAAACATATTCGCGAGCGAATTGCTGCCGGGAAGTAATAAAGAGATGCATAACAAGTCATCCTGCGGTTCGTCACTAAAAGCGTCGGGCCTCTGACTTTTAATTTCCGTGCTAATCATCCAGGCACCTTCGGGTGCCTTAATATTTTTCCTTTCTGCCTCCCCTCCTCTTCAGCATGTCATTACGCCTGTATGTTATGTAAGCAAACAAAACCTGATTACCTTATCCACCTTCAATAGCACAATTTGTTTATCATTTTCACGGATTTTAAAACTAAATCCATCATATATTTTGATATATATTTCTATGCAGTTTTCCATTTCAATTAGAAAAATCGATCCTTAAGATCTCTTTATCTGATAATTAATAACCTCCCTAAAAATAAAATTCAATACTTAAAAAATAATTCTGGGGTTCATTACAGATCCCACAATGAAATATTTAGTTACATTCATATTGCAGTGTGTACAACTTGATATAAACAACAACGTAATTATAATTCCCCCTTAGTAAGTCTTTGAAAAAAGCTTATTTAATTCACTACTACTTTTACTTTACTATTTTGTTATTTTCATAATGAAAAGGACATTTCATGAAAAAAATTAAGACGCTCTTCCCTTTATCCGTCTTTTGTCTGGCATTCGGCAGCTTATCTGCCCAGGCAGCGGATTTGGGATTAATTACCTTTGATGGTGCGGTCTCTGACACGACCTGTGAAATCACCACTAACAACGGTATTGCAGCGAATAATGTCACTATCTCAATGCCTGTGGTGACGAAAGCGGCAGTGGATGTCACCACTCGCGCTGCTGGCGGTGTCGGTGCCAAAGAGTTCGAGTTAATGCTGAATGATTGCGCCGAATCAGTGAAAAAAGCCTCCGTCAGCTTCTCTTCACAGCAATTTGCTGAATTGTCCAGCGGTACGCTGAAACCTGATGCTACCGTCTCTGGTAGTGCGCAAAACGTCAGTGTTGCGCTTTACAACAACACAGCAACCAACGTTAGCCAGGTTCTGATCGGCGACCCGACTGATGTGGCACAAAGCGTGGCTCTGGTCGAAGGTCGTGGTGTGTTTGCCTATAAGGCAGCCTATGTACCTAGTGCTGACTGGTCTGCAACAAATAGTGTTCAGTCGGGTAAAGTGAATACTAACGTCACCTTTACTATGAACTACGAATAATATTCAACGTTAATTAATGATTAAGCGTACCCAATGAACAAACAGGTGCGCTTTTATTATAAAATTTAATAGAGGGAAATATGAATTTTATACAGACACCAAAAATTGTTTCATTCTGCCTTGCCGTTCTGGGATTTATTGCTTGTGATGTCTGCGCAGATGTTGTCATTTCTGGTACCCGGATTATTTATCCGGCTCAGGCGAAAGAGATTACGGTGAAACTGGATAACCGCGGTGAAAAAGCCTTGCTGGTTCAATCCTGGCTGGATGATGGCCGCGAGGATGTGAATCCGCAGGAGATGAAAATTCCTTTCCTTGTGACCCCCCCTATTTCACGAATGAACGCCAAACAAGGCCAGACAGTGAAAATTGCCAGCCTTGGGGGCGAATTACCCAAAGATAAAGAAACTGTATTTTGGTTTAACGTTCTTGAAATTCCGCCTAAAGCCAAAAATAGTACCGATGAAAATTTGCTTCAGTTGGCTTTTCGTACCCGCATAAAGTTGTTTTATCGTCCTGAGGGGCTGAAGGGTTCAGCTTCTGAAGCAGCGACGGCATTGACATGGAAAATAGTGAAAAATGGTCAACAGGTTTTTGCAGAAGCGAAAAATGCCACCCCTTACTTTGTCACGGTGAATGAAGCTTTTCTGAATACGAATGGCCGCAAGTACGAACTGGAAACAAAAATGATCGCCCCCGATTCCACTCAGTTGATGAAAGTCGACGGGCTGACGACGACGGTAAACACAGGGAAGATAAATTATACCGCAATTAATGATTATGGCGGAAATATAAAATACGAAGCATCCCTTTAAATAAACCCTGACGCCATCTGATTCATAAAAAAAGCAATATTATGAAAAAAAATAAAATCACAACGGGATTATTACTGCTTCCATTGACTATAGGCGTCAGCGCTGTGTGGTCACCCAGGTCCGTGGCGGAAACTGCGGTTACCAATGATAAATCCGATGAGCAAGTTGGAAATGATGATGAAAATGTAGAGTTTGATAGTCAGTTTCTTTACAGCACAGCAAACAGTGAAAAAATAGACACCCGCCGTTTTAGCAAGGGCAATCCTGTTGTGCCAGGCGTTTACAGCGTCGGTATTTTTATTAACGGTTCATTAAAACTAAACTCTAAAGTCAATTTCGTTGATAACGGGACGAATATTGCCAGCCCGTGTCTCACGCAAAAATTGCTTGAGCAGTTAGATATCCTCATCGATATCGATAAAGAAGATACTGCAGATATTTCGCCGGAAGGCGGGGAAACAACGTGCATTAATCTGACCGAAAAACTCAGTCATTCAAAGGTCAAATTCAATTCATCGGAACAACGCCTGGATATTACTATTCCGCAGATTTATCTCGCAAAACGTCCTTCTGGTTATGTCAATCCGGCTCTGTGGGAAGAAGGCATTCCAGCGTTCATGCTGTCTTACGACATGAATGCCTACCGTTCAAGCGCTGACGGAGATTCTCGCGACAGCGCCTATGCAGGGCTGAATTATGGCGCGAACTTATCTGGCTGGCGTTTTCGTGCCAGAGGTTCAACCAACTGGGATCAGGAAAATGGCCTGTCCTATACCAGTCAGGATGCTTATGTTCAGCACGATATCACCGGATTAAAAGCCCAGTTCGTTTTGGGTGATACTTACACTCAGGGCGATGCCTTTGATTCCATCAATCTGAGAGGATTCAGGGTGTTCAGTGACAGCCGCATGCAACCGGGTTCATCTAACAACTATGCGCCAGTGATCCGCGGCACCGCAAACAGTAATGCGAAAGTGACTGTCCGCCAGAGCGGTACGGTGATTTATGAAACCACCGTACCGCCGGGACCTTTTGCTCTTGATGACATTAACCCAACGGGTTATGGCAACAGTATAGACGTGACAGTAGAAGAATCAGATGGCACCCGGCGTTCTTTCTCAGTGCCCTTCTCCTCGGTCACACAGATGTTACGCCCCGGTAATAGCCGCTGGGATGTAGGCTTCGGCAAACTCAATGAGAGTTCATCCAGCAACTCCCCCGAGGTGGCGGTGCTGACTGGCTATTATGGGATCAATAATACCTTCACCGGCTATGCCGGTGCTGAAGCGATGTCATCGGACTACCTTGCCCTGCTGACAGGGGTTGCGATGAATACCCCGGCGGGTGCATTTGCCTTCGACATTACCCACTCCCGTGCCGATATCGACGACGACCGGTCACTCGACGGTCAGAGCTATCGAATCTCTTACAATAAGCTGTTGACTGAAACCAATACGTCGCTGAATGTTGCGGCTTACCGATTTTCGACACAGGACTATCTGAGCTTACGCGATGCCGCTTCACTTCAGGATGAACTCAGCCGGGATCCAATGAATGAAGAGGAAACTTTTAAAAATTACGACAGAATGAAAAACCAGATACAAATTAATGTTAACCAGCCTCTGGAATATCGTGAACAGAGTTATGGTTCTCTTTATATGACGGGCAGTTGGGAAACTTACTGGAATCAAAATAAGAAAACGTCTCAGTTTTCTCTCGGATATAACAATAGCTATCGTTGGGCAAACTATAGTATTTCCCTTCAGCGTGAGTATAACGAGAATGGCGACCAGGATAATCGACTGTATGTTAATCTGAGTATTCCTCTGGAAAACATTTTCACGCAGGGTAAACGTCCCGGTGGATTTACCAACCTAAATGCCGGCATAAGCACTGACTTTAAAGGCTCCTCGCAAATGGACATGAGTGCTGGCGGTTATAGCGAGGATAATCGCTACAACTACAGCGTTAATACGTCATCTTCACTCGCCGACTCAGAGAATTTAAATCAAATTGGCGGATACGGAAGCTATAACAGCGCTTACGGCCCCGTGAGTCTTTCCGCCTCTTTAACCGATGACGGAGGACGGCAGGCTTCCTTCGGCTCCAGCGGAGGTATGGTTATTCATGCTGACGGGATTACATTTGCTCCCGGAAACATCAATGACTCCGATACGCTGGCACTGGTCAGTGCCAAAGGGGCGAAGGGCACAAAAATGAGTACGGGTGAAGGTCGGATTGACAGTAACGGATATGCAATCACACCTTATCTTTCACCCTATCAGGAAAATACGGTGGGTCTGGACATCAGCACACTGGAGGCAGACGTTAATATTGTTAATACCAGCACGATTACCTACCCGCGCAGTGGTTCAGTGGTATTAGTTAATTTCGAAACCGATGAAGGCCGCTCAGTTATTATGGAGTTGCAACGTTCCGATAACGGATTCATTCCTTTAGGTGCTGATGTTTTTAATGATAAAAACATCCTCGTGGGAAATATGGGCCAGGGCGGAATGGCTTTCATTCGCGGTATCGATGATAAAGGGATACTGCATGTTGTCTGGGGAAGTCAGTCTGACCAATCCTGTCAGATTAATTATTCCATCCCGGAAACCCCAGAAAAAGTGAACATGACAATCATGTTAAAAAATATCCTTTGCACAATCACCCATTGATTTCCGGGTAAATAGAATAAACAGGAGAAAAAGAATGAGAAAGGGATACAGAATATCATTCTCGATATTTTCAGCTTTATTTATCAATATGAACATGACACCGACTTTCGCACAAAATGTTAACGTTACTTTTAGCGCTAATATTATTGAAACGACGTGTGAAATGAGACTGGAAGGCGGTTCAGGAAATGGCATTAACAATACCATTCCTGTTGGTTCGGGCGGAAAGGTGGGGTTAGATAAAATTATTGCCGGTGATAATGCTGCTACGGCAACCTTCAAAATAAAAATTGTGGAATGCCCGGCGGGAGTCACATCGATTAAAACCACCATAAGGGG
>Ga0105250_10001102_pt1 | contig 15243 bp, 15 predicted proteins | sample KBSS54metaG_FD_80425 | JGI IMG/M metagenome (GOLD analysis project Ga0105250, IMG submission 80425) | Switchgrass rhizosphere microbial communities from Kellogg Biological Station, Michigan, USA - KBS S5-4 metaG | ecosystem: Host-associated > Plants > Roots > Rhizosphere > Soil | place...
AAGCCACATGATCGGGCGCGACGGCCCCAATCCCCGCGCTTTTGTCGCCGGCCCTCTTGCACGAGGAACCTTCGGCGAGCTGATGGGCCTTCCCGAAGTGACCAATCACGCCGTATTTGTGGCCAAGAGCGTTATAGCCGTCATAGGCTCAGGACTCACCGATCGCAGCCAGAAGGGCACTGTGCCCGCCAGTGCGAGTGCGGAGAAGTAGACGGTCGGGCAGCGTAATATCCCGCTGCCACGCGGCACCATGAGTTCGGAGGCGGCCTGAGCCGATTGGCGGCCAACTCTGGTGGCCGTTTTGCGTTCGTGCCGGTTCGGGGAGGGGCGCCAGAATGCGTGATCTGGCGGAGACGGAGGGATGCAATTAGCGTTATATTTATTGACGATTTTTGGTAATTTTGCAAATAGCCATAAGATGAGCCATAATTCGACTTGCGGCCAGAGGCGCACTTCAGCGAACCGCGGTGACCAACTCTGATGCGACGGTATATGATTTGGAGTTGCATATCATGCTTTTAGTGCACCTCGCGCGATCATGATTGCAGCCTCGAAGCGCTTGCGGGTCGGTTCGCGTAGGTGGGCCAGTGTGAAGGTTCTTCCATAGTGAGCAAGGATGTCTGAATCTGATTTCCCGCGTTTGACTTCCGGCAAAGCAAGGCTCGCAGTTCGATCAATGGGATGTCCCGATGTGATCTCCAGTCAGATCGTGCGGGGCGGTAGCCTATGGCTCCTGCGCGGCGTTGATCCACGCGCCATGAACAAAGCCGCTGTTATAGCTGGCAAGACAGGCGACATATATCCTTGGCTGGTCGATCCGGTTGGCGGTCGCGATAGAGGTCATGGTGGTCTCTGTTGGGATTGGTTTCAGCTGCGATGAAACCCTGCCCGTCGGCGAGACCGGGGATAGCACGCGCAAGGAGGCTCCGAACGAGGGTCCGCGCTCCGCGAGCGTGGAGACGTTTGGATGCCTTACACGTGTGAGGGGCAGCGCCCCTTTAGCCCTGCAAACCAAAGCCCGCTTCGCACGAAGCGGCCTATGGCGCGTTAGTGGGTGTTACCGAATGGCGGAGACTACAGGCTCTGGGAGCGTGAGCGAGTAGCACGCGGGCCGAAGGCGACGCTAGCTCGCTTCCTGTCGTAAAACTTGAATGTTGTCAGGCAATAATGGAGTTCCGGTGAGTCGCTGACTGGGGCACATTGCAGATGAAAACGGCTAACGTGAATGAGGCCGTCCGGTGAAACGGCGCGATGGGCCTATGCGCGCAGTGAGCTACGTTCGCATGTCCACGGACCATCAGCGCTATTCGACAGAAAACCAGTCCGATGCCATCGAGGCCTATGCAATCGCCAACGGCATGACCCTGGTACGCCGTTACGAGGATGAGGGTAAAAGTGGCCTCAACACCGACGGAAGACGAGGCTTTGAGCAACTAATCGCCGACGTAAGTAGCGGCGCGGCTGATTTTGACGTTATCCTCGTTTACGACATCTCCCGCTGGGGAAGATTTCAAGACACGGATGAAAGCGCCTCCTACGAGTACCTATGCCGAAAAAAGGGTATCGAGGTTTTCTATTGCGCTGAGCAGTTCGAAAACGACGGCAGCGCCGTCACGACCATCGTCAAAAATGTCAAACGGGCGATGGCGGCCCTTTACAGCCATGACCTCTCGCATAAGGTTTTCGTCGGGCAGTGCCGACTAATCGGCCTTGGCTATCGTCAAGGTGGTGCGGCAGGCTTCGGGCTTCGCCGCGTCCTGATCGATGAGCAAGGCAACGTCAAAGGCGAGTTGCGGCACGGCGAACGCAAGAGCCTCCAGACCGATCGCGTCATCCTCATGCCTGGACCGGCCGAGGAATGTGAGATTGTTGAGCGAATATTTCGCTTGTTTGTCGAACTCGGCCGCAATGAAGCGCAGATAGCGGCGCTGCTGAATCGGGAGCAGATTTTGACAGACCTGGGCCGCGCCTGGACGCGGGGCACCGTCCACCAAATCCTGACCAATGAGAAATATATCGGGAACAATGTTTACAACCGGATATCCTTCAAGTTGAAAAAGCATCGTGTTCGAAACGCACCGGAGAATTGGGTGCGGGCTGACGGCGTTTTCCAATCGATCATCGAGCGATCTCTATTTGATCGCGCCGCCTCCATTATCAGTGCACGTTCACAGCGGCTGAGCGATGATGAAATGCTTGCGCTTCTGGGGAAGCTCTTTGAGAGCAAGGGTATGCTCTCCGGCCTGATTATCGATGAGCAGGAGGGCTTGCCGTCCAGCAGCGCCTATCGAGATCGTTTTGGCAGCATGCTGCGGGCTTATTCGATGGTCGGGTATCGGCCGCGCCGGGACTATCGCTACATTGAGATCAATCGGGCCTTGCGACGCATGCACCCAGAGATGGTCGAGATGGTGACAATTGGCCTGCGAAAAGGCGGCGGCGACGTTCGCCCCGATCCGGAGAATGACATCCTATGGGTCAATGACGAATTTACCATCTCGGTTGTCATCGCACGCTGCCGCCGGACGGGAGCTGGTGCGCGCCGTTGGCTGCTCAGGTTCGACACTGGTTTGCTGCCTGATATCACCATCGTTGTGAGAATGGACGCAGCAAACCGCACGGCGATGGACTATTATTTGCTGCCGCGCATTGACGTTCTGGCAGAACGGCTCCGCCTGACGGATGGCAATGGACTTATCCTCGATGCGTATCGCCACGGGGACCTCGAACTTCTGTTTTCGTTTTCTTCGCGCATCACAATCCAGGAGAGCGTGTGATGACGGACGATGGTGTTGTCATGGTGCCAATCGACGCAATTTCCGTGGTGAATCCGCGCTCCAGGAATGCACAGCAGCATCAGGAAATTATCGAAAACATCGGGACAATAGGATTGAAGCGCCCCATCACCGTTCGGTTGCGCGCATCCGGACCTGACGGGGCGCATTATGACCTCGTGTGTGGCGAAGGGCGTCTCGAAGCCTTCCGTAGGCTTGGTGAGACCGAAGTGCCCGTCCTCATTACCGATGCCAGCGAGGAAGATTGCCTTGTTATGGGGCTTGTCGAAAATCTGGCGCGCCGCCAGCATCGGCCCATCGATATCATGGCAGACATCGGCGCATTGCAGGACCGGGGCTACACGGATGCCCAGATCGCCTTAAAGATCGGTGTCACGGCATCCTGGGTCAACATGGTGGCCAACCTTTTGAAGAAGGGCGAAGAGCGCCTGCTTGCGGCAGTCGAGAAAGGTACGATCCCGGTCAGCATGGCGGTGGACATCGCGCGCTCTTCTGACGCGGAGATGCAGGAATTGCTGGCGGACGCTTACGCCCAAGGCAAATTAAAGGGCAAGAAACTCGGCCAGATACGACGCTTGCTGGAACTCCGTCGCACCCAACGCAAATCGGTACCAGACAATGGGCTCGGCCGAAGCGGCCCCGCACGGAAACTGACCCCTGACGAATTAGTGCGACTCTATCAGCGAGAGGCAGAAAAGCAGCAACTGATTGTGAAAAGGTCCGATTTTACGCGGACCCGCCTGCTGTTTGTGGTGGAGGCTCTGCGCGATTTGCTGGGAAATGAGAGCTTTCAAACATTACTCCGCGCCGAGAAATTGAACCAATTGCCCAGCTGGCTCGATGAGAAGATGGGCCGCCAGGGGGCCGTATGACCGGCGATATCCCCTCATCGGTCAAGCTCGCGTTCGAGCAGAAGCTCGTCACGGTGGCCATTGGCCAGCTTGTGCCGACCAAAGCGATGCGCGCCAATTTCAAAATGAGCAAAAAATACCTGCAAATCGTGTCGTCGATCCGGGTCATCGGCGTTGTCGAACCACCGGCCATCATCGCAGATCGAATGCGGCCCGACATGTTTTTGCTGCTGGACGGACATCTGCGCGTCGAGGCCCTCAAGGAGCTTGGGGAGACCCATGTTCGCTGCCTCGTGGCAACAGACGATGAGGCATACACCTACAACAAGCGGATCAACCGGCTGACGGCGACACAAGAGCATCGCATGGTGGTAAATGTAATGGAACGGGGCGTGCGGTCGGAGAAGATTGCGGCCTCGCTCGGTCTTGATCCGGCTTCTATCAAGCGCCGGACCCGCCTCATGGATGGGATTTGTCCGGAAGTTGCCGACTTACTCCGCGACGCGCCATGCCCAATGACGGTATTTGATATATTGCGGCAAATGAAGCCATTACGCCAAATCGCGGCGGCCGAAATCATGATCGGGCAGGCAAACTACACCGCGGTGTTCGCACGGACGATCCTGATGGCAACATCGCCAGACCAATTGGTGTTACCGCGCACAAAAACGCCCAAGAGGGCTGCCGCTGAGCAAATGGCACGGTTGGAGCGTGAGTTGGTCAGCCTGCAATCGCAGGTGAAAGCGGTGGAGGAAAGCTACGGGTTGGACAACCTGCATCTTACGCTGGCCCAAGCGTATCTCCGAAAGCTCCTCGGCAACGCACGCATCGTGCGATGGATGGGGCAACATAAGCCGGAATACCTTGAGCAATTCGAAATCATCGCGGAGATTCGTGGGCTGCCCGTACTGCCCACAGAATAAGCGAATTTCATTGATATACGCTGCCGCACGCGAGCGGCGGAGACTGTATGCTTCGGGAGCGGAGCGAATAACACGCGGGCCGGAGGCAACACCCCCAGTCTTTGGCATGTGGTTAACATCAACCATACGGGGGGTTTCCCACCAGCCGCGGTCTTGATATGTTCTACCGCTATCGAGGAGTTCTGGCATGGATTCGAGGGACTACGAACGATCAGTTGCGTTGATGTGCCCGACCTGTGGCGGAACAGCATTTGCGCATGATCCAGAAATTGATGGACCGCTGCGTTGCGTAGGATGTGATCGTGAACTTACGCGCGAAGAGTTGCGTGCCGAAAATGGTGAAATTATATCCGCAGCGCTTGCAGAACTGACGAACGATGCGCTCAGCGGCATGCACAAAGATATGCGCGAAGCATTGAGAAGCGCGTTCAAAGATTTCAAGCACGCCCGGTTCGAATAATGCCCTTTCTTATCACTGTTTCCGATGGTGCCGCGATTTCCGCCCTCTTGGTCTCGCTGTGGACGGCGCGACAAACAAGTCGCTTCAATCGACGGCAGAACGATTTTGCCGAGACTGCCGAACGCCTGAACCGGTTGCTCATTGAAAAAGAATCAGCCGAATCGGAAGCGAAACGTGCTGCCGAACTTGGGGTAAACTTCGTGAAGATCGGCAAAAACGATTATCGGCTGAAGGTCTTCAATCGTGGTGCCGGAATAGCGCGCAATGTCCGATTGGAGATGCTTGAAGGAGAGGACGTTATCGATGGCCGGGAACTGGCGGAGAAATGCCCGATTCCCTCGCTGGAACGCCATCAGACCGTGGAGTTGAGGGCCTGGATTCATTTTCAGTCGTCGCGACGTGCGCACATTCGCCTATTCTGGGATGACGATTCCGCCACAGGTCAGACGAAAGACGTTTGGTCGGACGTTTTTTAGAATTTGAAGGGGACTATCACGAATGAACGAAGATATTAAAAATACGCTTTCGGCACTCTTCGCTCAGGACAAGAAAAAAGCTGATATGGCCGCTCAAAACAAGTTTGAGCAAGAAGAGCGGGGTAAAGTGAATGACCTTGAATTCACTAGAATTCTGGACGAAATAATAACGCCCACGCTGAAAGAAATTTCTGAATTCGTCGACGCGCAAGGCTGGGTCGGCGATATCACATCGGAGAATGAGGAAAAATATCGAGGGGATCTGATATCTCCCGAGAAAATTTCGATAGTATTTTTTCGAGGTACTAAGCCGAAATACTATCGCGATCACGAACACCCACATTTTACAATGATTCATTCACCGGGCTCGGCCGGTGTATCATTTTATAGAAGCACGATAATGCCGGGCCACGGTGGAATGGCGGGGTCAGCGGGCGGCGCGCTATTGCAAGAATTGACTGCAGAAATGATACACGAGCGCGTGGCTGATCTATTGGTGAGCATTCTCAAGCGCTGACCGCAGAATCCGTGGTGGAAATCCATGGACATATTGCACGCTTTATTGCCTGCTTACTCAAACAAGCGCTCCACCTCCTCGATATGCCCTATCGGTGGGTTCGACGCCATGAAATCCGCGAGATTGAGATAGCCCAGCTCTCGGACCTTTTCACCAAGTGCATATCGAGCATCGTCGTTTGTGGTGACGCGGATCAGGGACCGAAGGCGCGCCATGCGTTGCTCCGTCATAGCGTTAAAGCCTCTACTGATCGGACAGTCCTGCCCTTTCGGAATCTTACCACACACCAGCCTCTGCTGCAATGCAACAGAACCATGCGCAGCTGCGTCATCAGCCCGATCATAAATAAGAGGGGCGTGCCGTTGGCAGCCCGCCGGTCCGTCTGAAGACGAGTGGTTCAATTCGGCGCGATGGCCGCTATTTCCGATGGGATTTGTTTGGGGAAGACCGGCCTACCGCCCTTGATATTGCGGGCAGGCTGTTATAAGATGTGCGGCGACGGACTGTGCCGTTCGTAACGCAGCGGCGCTGCCGAACTTCAACGCAAAATCCTGCGTTGGCCCCATGCTGACCATCAGCATCGAGGGCGTGCCGTCATCGCTGAGCGTTGCGTTCTTCCAATCGATCGGCAGGTCTCCTTTGCCCCAGATGACATGTGTCGTGCAGCCGGAGGTGGTCGTCTTTGCGGGCGTCCAAACGCCGTTGATCGCCAGCACTTTTGCATGACCCGCCGCCACAGCGGCATCGAGGCGGATACCGTCACTCTTGACATCCGCATGTTGCGCCGATGCAGGAACAGCAGTTGCGAGCAAGAACAGGGCGGTAGTTCCAGTCACGAACTTCATAGACACCCCCGATAGATTCGATCTGAATCGAATGTGCCGCAGGAAAAATGCCCCGGTCAATGGAATACGCAGTAGATCATATGGTAATGGAAGGCGACTGCGCTGGCTTCCTATTATCCGCTTCTCTCAGTTCGGCCAACCGCGCTGGAAACCAAGCGGCTGGAGCTTGCTTCATGGCATTTGCGCATGAGATCCTTCAGCGAAACTGGATTGGTCTGAAAGGATATCGTCAATTGTGCCCCCATACTCAACGGTGATGCCTGATCATATGATGGCGCTTATCGAGCGGGCAAACAGCTGGCTTGGATACAGGCTAACGCCAAGTGGGCAAAATTGGAGCTGTCTTTTGCTCTGAGAATAGAGCGGAATCTGGGCGCGAGCATTCGGTCAGAGGCTGCTCACCGCTCTTTGTATAGCGGAACGACTAACGCCGAACTCCTTGGCCAGAGCGCCTAGCGACGCCCCAGCGGCGCGCTTGTTACGCAGTAACTGCAGTTGCGCGTCATTCAGGGAGTTGGGTCTTCCCAGCTTTTTGCCCTGGGCCACTGCGCGCGTGAGTCCGGCCTGGGTGCGTTCGATGAGTAAATCACGCTCGAACTCTGCGACTGCCGCGATTACTGCCATGGTCATTTTTCCTGCCGGGCTCGTCAGATCGACACCGCCAAGAGCTAGGCAGTGCACTCGCACTTTCAACTCAGCCAGCCGCTCGACCGTTGCGCGGACATCCATGGCATTGCGCCCGAGTCGGTCGAGCTTAGTGACGATCAAGACGTCATCCCATTCGAGCCGATCGATCAGCTTGCTAAAGCCCTTCCGTTCCATCGCAGGCGTTGAGCCTGATATCGTCTCGGTGATGACTCGTCGTGGTTCGAGCTGGAACCCAGCCGCTTGGATTTCCAGAAGTTGGTTGTCTGAGTTCTGATCGGCTGTGCTAACCCTGCAATATGCAAACACTCGTGACATGGCGCACCTGTATCGAAAACGTGTATCATATTGTGTGCTGTATCGAAAATAATATCAAGCTAAGTTTCGATACACTGGAAATTGTTGTATCGAAAACGCTCGTTTTCAATACATAACCTTGGTTGGAGCCATGCAATCAATTTTACTTTACGACGCGTCCAGCATTCAGCTTGGTGAGGTCTCTATTGCGGACGGTCCGGAACGGCAGCTTGAAGCGCGCGAAACAGGATAGCCGCCATTCGGATACGCAAAAGCCCAGGGGACGGCACACGACCAGAATGCGAAGTTCGGCACCGGCAGATCCCGACCAACTGAAGCCGTTTCCCGGCGTGCGTGAACGGCATTCCTCCCGGAAGCCGCCAAAGCCATCCAATTCAGCGGTTCGGCAGCAGTGCGCATCTTTCGGTCTTTCAGGCCAGACCCCACGCGCCGCCGGCAAAGTATCGCGGGGCCGAACAAGCCTGCCGGAGGCGCCGCTGCAATCGCAGCAGCACCTATTCGGCGCGGTCGATCGCCGCAGAAGGTGCTGCGAGGCTCTGGATCTGCCACAGAGTCAGGAACAACGCGGCGATCACCGGGCCGACGACGAAACCGTTGAAGCCCATCAACTCGAACCCACCCAGCGTCGCCACCAGCACCAGATAGTCCGGCATCCGCGCCTCGCGACCGACCAGGATCGGGCGGACCACGTTGTCGACGCTGCTGACGATGAAGAACCCGCAAAAGAACAGGACCGCGCCCTGCCAGATCGCGCCGGTCGCGAACAGGTAGAGGGTTACCGGTACCCAGATCAGCCCCGTGCCGATCGCCGGGAACAACGAGAACACGCCCATCGCCACGCCCCACAGCAAGGCACCGGGAAGACCCAGCGCCCAGAACACCAGCCCACCCGTCGCGCCCTGCAGGATGGCGACGATCAGGCTGCCCTTGATCGTCGCGCGGATCACCGCAAGGAACTTGGCGGCGAGCATCGCTCGCTGGTCCGGCGCCAGCGGGATCGCGCTTTCAATCCGCGGGGCCAGCCTGCGCCCGTCGCGCAGCAGGAAGAAGGTAATGTAGAGCATCACGCCCAGCGACAGGAAGAAGGCGAAGGCATCCTGGCCGATACCCAGCATCTGCGCCGCGACGGGCTTGATGCTGTTCGCCAGGCCTTGTCCGATTCTCGTCTGGATCCCGACCACATCGCTCAGTCCCAGATCAGCCAGCCATGTCTGCACCCATGCCGGCAGGCGCGCCTCTGTTTCGACGAACATCCGCGCCAGATCGATCTCGCCGCTATGCAGTCGCGCGTAGAAAGCTGTCGCCTCGCGGAGCAGTGCGCCGCCGAGCAGCAGCGCCGGGCCGACAACAACGAGGGTGATGACGCACAGCGTTGCGAGGGCGGCTAGATTTTGGCGTTGCGGCATTGCCCGCAACAGGCGGCGGTTTAGCGGATCGAACAGCACCGCGGCGATGATCGCCCATAGAATTGCACCGGAAAACGGGGCGATGAGCCAGAAGAAGATGAGTGTGATCGCGCCGACCAACGCGATGAGGAAGAACCGCGAGGGGGCGGCGCCGGGATGCAAAGGTGCCGTCATTGCGCGCGTTCGGGCGTGGGGGCGAAGGCCGGCGCCTTGCCCGCGATCGCCCGTCGGACCAGCGGCTTGCACCCTTCGAGCAGGACGAGCAGCACGACGCCCAGGCCTGCCGCCAGCCCCATGTCATCCCAGGCGATCGATCCGAACGTCAGCAGCGACTGCGCCCATGGCAGGAACAGGATCGCTGCCGCCACCGCAACGATCGCGGCGACGACGTACCGCAGCGCCGCGTTGTGGCGAACCAGCGCATCGCGCAGCGAGGCATTGAACGACCGGTTCACGAGGATCAGCGCAACGATCTCGGCGACCAGCGCAAAGAAGACCAGCGCGCGCAACTCGGGCTCGGGCATCCCCGAGTGATGCTCCACGAGCAGCATGATCGCGACCATCCCGAAGGCAAGCCCGCCCTGGAATACACTCCAGACGATCATCGGTAGCGAGAACAGCGCCTCGGCCGGATCGCGCGGCGGACGTCGCATGGTGTCTGCCTCCTCGCGTTCGGCTTCGAACACCAGCGCACAGACCGGATCGATCACCATTTCGAGGAGCGCGATGTGGATCGGCCCGAACAGGATCGGCAACCCCAGGAACAGCGGCAGCAGCGCCAGTCCCGCGATCGGCACATGGACCGCGAAGATGAAGGCCATCGCCTTGCGGATATTGTCGTAAATCCGCCGCCCGAGCCGAACCGCCTGCACGATCGAGCCGAAATTATCGTCGATCAGCACAATCGCGGCGGCCTCGCGCGCGACATCGGTGCCGCGCTTGCCCATCGCGACGCCGATATCAGCCGCCTTGAGCGACGGGGCGTCGTTCACGCCGTCGCCTGTCATCGCGACGACCTCGCCCGTTGCCTTCAGCGCCTGGACGATGCGCAGCTTCTGTTCGGGCATGATCCGGGCGAAGACGGTGATGGTTGGTAGGCGCGCTGCCAGCGCGGCATCGTCGAGCTGTGCCAGTTCGTCCCCGGTGAGCACGGCGCCCGCGGCGATCCCTGCCTGCGTCGCGATCGAGCGGGCGGTCGCGGCATAATCGCCGGTGATCATCACCACGCGAATGCCCGCGCGCCGGCATTCGGCGACGGCAGCCGGCACGCTGGCGCGAAGAGGATCGGCCAACCCTACGAGCCCGGTTAGCGCATAGGCATAGTCCTGCTGCGTTTCTGCCCAGTTACGGTCCGGCGGGGTTGCCGTTGCGACGGCCAGCACGCGCATGCCGCGCACCGCCATCGCCTCGACGGCAGCGGTGAGCGCGGCGCTTTGGTCGGAGGGTAATCGACAGAGGCGGGCAATCGCTTCCGGCGCGCCCTTCGCCGAAAGGGTGAGCGCGTCTCCATTTTTCCAGACATTCGACATCGCCAGCAACTCGGGCCGCAGGGCATAGGCGTGCGTGACAGACCCGGTCGGCACCGGGATGGCAGCCACCGCCGACCGAGCCTGGTGGATCGCGATCTCCATCGGATCGGACGGTTCGACCGCGCTGGCGAGCGCCGCCGTGGTCAACAGAGGGTGATATGCATCGGGAAGCGGCACGTCCGGTGCCAGCGCGAACGTATCGCCCGACGGCAGCCAGAGCGTGGCGAGTGCCATGCGGTTCTCGGTCAGCGTGCCCGTCTTGTCGGTGCACAAAATCGTCGCCGAGCCAAGCGTTTCAATGGCTGCCGAGCGCCGGGTCAGTACCCCGGCCTTGCCGATCCGCCATGCGCCCATCGCCAGGAACACCGTCAGCACGACGGGAAATTCTTCGGGCAGCATCGACATGCCGATGGCGATTCCCGCCAACACCGCCTCGATCCAGCCACCGCGCAGCACGCCGTAGAGCAGCACGACCAGCAGCGCGACTGCGCCGCCGCCGATCCCGCACCAGGTGACGATCCGGGTTGTTTCGCGTTGGAGGCGCGGCGTCTGGGTATCCATCGTCGCGAGAGACTGTCCGATGCGGCCCATCGCACTGCGCGGCCCGGTGGCCGTCACGCGTGCGATGCCGCTCCCTCGGGCGACGAGCGTGCCGGCGTAGACAAAGGGCTGGTCCTCGCCGCCTGCACTGGCGGGCGCTTCGGCGCCAGGTTCACGCGCGACTACTTTGCCGACGGGCAGAGATTCTCCGGTCAGCAGCGACTCGTCGGCCTGGAGATCAGCGGCTTCGACCAGCACCGCATCGGCGGCGATCCGATCGCCTTGTTCCAGCACCAGCAGATCGTCGCGCACCACCTCCCGCCCCGGAATGTGCTCGCGCGCTCCGTCGCGGATCACCAGCGCCCGCGGCGCGGCGAGACCTCGCAGCGCCTCGAGTACATGTTCGGTGCGCGCCTCCTGGATCACGGTGACGACGATAGAGAAGGTGGCAAATGCCAGCAGGATCACTGCCTCGGTGCGATTGCCGAGAAGCAAATAGGCAATTCCGCCGAGAAGCAGCAGCGCGAGCATGGGTTCGCGCAGTACCTCCAGCGCAATTCGCAGCGCCGAGCGCCGATCGGGGCGGGGGAACTCGTTGGCGCCCTCCTCCGCGAGCCGGTCAGCCGCGCCCTTGGTGGAAAGTCCGTTACACTGGGCGGCTTCGGTCATAGCTCCAAGGTCTCGCAATCGAAAATCCGGGGGCGGCGGAGCAGTTTTGAACCAGTCCGAGGAAGGCTGGGAGCGGTCGAGGAGAGCAGACTAACAGACTTCACGCTCGCCCAAGCAGCTTTTCGAAGATCTTTCAGTGCTGTCGCTATCCAAGGTTGAGGGAGAGTCGTGGAAAGTGCGCCGGCCCTGGCATGCGCAGGCAGAGCTTCGCCGCGGCGCTCGAAATGCACAGCGGCCATCCGCAGGCTGAAGCAGCCTAATCCACCCGCAAACGCGGCGATGCGTGGACCGAGTTTCATCCTCCTGCCACCACGACGACAGGGGCACCAAGCATGGCGGCTATCCCCCACCTGAAGATGCTCGCGCACAGCGCAGTCCACCTGACGCAGGAACCGCGTGCCGACGAGGACGCCCACAACAAGCTCGTGGAGATCTACTGTGTCACACTGCTCATGGCGTCAGACACCAGGGTCCTTCTCGACCATGGAGCCACTGGACCAGATCGATCAGGTGCCACCGCACGACGCCATGGACTGCCGGGAACGGGCCGCGCTCGACAATATCGACTAATGCCTGGCGCTGAGCATTGTTAAGTCGTGAACGGGCCCCGGGTGCCTTTCCATCAAGCAAGCCGTCGGGGCCACGGGCATTGAACCGGAGCACCCAGTCCCGCCAAACTGAAGTCCGACACCACCGATAGAGCCAGAAAGCGGCGCGCTGGGTTCGCGTGCTTGGTCGTCCGCGCCAATCGGCGCAGTGACGCACCGTCAAAATCGTCCCGTAAACCAATCGCTGTCCCCATGGTGCCGATCTCCAATCTGCCGGCGCCATTGAGTCAGATTTCCGCGGTCTTGGGCATCCCCCGTGAGTCAGTCACCGCGCGGTGTGGTATAACTCCTCTCCACACCTAAAATGCGATTGACTCGCAATAGCGTTTTTGCATAGGAGGCCCCGTCGTGATGAAGAGGGGGTTCCATGACGCATAAATTCTTCCTGCCGTTCTTGTCCGCTACGATGCTGACAGGAGGTGCTGCTTGTTCTGTTGCCTCTGCGCAGAAGGTCGAACAGACAGCGGATAAGAGGCGTGTCGATGAGGAGATCATCGTCGCCGGCCTCAAGCCCGATGAGGGACAGAACAGGATCGGCGAGAATGGCGCGATGGGCTCGAAAGTCTTACTTGACACGCCCTATTCCCTGACCGTCGTCGATGCAGAGGACATTGCCCGGCGGCAGGCCAACAGCATCGCGCAGATCTTTGCCAACGATCCGTCTGTTTTCTCCTCGGCACCGGCGGGATCGACCAACTGGTGGGGTACTCAGATTCGCGGGCTAGGGGTGCGCAACTATTATATCGATGATGTACCGTTGCTGCTGTACTGGGGCGGCGACTTCCCGCTGGAGCCGATCGAAAGCGTCACTGCGTTGAAGGGCCTGACCGGCTTCATGTACGGCTTCGGCGCCCCGGGCGGCGTGATCAGCTATCGCACCAAGCGGCCGACCAGCGAGCCGATGCTGACCACCGAGATCGGCTATCGCACCAACAGCGTCTTTTATGCCGGGGCTGATGTGGGTGGCCCGCTCACCCGCGACGGCAGACTTGGCTATCGGGTCAATTTGGGCGGAGAAAAGGGGACCTCATATAACCAGGCCGGGGTGAACCGGCTGGTCGGGTCGCTGGCGCTGGACTATGCGTTCAATCCCAACCTCAAATGGCACGCTACCGCGACATATGAGGACAGCAATCTTCAGCACGAGCCGTTCCAGTTCTACTGGGCAGACTATGTCGGGAGCGAATTGCCCCGCCCGACCTATGATTATTCTAAGCTCAACGTCGACAATAGCTATTACAAGGCGCGGACGCTGGCCACAGCCACCGGGTTCGACTGGGCGTTTGCCGATGGCTGGTCCGCACGGCTGACCTATGGCTACACGAGCAAACTCCATCGCTCGAACAAGATGTTCGTCTATATGCGCAATCAAGCTGGCGACTATGATGGCTATGCCTATAATTTTGCCGAGCTGGACAAGAACCATTTCGTGCAAGCGATAATGCAGGGCAACGTCGTGACGGGCCCGATCCGGCATGAGATCGTGGCGGGGGCATCCTTCCAGCTCACGGACAGCGCCTTTGGCTATAGCGACAAGGATTATTACTGGGGAAACGACTTCAATGGTAACATCTACCAGGATCAACCGTTTCGTGTGACGCGTCCGATCAGCTTCGGAACTGATGGCTGGCCGACACGGGAGCGGCAGGAAGCCTTGTTCCTGAGTGACACGCTGCATATTGGCGAGAATCTCCAGGCGATCCTCGGTGCGCGCCATACGCAATACAGGCTGTTTGATCTGGACGGGGATGCGTCGGTCGATTCCGGTTATCGGACATCGGCGGTGACGCCGACGCTCGCACTGATCTACAAACCCGCGCCCTATGTCTCGGTCTATGGCAGCTATGTCGAGGCGATGGAGCCGGGCAGCCGGGTCGGCGGCGAATATGCCAATGCGGGCGAGGTGCTGAAAGCGACGCTCAGCCGTCAATATGAAGTCGGCGCCAAATATGAGCATCAGCGGTTGAGCCTGACGTTGGCAGGTTTTCGGATCGAGCGCGCCGCCACGATCGATCGCATCGTCGATGGCGCGCGCCGGCTGACGCAGGACGGCCTGACGCTGTACAAGGGGGGCGAGGCGATCGGGAGCTATCGGCTCAGCGACGATCTCAAGCTGGGGGCGGGCGTGGCTTATCTCGATTCGAGCATTCGTAATGTGTCAGCCGGCAACGAGGATCTGCGCGGCAACGTGCCGGCAGGCGCGGCCAGATGGCAACTCACCAGCAATGCCGAATATCATGTTCCCGCCATTCCCGGCCTCAGCCTGCACGGCAATGTCCGCCATACCGGCAAAGCACCCACCAATGACAGCAACAGCCTCTACGTTCCCGCCTATACTACGGCGAACGCGGGCTTCCAGTTCGACACGCTGCTCGATGGACGCAAGGTGACTTTCACCGGCAACGTCAACAATCTGTTCAACGCCAAATACTGGACCCAGACCAACATTGGCGAGGGCATAAACGGGACCCTGAGCGTCCGCCTGTCATGGTGACGAGGCAAGATGGCGCCGACGGTGGGCCGGCTGAACGGCAGCCTGTGTCAGTGGGCGTGTAATTCTCCGCAGAAGTGGGCTTTGAAAATTCCCTGATTGTTGGACCTGGTTGCCCAACGTGCCGGGGTTAACCCCGGCACGTTGGGCAACGCCAAAATCGGCGCGAT